>Ga0163216_100182_pt1 | contig 151958 bp, 114 predicted proteins | sample SynspAceP_FD_167610 | JGI IMG/M metagenome (GOLD analysis project Ga0163216, IMG submission 167610) | Saline lake microbial communities from Ace Lake in Antarctica - Synechococcus sp. Ace-P (Illumina Assembly) | ecosystem: Environmental > Aquatic > Non-marine Saline and Alkaline > Saline ... | reverse complement strand
ATGTTACTTTAGAGATCACAGCAGGCGCAGTAGGCACAACAGAATTAGCTGCTGATGCAGTAACCAATGCAAAATTAGCAGACAATGCAGTAAACACAGAAAACATTACCGATGGCACTATAGCAGCTGGTGATTTAGCCAACAACGCTGTAACGCCATTAAAAATAGATGCTACATTAGCAGGAACAGGTTTAGCAAGATCAGCTACAGGTGTATTATCTGTAGATGGTTCAGCAATTACTGGCGATGGTAACATAACTTCAGGTGACTTAACGGTAGGCGGAGATACTAATGCCTTATTAGGTGATGTTACTTTAGAGATCACAGCAGGCGCAGTAGGCACAACAGAATTAGCTGCTGATGCAGTAACCAATGCAAAATTGGCAGACAATGCAGTAAATACAGAAAATATTACTGATGGAACTATAGTAACTGCTGATTTAGCTGATAGCTCAGTAACTAGTGCTAAAATAGTAGATGGTACAATAACCACTACAGACATAGCCAATCAAGCAATTACCTTAGAAAAATTAGCAAATGGAACTGTAGACGGTCAAGTAATACAATGGGATGATGCTACTTCCTCGTGGACCTTAGTAGACTTAGGTTCTGTAACAGTAACAGAAAACGATGGAATCATCGGGAACGAAGTAACTAATGCTACTTTAGGTGGAGGATTAGTGCGAGCAGGCGCTGGATCTACGGTAAATCCGTACACCTTAGGTGTGGCTGCAGGTGGAATTACCGCTACGGAATTAGCGAACAATGCGGTAACACCTTTAAAGATAGATGCTACATTAGCAGGAACAGGTTTAGCAAGATCAGCTACAGGCGTATTATCTGTAGACGGTTCAGCAATTACTGGCGATGGTAACATAACTTCAGGTGACTTAACGGTAGGCGGAGATACTAATGCTTTATTAGGTGATGTTACTTTAGAGATCACAGCAGGCGCAGTAGGCACAACAGAATTAGCTGCTGATGCAGTAACCAATGCAAAATTGGCTGACAATGCAGTAAACACAGAAAACATTACCGATGGCACTATAGCAGCGGGTGATTTAGCGAACAACGCTGTAACGCCATTAAAGATAGATGCTACATTAGCAGGAACAGGTTTAGCAAGATCAGCTACAGGCGTATTATCTGTAGATGGTTCAGCAATTACTGGAGATGGCAACATAACTTCAGGTGACTTAACGGTAGGCGGAGATGCAAATGCCTTATTAGGTGATGTTACTTTAGAGATCACAGCAGGCGCAGTTGGCACAACAGAATTAGCTGCTGATGCAGTAACCAATGGAAAATTGGCTGACAATGCAGTAAACACAGAAAACATTACCGATGGCACTATAGCAGCAGGTGATTTAGCGAACAACGCTGTAACGCCATTAAAGATAGATGCTACATTAGCAGGAACAGGTTTAGCAAGATCAGCTACGGGCGTATTATCTGTAGATGGTTCAGCAATTACTGGCGATGGTAACATAACTTCAGGTGACTTAACGGTAGGCGGAGATGCAAATGCCTTATTAGGTGATGTTACTTTAGAGATCACAGCAGGTGCAGTAGGCACAACAGAATTAGCTGCTGATGCAGTAACTAGCGCTAAAATAGTAGATGGCACAATAGCATCAGGTGATTTAGCCAACAACGCTGTAACGCCATTAAAAATAGATGCTACATTAGCAGGAACAGGTTTAGCAAGATCAGCTACAGGCGTATTATCTGTAGATGGTTCAGCAATTACTGGCGATGGTAACATAACTTCAGGTGACTTAACGGTAGGCGGAGATGCTAATGCTTTACTAGGTGATGTCACTTTAGAAATCACAGCAGGCGCAGTAGGCACAACAGAATTAGCTGCTGATGCAGTAACCAATGCAAAATTAGCAGACAATGCAGTAAATACAGAAAATATTACTGATGGCACTATAGCATCAGGTGATTTAGCCAACAATGCAGTAACACCATTAAAGATTGATGCAGCTATAGCCGGAACAGGTTTAGCAAGATCAGCTACAGGCGTATTATCTGTAGATGGTTCAGCAATTACTGGCGATGGCAACATTACTTCAGGTGACTTAACGGTAGGCGGAGATACTAATGCTTTATTAGGCGATGTTACTTTAGAGATCACAGCAGGCGCAGTAGGCACAACAGAATTAGCTGCTGATGCAGTAACCAATGCAAAATTGGCTGACAATGCAGTAAACACAGAAAACATTACCGATGGCACTATAGCAGCGGGTGATTTAGCGAACAACGCTGTAACGCCATTAAAAATAGATGCTACATTAGCAGGAACAGGATTAGCAAGATCAGCTACAGGTGTATTATCTGTAGATGGTTCAGCAATTACTGGCGATGGCAACATTACTTCAGGTGACTTAACGGTAGGCGGAGATACTAATGCTTTATTAGGCGATGTTACTTTAGAAATAACTGCAGGTGCAGTAGGAACAACAGAATTAGCTGCTGATGCAGTAACCAATGCAAAATTAGCAGACAATGCAGTAAACACAGAAAACATTACCGATGGTACTATAGCAGCGGGTGATTTAGCCAATAACGCAGTAACACCATTAAAGATAGATGCTACATTAGCAGGAACAGGTTTAGCCAGATCAGCTACAGGCGTATTATCTGTAGATGGTTCAGCCATTACTGGCGATGGTAATATCACTTCAGGTGACTTAACGGTAGGTGGAGATGCCAATGCCTTATTAGGAGATGTTACTTTAGAGATTACAGCTGGTGCAGTAGGCACAACAGAATTAGCTGCTGATGCAGTAACCAATGCAAAATTAGCAGATAATGCAGTAAACACAGAAAATATAACCAATGGCACAATAGCGACAGTCGATTTAGCAGATAGCTCAGTAACTACGGCAAAAATAGCTGATGGAACAATAGCTTCTGTTGATATAGCCAATGGTGCCGTAACCCCATTAAAGGTAGATGCTACTATTGCAGGGTCAGGAATTGCAAGAAATATAACTACCGGAGTATTATCTGTAGATGTATCAAGTTTAACAGGCGATGGAACAATAAGTTCATCTGATTTAACAGTTACAGGTGGAGCAAATTCAACATTGAATAACGTCACTTTAGAAATCGCAGCAGGCGCAGTGGGTACAACTGAATTAGCTGCTGATGCAGTAACCAACGCAAAATTAGCCGACAATGCAGTAAACACAGAAAACATTACTGATGGCACTATCACAGCAGGTGACTTAGCAAACAATGCAGTAACACCATTAAAGATTGATGCTACATTAGCAGGAACAGGTTTAGCCAGATCAGCTACGGGTGTATTATCTGTAGATGGTTCAGCCATTACTGGCGATGGTAATATCACTTCAGGTGACTTAACGGTAGGTGGAGATGCAAATGCCTTATTAGGAGATGTTACTTTAGAGATTACAGCTGGTGCAGTAGGCACAACAGAATTAGCTAACGATGCAGTAACTAATGCAAAATTAGCCGACAATGCAGTAAACACAGAAAACATTACTGATGGCACTATCACAGCAGGTGACTTAGCAAACAACGCAGTAACACCATTAAAGATAGATGCTACATTAGCAGGAACAGGTTTAGCCAGATCAGCTACAGGCGTATTATCTGTAGATGGTTCAGCCATTACTGGCGATGGTAATATCACTTCAGGTGACTTAACGGTAGGTGGAGATGCCAATGCCTTATTAGGAGATGTTACTTTAGAGATTACAGCTGGTGCAGTAGGCACAACAGAATTAGCTGCTGATGCAGTAACCAATGCAAAATTAGCAGATAATGCAGTAAACACAGAAAATATAACCAATGGCACAATAGCGACAGTCGATTTAGCAGATAGCTCAGTAACTACGGCAAAAATAGCTGATGGAACAATAGCTTCTGTTGATATAGCCAATGGTGCCGTAACCCCATTAAAGGTAGATGCTACTATTGCAGGGTCAGGAATTGCAAGAAATATAACTACCGGAGTATTATCTGTAGATGTATCAAGTTTAACAGGCGATGGAACAATAAGTTCATCTGATTTAACAGTTACAGGTGGAGCAAATTCAACATTGAATAACGTCACTTTAGAAATCGCAGCAGGCGCAGTGGGTACAACTGAATTAGCTGCTGATGCAGTAACCAATGCAAAATTAGCAGACAATGCAGTTAACACAGAAAACATTACCGATGGTACTATAGCTGCAGTTGATATAGCTAATAACGCCGTAACGCCTTTAAAGATAGATGCCTCCCTAGCAGGATCAGGATTATCAAGATCAGCCGCTGGAGTATTATCGGTCGATGGAAGTTTGGCTACGGATACAGAGTTAGCGGATGCCATAAATGCGAGTGCTGCTTTAGATTTAGATAAAATAGTTGGTAATGAAATAACAAATGCTACTGATGCTACCTTAGTACGAGCAGGTGCAGGAACAACGGCAAGTCCGTATACTTTAGATGTGGCTGCCTCTGGAATCACTGCGAATGAATTAGCGAATAATGCGGTAACAACCATTAAATTAATTGATAATGCTGTTACCAGTGCTAAAATAGCAGATGGGACAGTAGCGACAGCTGATTTAGCAAATAACTCAGTGAACAGCGCAAAAATTATAGATGGAAGTATAGTGACAGCTGATTTAGCTGATAACGCCGTAACTAGCGCTAAAATAGTAGATGGCTCGATTGTGGCCGTAGATTTAGCTAATAATGCGGTAACACCTTTAAAAATAGATGCTACCATAGCAGGATCAGGCTTAACAAGAAATGTGACTACAGGAGTTTTATCGGTCGATGGAAGTTTGGCTACGGATACAGAGTTAGCTGATGCCATAAATGCGAGTGCTGCTTTAGATTTAGATAAAATAGTTGGTAATGAAATAACAAATGCTACTGACGCCACTTTAGTGCGAGCAGGTGCAGGAACAACAGCAAGTCCATATACCTTAGATGTAGCCGCAGCCGGAATTACAGTAAATGAATTAGCTGATAATGCAGTAACTAGTGCCAAAATAGTTAATGGAACTATCGTAACTGCTGACCTAGCGGATAGCTCGGTAACCTCGGCAAAAATTACGGATGGAACAATTGTAACTGCTGATTTAGCTGATAACTCCGTAACTACAGCAAAAATAGCTGATGATGCAGTAAGCTTATCAAAATTAGCGAATGGTACAACAACAGGGCAGATAATGCGCTGGAATGGCAGTGATTGGGAATTAGCACAGCCTACAGCAACCAATGTAAATACTACAGTTGTAGACGCTAATGGTGACGGTACTAATGAAGCAAACATCCAACAAGTAGTTGATGCCATTGCGCCAATCACTTCAAAGGCAGCAAGAATTTTTTATCCGCCGTCCATAGCTGTTGATGCATCTAGTACTGGAACCGGAAGAACTTTAAATTTATATACACAATATACAGCTCAGTATGCAACGCCAGCGGTAGCCAGTGCAGGCGCGCCAGCAGCGATACCAACGTACACAGCAACGCAACTCTACTATTATGTTACTTTTTTTGACACCGGTGTTTTTGCAAATGTAAGTGTCAATGCTAGTGGGGTCATGACTTATGATGTTATTGGCTTGCCATCAGATTATAATTCATTGATCAACGTAGTGTTTGTAGTAAAGTAATAGGTACGAATAAAAAATAGACAATAAATTTGAAATCAATCAACACATATAAATTTTTATTCGTTCTACTCTTTGGATTGCTATGCGCTAATTTGGCAAGTGCCCAATATTTGCTGCAAGCTCCCAATAGTACCGATGAAAATAATTATCGATGGTTTAATGCTTCCGATACCAATACGGTTTTAGGGACTGATTTTTTCTACGAAGTAAATCAACCTGGAGTATATTTTGCTACCTATGACGGAACAGCCTGTGGAAAAAATGCGACTACGTATTTTATTTTAACAGACTGCAATGCACCTGATAATCAAGTGACTTTAGATATTGCTAACAATGTTCCTCCGGGAGCGAGCATCACCTGGTCACCACCGTTAACAGGGAATCAAAATGCACCTACCATTACAGCAACTCAAGATGTTATTAAATATGTCGCCACATTGGTAAAGGCAGGGAACTCAAAAATATTACCGAGTTTCACGGTGGTCTGTATGAGTCAATCTAGTACCTTGGTAAATGATGTTGTAACGGTAGATGAAGATTCGTTTGTAGTGATTGATATTCTTAATAATGATACTGATGTACCCAATGCTGGTACCTTAACAACGTCTAGCCCCGCGAATGGTACTGTAACGATTGATGACAATGGAACACCAAACGATCCGTCAGACGATAGTGTTACCTATACACCCAATCCAGATTTTAATGGAGCTGATAGTTTTACCTATACGGTATGTAACGCTTTGGGAGATTGTAGTACGGCAACTGTAACAATTGATGTATTGCCAATTTTAGATACCAATGATGACGTTGTAAGCATTACTGAAAATCAAGTTATTGTCATTGACAACTGGGATGTAAATGATAATGATCTTCCGACAAATGGAACTCTTACCACTACTTCGCCTACCAATGGTAGAATAGTAATAGACCAAAATGGAACTCCGAACAACCCATCAGATGACATATTTACGTACACCCCTAATAATGGTTTTGTAGGTACGGACACTTTTCAATATACCGTTTGTGATACCGCAGGTAACTGTAGTACTTCGACCGTGACTATTGTGGTTTCGAATGCACTAGATTTAGATAGCGATAATGACGGTATTTTAGATGCATGGGAAGATTTGAACTTGGATAACGATAATGATCCAGCAACCAATGCTACCGATTCTGACGGCGACGGAATTCCTGATTATTTAGATATTGACTCTGATAATGACGGAGTGCCAGACAATGTAGAAGCTCAAACCACAGCAGATTATATTGTACCAAGTGGAGTAGATGCAAATAATAATGGTTTAGATGATGCTTATGAACAAAATGGCAACCTTGGTTTAATCCCGGTAAATACTGATAACTCAGATTTACCAGATTATTTAGATGAAGATAGTGATAATGATGGTGTTCCTGACGCCATTGAGGCGCATGATTACAATCATGATGGTATTGCAGATGTGGTATTATTAGGGTTGGATGAAGATAATGACGGACTTGATGATGGTTACGAAGGCAGTAATACCAATGATATTGATCCTAATGATGAAATAGATAATCCTTTTACAGATCTTCCGAATACAGATGAAGATGATGAAGTAGATTATAGAGATGCTGACGATGATGATGATGGTATCGCGACTATCGATGAAGATGTAAATGGTGATGGTGATTGGTCTAATGATGACATAAATAATAACGGAATTCCAAATTATTTAGATCCTGATTTAGTGGTTGCTGGTGATAGTATAAAAGTGTATAATGTGGTCACACCGAATGGTGATGGTGCTCATGATGTACTTCGAATTGATGGATTAGAAAATTACCCTAATAATACAGTTAAAATCTTTAACAGATGGGGTGTGATGGTGTTTGTAACGAAAGCATACAATACCCAAGGAAACGTATTTGATGGTACTTCTAATGGTAGGGTAACTATTGATAAGGACAATAAACTTCCAGTGGGTACGTATTTCTATATTATAGATTATCAAGATGCCGTCAATAACATGAAAAAACTTACAGGATACATTTACATAAACAGGTAGTATACATGAAAAACCCCAATCATCATACTTATTTTAACTCACTGTTTGCCTTGCTATGCCTTACGCTATGTGTAACAACGAGTAGTGTTTTTGGCCAGCAAGACGCACAATATACACAATACATGTATAACACAGTTAGTGTAAACCCGGCCTATGCAGGTTCACGTGGGCACATGAGTATTGCAGCGCTGCATCGTTCGCAGTGGTTAGGATTAGAAGGCGCCCCAACAACGCAAACACTAAATGTACATACACCAATTGGGTATAGAGGCATGGGTTTAGGAGTATCTATAGTAAATGATAAAATTGGACCCACCTCTGAAACAAATTTGGATGTTGATTTTTCATATACAATTCAAACTTCAAGAGAAGGTAAACTGAGTTTTGGACTTAAAGCAAGTGCTAATTTATTAGACATTCGGTTTTCACAATTAGATCAATACGTTCAGAACGATCAAACCTTACAACAAGATGTGGACAATAGGTTTTCTCCGAATATTGGAGCAGGGGTATATTATCATACCGATAAATTTTATTTAGGATTGTCAGTACCAAGAATATTAGAAACATCCCATTTTGAATCCTCCTCTTTATCGACGGCTAGCGAACAGATGAATTTTTATTTTATTACTGGGTATGTTTGGGACCTAAATCCCTTCTTAAAATTTAAGCCAACAGTGCTCACTAAAATGGTTCAAGGCGCCCCCTTGCAAGTAGATGCATCCGCTAATTTTATGTTTGATAATAAGTTTATTCTTGGCGCTGCATACCGCTGGGATGCTGCACTTAGTGCCCTGGTAGGCTTTCATGTTTCTGATGAGTTACTTATTGGTATAGCCTATGACAGAGAAATTACAGAATTGGGTAGCGCCGCCTTTAATGACGGTTCCTTTGAAATTATTTTAAGATATGATTTAGTAAAGACCAGAGGTAACCTAAGATCACCCAGATTCTTTTAAAACGACAAGCTTTTTCAGGTTTTACTGCCAAATTTTACTTCTCTTGTTACCGGTAATTCAATATAAAACTGACTTAACGTTTCTTTTTATTTAAGCCTGTTTTCCTTTCACTTAAGATGGTGCCTTATAGAAGTAAGAGGTTTTCATAAATTTTTTCTAGTCTTACTTTTTTTTGTAAAACACATGAATACATTAAATTCATGAGGTCTTTAATCGTATCGACAGCAATATTTTAGGTTTTCATTATAGATTATAACTTAAAGGTATTATTTTTGTCATGCGATGTAGTATCGCAATTGCTAAGATTTAAAGAAGATAAAATTGAAAGAAGAACGTGTCATACTCGTTAATGAATTAGACGAACAAATTGGTACCATGCCAAAAATGGAAGCTCACGAAAAGGCCTTACTTCACCGTGCTTTTTCTGTTTTTGTTATGAACGATAAAGGAGAAACTATGTTGCAACAAAGAGCAGCGCATAAATACCACTCTCCTTTATTATGGACCAATACATGTTGCAGTCATCAGCGTGTGGGAGAATCAAACATTCAAGCAGGAAAAAGAAGGTTACAAGAAGAAATGGGTTTTAAAACCGAATTAAAAGAACTTTTTTCATTTATTTACAAAGCACCTTTCGATAATGGGTTAACAGAACACGAATTAGATCATGTGATGATGGGTTATGGCCATGATGCACCAAAGATTAACCCTGATGAAGTTGCCGATTGGAAATGGATGAAGCCTGAAGCTATAAAAGCGGATATGTTAGAAAACCCCGACAGGTATACAGCATGGTTTAAAATTATTTTTGATAAATTTTACAATCACATCACTGAAAATAATTTTATACAATGAAGGTAAAAGTAAGTAGAAAAGCACATTTTAATGCTGCACACAGATTATACAGACCAGATTGGAGTTTTGAAAAGAATGATACTGTCTTTGGTTTGTGTAATAACCCTAATTTTCATGGCCACAATTACGAACTTATTGTAAGTGTTACCGGTGAAATTGATAAAGAAACAGGATTTGTTATCGATGTAAAAGTCCTAAAAGATTTAATTAAGAGTGAAATTGAAAATGCTTTTGATCACAAAAATCTAAACGTAGAGGTTCCTGAATTTAAAACTCTAAACCCAACTGCCGAGAATATTGCAGTGGTCATTTGGGATAAATTGAGACCACATATAGATCAAGATAAGGAGTTAGAGGTGGTACTCTATGAAACCCCAAGAAACTTTGTGAGCTACTCCGGATAAGTAAAAAAAAAGCATGTACTACCCATTAAAATTTAATCCTATTTTGAAAGAACGCCTTTGGGGTGGTACTAAACTAGGGGATATTTTTGGCAAACCAATAGCTAGCGATAGTGTTGGGGAAAGCTGGGAAATATCCACTGTAGAAGGCGATGTTTCGGTTGTTGCAAACGGCGATTTAGCCCATACATCACTGCAAGAATTAATCGATGAAAATCCAGAGGCCTTATTGGGTAAAAGTGTTGTAGAACGATTTGGTACGGCATTCCCTATTTTGATTAAATTTATTGATGCTAAACAAGATTTATCCATCCAACTGCATCCTAATGATGAATTGGCAAAAAAGCGTCATAACTCTTTTGGGAAAACCGAAATGTGGTACATTATGGATGCTGAACCAGATGCCGATTTAATTGTTGGATTTAATAAAACGGTTACTAAAAAAGCCTATCAAAAGAGTATTGAAAATAATACCTTATTAGCGCTGTTGAATTATGAAAAAGTGAAAGAAGGGGATACTTTTTTTATCAATACAGGAAAAATTCATGCTATTGGAGCAGGAGTTGTGCTGGCAGAAATTCAGCAAACTTCTGATGTAACCTATCGCGTTTTTGATTTTAATAGAAAAGATAAAGCTGGTCAATTTAGAGAATTGCACACTGATCTGGCTTTAGACGCCATCGATTACGAGAAGAAAGATGATTTTAAGGTGGCGTATGATACCGATACAAATACCGTAAATTCAATGGTAGATAGTCCTTATTTTAAAACAAATTATCTACAACTTACAGAAAATATGAATTTCGACTTGAGTCAAAGAGATTCATTTACTATTTACATGTGCGTAGCTGGCCAAGCAACTATTGCTAACGAGCATGGCAAAGCCCATTTAAATAAAGGTGAAACGATACTCGTATCGGCGAGTTCAACAAAAGTGAGTATTCATACCCATGACGCTACCTTATTAGAGGTAACGATTTAATTCTATTCGATAGTACTATTGTACTATTAAAAAGATTACTTTTGCAAAAAATAAAATTAGTAAAATGGCAAGTATTCAAAATTTAAAAAAAGATATCAACTACGTTTTAGGTGATATTATTGAAGCAGTATATTTTTGGGAAGCTTCAAATAACAAAAAAAGTTCAAAAGAAGGTTCTGCCCTTATAGATGACGCAATTAAAACTTTTGATGATTTAATTGTTGAAGTAAATAATAAAAAGGTAGATAACAGAAGTAAGCATCTTAAAAAAGTGCGTGTTGAATTAGAAGAAAAAGCAACAACTTTGGTTGAGAGATTAAACAAGTTAGGCTAAGCCAGCTATTCAACGATACAAAACAAAAAAGCATCCAAATAAAATGGATGCTTTTTTGTTTTGTATTAAAAATGCTAAGCTATTTAAAGCTCTTAATTTTTTGCCTTTTTTACTTCTTCAATATGTTGTTTTAATTTTTTACCGTACTTAGAATCTGATACTTCTGGCGTGAGCATTTTGTAAATAGAGTCTAAATATTTTACGTTCGATTCTGCCACCTCATTTACAGCAATGTAAGGAGCTACATAAGAATCTTTGTTATTTAGCGCAAAATTTAAACCGTAAGCGTAACTTCTGTATAAATTTTTATCACTTAATTTTAGTAAAGAGTCAATGGCTAAAGAGTCATTAGAAAACTTAGGATTAAATTGAGCCTGTAATAGTTCTAAATCTTTTGCATTGTAGCGAGACATTCCTTTGCGATACTCTTCATATTTTTTGTTCGATGTTGACCCAGGTCCTGTTATTTTAGCCTCAGCTTCAAATGAATTCCAAGAGGTTGAAATTGTAATAATGCCAGCCTCACCAAAAAAAGTAATTCTGTCATTGATGTCATTGTTATCATCTTTAGTTAAATAGAGGTAAAAGATATCTGGATCTGTAACCGCTGTAGAAAAACTAAAATCTCCACTACCATTAATTTCTAAAGAATCTAAGTTTTTAAGAATAGTATCTTGAATTTGCTGCAAGTATAAGGTTCCTTTTTTTAAACCTTTAATAGTGCCGTTAACCTCCATAGTGTTTGCATCATTAGTACCACAAGAAGCTACCAAAAGTCCTACTAAGGACCATAAAATTAAGTTTTTCATCTCCATAAATTTTAACCAACTCAATGTATTTTAAGAAAAAGGTTGGAACGTATTAGTTGTTTTTTGAATGTCTATTTTAGACCTTCACTTTAATTAGTTAAGAGGGCAAATATCACTATTTTTTTTATTTAAACTAGCCTAAATCGTATTTTAAAAATTAGAAGCAACTTCCATCAAATAGGCACAAAGTAAAGCACCACCAGTACCAACCACATAGCCAAAAACAGCTAATAAAACTCCAACAGAGGTCAATGAGGGGTGAAATTCAGCAGCAACGACAGGAGCAGAAGCAGCGCCACCCACATTGGCTTGACTACCCACAGCCAAAAAGAAGTACGGTGCCTTAATCAGTTTGGCGACAAGAATAAGCAAACCGGCATGAATGGTAATCCAAATAAAACCTATGATTAATAAACCAGGATTTTCTAGTACTTTACTCAAATCCATTTTCATACCAATAGTGGCCACAAGAATATATATAAAAACACTCCCAATTTTACTGGCTCCAGCCCCTTCATAATTTTTTGCCTTAGTAAAGGAAAGTACAATGCCCAGTATAGTGGCAACAACTACCATCCAAAAAAAACTGGATCCTAAAAAGGATAGAAAATTACTAGGATCTGCCACGGAGCTGCTATTTTTATTTAAATAGTCACTGATGCCATCTCCAAAAAAATGAGAAATACCTACGGCTGTAAAAGCAAAGAATAACAACATCATATAATCTTTTAAGCTAGGTACACGTGTAATTTTCTCAGAAAATAAGGTAACTTTTTTTCGCAATTCCTCAATAGCAGAAGTATCGGCTTTAAGCCATGTGTCGATTTTTTTAGTTTTTCCAACACCAAATAAAATAATCGCCATCCAAACATTAGCTACAACAATATCAACCAAAACCATTTTGCCGTATTCATCAGGGTTGTATTGAAAAATTTCAAGCATAGCGGCCTGGTTGGCTCCACCACCGATCCAACTCCCTGCAATAGTAGATAAACCTCTCCAAATAGCATCAAAATCATTGCCGCCGACCGTTTCAGGAGAAAAAGTGGATACAATTAAAATGGCTATAGGACCGCCGATAATGATACCTACTGTCCCTGTAAAAAACATAATTAAGGCCTTTGAGCCTAAGCTGGCAATCGCTTTTAAGTCGATACTCAATGTCATTAATACTAATGCGGCTGGCAATAAATACCTACTCGCCATAAAATAAAGATTCGATATTTCATCAGAAACGATATTAAGGCTTGCTAAAATGGAGGGCAGTAAATAGCACATTAAAACGGCAGGCACAACGCTATAAAATTTACCCCAAAAACCTTTAGAGATCGATGATGTATAAAAAACAAAGCCTAAACATAGGGTGAGTAATCCAAAAACTACAGTATCGTTGGTAATAAGTGTTTCGTTCATAATTTTTTATTGGTTTTTGTCAAATATAATTAGAACAATTGAAATCTACAGCTGTTCTTTTATGAATCTAGCAACACCATCATCGGTGTTTTTTGCGGTAACGTAATTTGCTATTTCTTTTACCGTATCACGAGCGTTACCCACAGCAACGCCACAACCTGCATATTTAAGCATATCAAAATCGTTATAGTTATCACCGAAGGCAATTACCTGGTCTAAGGTTTCATGAGGTGCTAATAACAATTGTATAGCGGTTAATTTAGAGACCGATTTTGGGGCTATTTCAATTAGCGTTTCGTTAGACCTGTAAATGGCAATAGCATCACTAAGCGTATTCTGTAAATCTTGAAATAGGGAATCAGTGGTATCTTTAACTCCCATTAACATTACTTTATGTGCTCCAGAAATTTGTCGTGCTTTCCAATCACTCAAGGTGTCAGTAGTACTTTTAAATTCAGGGTGGTTTTTTGTATAGTTAATTTCTTTTGCTACCCTCTCTGAGTCTTCTTCTACAAACCATTCATTTTTATAATACAAGCCTAATTTAATGTCATAAACGGAGGCAAGCTGGTAAATTCTACTTAAAATTGTAAGGGGAATAGTGACCGAGCTTATTTCATTTTTTCCATGTACAACAAGTGCTCCATTATAACAAATCATAGGCTCGTTTTCAATTCCTAAGCTTTTCTGAAGATAGGTCATGGCGTTAGGCATTCTAGCAGAGACTAGGATAACGCGAAGTTTGTCTTTTATTCTTGCAATTTCTGAAATAGTAAATTCAGACACGTCACTTTTTGTAGAAAGTAGGGTACCATCTAAATCAGAACAAAGTAGTTTGTAATTCAATTAACTGTTCTTTATATATTTAACCAATAGGTAAATTTAAGATTTATGGATCTATTTCTCGGTTGAAAACTATTTACAAAATAATTGTCATTATAGACGATAAACAGGTCAGATAAAGGAGCAAAACGCCACTGTAGTCGAGAATTAAATCCTAAATTATCTCTCTGGTTACTGTATTGTACCAAAGTAGACCAGAAAATGGACTTACTAAAGGTAAAGTCGAAACTTGGACTTAATAGCCAAAAATTAGCGCTAGAATAGGGCTGTGGTAAGTCTACTTGGTCGTAGTTGAGCGCTAATGAAATATTCGCTTTGGGCTGTAATCGCAAACTCATTTCAAAGCCTGCAGCATACCGAGTACCATTGAAAAATTCCCCATAGGCTTGTTGAAGTTCAAAAGAAAAAACCTTTCTACGATCTGATCGAAAACTTGTTTCAGCCCCTGAATAGTAGTACCCAGCATCGGCAGGAAGAGGTGTTGCACCCTCTTTTCTACTAGGATCAAAACTATCTAATAAAAAGGTATAGTTATTTTCGATACTTGCATTTAATCTAGATTGATTTTTAAATTCTGCTCCCCATGAAAGTTTAACGGTATAGTCTGTAGTTTGAAAATCGAGGGATGGGTTTAAGGTGAAGACTGGAAATAACTCAAAACTATGTTGATTTATTTTTCCAGAGCTTGGCCAGAAAATTTTTTCTAGTCCTGTTACGAATTTAAAGATATCTTTTCTTCTAATAAAACCTAAGTCCGAATTAAAATTCTCCCCAATATATACCCAATCGGTAAAAACATTTAGTTTTCGGGTTTTGTATGACATAAAGGCTCCCGTGGATAGGTCATTGCCATCACTATCTGGATCAAATGATTTGTGTACATAAAACTTGCCATTCCAAACGTTATCCTCGGAGGCCAAATTATAATCAACCCCTAAAACACGATTGTAACGATCTTCTGGAGCCAAAAAATCATAATCTTTAAAAGTTTCCCTATTGATAAAAAATAGGCCAAAGTTAGATCTTGAAAAGACTTTCTTTTGAATTGCTAACATCATGTTATTGTTCGATGCAATTTCGTTTTCTAAATCTTCGGCGGTTTGCATATTTAAAAAACCTAAACGCCAATTTTCATTTAATTTACCGCTTAAGCGAACACCGCCAATAATCTTATTTTCAACTGAATTTCCATTTTCGTCGGTAGCAATTCCAATACGTCGTGAGAAAAACGGATTTGCATCTCTACCACCTCCAAAACTCGCAAATAAATCCCCATTATCTACAAAAAATTGCCTTCTTTCAGGTAGGTTAACCTCAAATCGCGTAAGGTTGGTAAAAAGATTATCTACTTCAACATTAGAGAAGTCTGGATTTAGGGTAACATCCAAATTCATTCCATTACCTATGGCTATCTTGGCATCACCACCAAAGTTTACTTTCGAAAGGCCTTCATCGGTTTCAAAGTTCTTTTGTGACAAGCCATTTACGTAGGGAATAATAGCTATAGGTGTTCTGTATTTTCCGAGAGGTTTCTCAAAAGTCATAACCCCCATAAAAGCTAAGCTATAGATCGATTGGTTTTGTGGTATTCTAGCCCAAGTGCTTGTCTCGTTAGATTGGGTATCAAAGCGGTAGGCATTGAACCTAAACTTAGTTTCACCTTCTTTAAATTTTAATGAGGTAAGGGGAATGGCTAATTCAGCTGTAAAATAATTTTCAAAAGTTTTAGCCTCACCACGCCATTTAACATCCCAAGAAGTATTAAAACCACCATCGTCTCCACCACCATTCGAAATTAATGCTTCCCGAATTACTCCATAAGGATTGATGCCAAATAAAAATGCATTTGTGGCATCATTAAAGGTATCGAACATTAAACTAATATTATCGTTGCCACCAGCCCTAAAATCTCGTCGCAGGGAAGGAGTGACATAATTATTACCTGAGGTGGTTAACTTTAATGCCACATATAAAGTAACACCATCGTAATACATTTTTATACCCGTATCTTTATTGGCTAAAATAGTATCTGCTGGAAAATATTGTTGAAATTGGTTTACCTCTTCAATCTTATCCCAAACAGCTTCGTCAAGAATGCCATCTATTTGAGGAATATCGGCATAAAAAGGAACAGTAAATTTTTTATCTTCATTTTGGGCACTAGATGCGTAAAAAAAGAAAATTGTTATAAAAAAACAATAGAACCTGGCCATTTGTTAGTTTTTTGGTTGGTTCCTCAAAAATAAGGATTTAAATAGTTAAGAAAACCCTAAAACCTTAGTCTTTTTCTGATTTGTTTTTAGGTTCTCGTTTAGCATCTTTAAGTGTTTTCATTAACATCCATTCTATTTGTCCATTTGTACTACGAAACTCGTCTGTTGCCCATTTTTCAATAGCCTTCATCATATCTTCATTTATCCGTAATGCAAATGGTTTTTTTTTAGCCATAGCTATCTTTTAAGTCCTTAATTTTAAGTACAATTAATGCGTTTAATTGTGTGATTTTTCTTTTAATATTTTTGCCGTTCTAGAATAACTTTTAACAAGTGGGTGTGAGGGTTGGAGGTGGAGCTAATTACTGCCCAACCTTCACGAGCAAAATTATTCAAAATAGTTTCAAACTCTTCATCTTTATTTTTAAATAAACCTCCTTTTTGGGCTATAATTTTATATTCTTTCATACGACTTTATTAGTGGTTTAAAGTTCCTGAATTGACTACAGGACTTACATCCTTATCAGAACATAATACCACCATTAGGTTGCTCACCATGGCGGCTTTTCGTTCGTTGTCCAAATCCACTACTTGTTTTTTGCTTAACATGTCAATGGCCATTTCTACCATGCTTACAGCACCTTCTACTATTTTGTGACGAGCCGCGACTATGGCTGTGGCTTGTTGGCGTTTTAGCATGGCACTCGCTATTTCTTGTGCATAAGCTAAGTAGCCAATTCTCGCCTCTAAAACTTCAATACCAGCCATTGAAAGGCGTTCTTGAACTTCTTTTTCTAAAGCTTCACTCACCTCATTTACACTTGATCTGAGTGTAATATCTTCCGTATGCCCTTCATCAGCAAAGTTATCATAAGGGTACATGCTTGCTAATTTCCGAACAGCAGCATCGGTTTGTACTCGTACAAAATTTTTATAATCATCTACTTCAAAAGCCGCCTTATAGGTATCAGTAACACGCCATACCAAAATAGTGCTTATCATAACAGGGTTCCCGAGTTTGTCATTAACTTTTAGGCGTTCACTATCAAAATTACTAGCCCGTAGTGAAATTTTACTTTTTGAATAAAATGGAATGACCCAGTAAAATCCGTTTTCTTTAATCGTTCCAACATACTTTCCAAAAAGCAATAAAACTCGAGAGCCATTTGGATTAACCAATATAAAACCAGGCAGTAAAAATATAGCAACTACTATTCCAATAACATAAATTGGATTTTGTTGTGAAATTAAAAAATAAACACTTAGACCAATGAGCAGGAATACAAGAAATAAAAATAAATAACCGTTAGCAGGTTTGGTAGTTTTTTCGTTTGTCATGATTTCTTAAATTTGATATTATAATGATATCATAAATATATTAAAATAAATTGATATTTTAAACTTTTTAGTATTTTATTTTTTTTGAATCGTATCATGACATGACTTGAAAAACAAAAAAGAGGCATAAAATTGTCCACTATTTTATGCCTCTTTTTCTTTTTAAGTTGTTATTCTTTATCGCTATACTTACTCTACTTGCTTTTTGATCCAAGCGGTAATCGCTTCTAGAGCTATAGGGGAGAAGGTTTGTTCAATGCTAGCATATTCAGAAGGAGCACCTGTTTGTGATTCTTGAAATAAATGGTTTAAATTAGGAAACTCGATAGTTGTTAGCTTTTTATTTCCGCCTTTTTCTAAAGCATTTTTAACAGCTGTTAAATTTTCTTTAGGCGGAACTTGTAAATCTTTTTCTCCATTGACCGCTAAAACAGGGCATTTTACTTTTTCAAGCGCAGGCGCTGGGTCGTATTTTATAAAGAATTTCATCCAAGGATTTAAAATTTGATTTACTTGCTGAGCAACATATATTTCTTTTGTCATGCCATCAGGAATTACAATATTGCCATCATTTTCAATAGCTGCATAGCTAAGTTTTGACACATCATCATTCAACTTTTCATCGTTTTTAGAAGTAGCGACTAAATCAAAAATAACTTTATTTACTTCGTAGGTTTTTTTTATTTCGGTTTCAGATATTCCAGAAGCTCTAGCGATTAATTCTTGCTGTAGTAATAGTATTTCACCTCCTGAAATTCCTGGTCCCGCTAGTAACACTATAAAGCTCACATCTTTCGATGTGGAAGCTACCATCGGTGCAATTAAGCCACCTTCACTATGCCCGACCAGACCAATTTTCTTTTTATTGATTTCTTTTCTGGTTTTTAGATAGGCTAGGGCACTTTCTACATCTGTGGCAAAATCAGCAGAGGTAGCTGTAGTGAAATCTCCTGTTGATGCACCAACGCCTCGGTCGTCGTATCTTAAAACTGCAATTCCGTTTTTGGTGAAGTGGTCGGCAAGGACTAAAAATGGTTTGTGCCCTAATAATTCTTCATCTCTGTTTTGTGGACCGCTTCCAGATATTAAAATCACAACAGGATACACACCTTCTTTTTTGGGTAGTGTCAATGTGCCTGATAAAGAAATATTTGCTTTGGTATTTTCAAAAGTGACCGCTTCTGAATAATAGGGATACGGTTTTTTAGGCTCTTGTGGTCTTTTTAGTATTAATTTTTCAATCTCGTTCCGAGATAGATTCATAGGAAATGCTTGTCCGCTTTGAGAAAAATTACCGATGATCTCATTATCTTTTAATTTACCAACATACGTAATGCGTAAGTTGGCGACTTCAAATTTTATACTGTCGTTTTCAAAAGTGGTTTTGGTAACAGGAATACCATTTGCACCTTGATCTGGACTGTCCATGGTGGCACTAAAACCAGCGCCTGATTTATCCACATTAAATACGAGTCGCAATTGCGTGCCTTGAACGTTTAAAACACCATTCCATTTTCCAGTAATTTCTTGGGCATTTACAGTAAAAAATGCACATAGGGTGATGCATAGAATTGTTACTTTTTTCATAATTTATATCTTTATTTTTCTTAGTGCATGGCTGAATTCTCTATGTAACTCAGTCAAATTTGTTTGAAAGTAAATCTCTAGGCGTGTTTTATGATAGATACATCAATACGGAAAATTGACAATGATAACTTTTGTCATAATTTCCGCTAAAATAAGTGCCAAACAAAAGAATAAAATAGTTAATCCGCCTTTTGCATTAGACGCAATCTTATAGCCATTGAATAGTAAAATGATATACCAAACTAATGCTACGAGAGATATCAATGCAAAGAGGCTAATGATTAGAAATGAACTTACGGGAATAGCTGCCATATTTATATTTATGGTATCACCAACAATAGCCATCATTTGGTCTGTCGCCTTTGAAATAGTGTTGTTCATATTCAGTAAGGGAACTAAATAATAAGGAATTCTCGCAATCATCACCGCGTTTAAAATATCAACAGCTCTTGTTTTTTTATTGTGGTATTTTGCTACTACAAATAGCACTACAAAAAGCGTTGCGATATTAATGCCATTGTCAATAAAAGGCTGCCAAAGATTAATATCGGGTGTAAAATGTAAATCAATCGCCCCGTCAAAACGCGCAAAAAAAAGATAGGCGACCAACGACCCTAATAGCGTGGCAACGATTCCAATACGTAGCAAGGTATTTTCTTGGTATTTTTTAAAGGGATTAAAAAGTATGGTTTTCATAGTTTCTATAGCTTGGGTTGTAGTTTTTCAATAATATCATCTAGCTTGTTCCTCATGGTAGGATAGCTGATTTCCATTTGTAAAGCCATTTTTTTAAGACTTCCGCTGTGCAGCACAAATTGAAGAATAAAGTCTTGATCTTCTTGTGGGAGTTGCATTAATTTTGGTAAAGGATAACTACCAGAAATTAAGGTATCACATGTTAAACAAGAAAGCTGACTTACATGTAAATGCTGTTCACAGCTCGGGCATTTGACGGGTAATTTACTCATAATAAAAGTGCTATTATGATATAAATATACTATTTATTTAAACAAAGTTAAAGCAAATTTTAATAAAGTTAAAAAAATAGTTAATTATCTTTAAAATTTTTGGTTTTCTTTTTGTCAGGGTTTTTAAAAAGTCGCTTTAAAAATCCGTCTTTTTTAATAGGATCACAGTCTAATTTTTGGAGCACATTAGCCGAAGGGGTTTCAAACTGAGCCTTGGTGATCTCTGAAAACTGTTTGTCTTTATTTAATTTCTGCATCAAGATGGCGAACATAGGGAGTGCCGCATTAGCGCCTTGTCCTAAACTCGTATTTTTAAAACCGAGTTCGTAATTATCTAGTCCAACCCAAGTGATGTGTACTAGTTTAGGAGTTATCCCCACAAACCAAGCATCTTTATTATCTTGTGTGGTTCCTGTTTTACCGGCAATGGCATTAGGCAATTTATAAGTGCTTCTAATTCTTGACGCCGTTCCAGAATTGATGGTGCTTTTCATCATTTCGAGCATAATTTGTCTTGTATCGGCGGAAAAAGCTTCAGGAAGGGTAGTAGTTGGTTCGAAAACATGTACAACAACATCTTTACTATTGACAATTTTATCAATTAAATAGGGGGTTACAGGCTTACTTTCATTGACATAACTCGCGTAGGCACCTGCTAGTTCTGTAATTTTTATTTCTCCAGTTCCTAAAGCCAATGACGGTTCGTTAGGTAGTTTTTCTAAAATACCCATTTTATTGGCTTGACGAATTACGTTTAAGATTCCAACGTCTTCTAATACTTTTACGGCTACGGTATTTACGCTATTACTTAAGGCTTCTTCCATGGAGTAGTTTAAGTAGCCTTCCTCTTTAGTTCCAGAATTACTAGGTGACCAGCCTTTTAAATTTTTGTATTCCACTTCTTGAGCCGAAAAATAGGTACAAGGTGAACTACCATCTTCTAAGGCGGCAGTATAAACAATAGGTTTAAAGGTAGAACCTACTTGGCGTTTGCTTTGTGAAATATGGTCGTATTTATAATATTTAAAATTTATGCCACCAATCCATGTTTTCACTGCGCCCGTTGTTGGGTCTATACCCAATGAACCCGTGTTTAAAAATTTCATATAGTGCTGCAAACTGTCAATGGTACTCACCATACTGGATTTCTCACCTTCCCAATCAGCTAAGATCATCGTTTTTTTTAGCTCCAAAGAATCCATGATTTGAGAAGAAGTAAGTCCGTTTGATTTAAGTTTTTTATACCTTTCTGTTCTTTTTAAAAGTTTATCGATTAGCTTTTTATCCCCCAGCCAAGGTGGGTTTTTACCATAACTTTTCTCAAAATCTTCCTGTAAAGTACTTAAATGTTCTACCATTGCCTGCTCTGCAAGCACCTGCATGTCATAGTTAAGCGTGGTGTATATTTTTAAGCCTGAGGTATAGATATTGTAATTGGCACCTTTTTCGTTTTCACTTTTTGTCCATACCAATAGTTGCTTTCGTACCTCTTCTCTAAAGTAGGGTGCTAAGCCATCACTGTAGTTGTAGTCCTTATAATCTAACTCTAGTGGCATTTGCAGTAGACTATCTTTTTCAGCTTCTTTTAAAAAACCATTAGAAAACGTCGCTTGTAACACCAAATCTCTACGTTTTAAACTATTTTCGGGAAAAATTCTGGGATTGTATCCATAAGTAGCCTTTAGCATTCCTACTAAAACCGCAGCTTCTTCTGTTTTTAACTGTTTGGCTTTTTTGTTGAAGAATTTTAATGAGGCACTTTCAATACCAAAAGTATTATCACCAAAACTTACCGTATTTAAGTAGTGATAAAGAATATCTTCTTTGGAATACGTAGCTTCTAACCGAGAGGCAATCATCATTTCTTTGAGTTTATCAACAACAATATTGGTTTTTGCCCGGTCTTTTCGTGGGTATAAATTTTTAGCTAATTGTTGTGTCAAGGTGCTTCCTCCTCCAGCAGATTGATCTTGCATTAATATGGACTTAAAACCTACTCTCATTAGGCTTTTATAATCAATGCCTGAATGCTCGTAAAAACGTTCATCTTCAATGGCGATCAGTGATTTTAATAAATGATCTGGGAATTCAGTGTAAGCGATTGGCTGTCGATCAAATAAATAATACTTTCCAATTAAAACGCTATCTGCCGTGTACACTTCGCTGGCTTTTTGATATTCTAAGTTGGAAAGTTCTTTTTTAGATGGGATTTTGCCCCACATGCCGAGGTAAACAGAGCCTATAAAAAGTAAAAAAAATACAAGTAGGGCCCCTAGTGTTAGGATGCCATATCTAAAAATGGGTGATTTTATACGGTTAAATTTCAATGCTGATAAGATTTTGTTAATTGCTCATAAACTATATACGCGTTAAGGCTGAATTTAAGATCTATTCTCTATTTTTGGCAATTATTTAAAGCAAATATTGACTAAAATTTTAAACAATGAAGAAAATATCCATTTTATTACTAGCACTATTGACTCAATTAACTTTTGCTAATGAATATGATTGGTCAAAAACTGGTCACAGAACTACGGGTGAAGTAGCGCAAAGACATCTTACAAAAAAGGCTAAAAAGGCAATTGCTCAAATTTTAGACGGTCAAAGTTTGGCATTAGTGTCTACGTATGCGGATGATATCAAGGCAGATCGAACCTATAAAGAGTTTAGTGCTTGGCATTATGTAAACTTTCCTGCCGATAAAAAATATACTGATGTAGCTCCTAGCCAATATGGCGATATTGTAGTGGGTATAGAAAAATGTATGGCCATCATAAAAAATGAAAATAGCAGCAAAGAAGATAAAGCTTTTTATTTAAAATTATTAGTTCATTTAGTAGGTGATTTACACCAACCTATGCATGTTGGCCGTGAAGAAGATAAAGGCGGTAATGATATTCAATTGCAATGGTTTGGTAGAGGTACAAACTTACATAGACTTTGGGATAGTAATATGATTGATGATTTTGGTATGAGTTATACCGAATTAGCAGATAATTTACCAGCGTTAAATAAGAGCCAGGTCAAAAATATTCAAAAAGGAAATGTATTTGATTGGGTAGAAGAATCTCAAGACCTAGCCAATGAATTATACAACTCTGTTGAGGTTGGTGAGAAGCTGGGTTATGAGTATAGCTATAAATATTGGGGTATGGTCGAAACGCAACTTCAAAAAGGAGGTTTGCGATTGGCTAAGGTGCTGAATGAATTGTTTTAATAGTTAGCCATTCGTATTTAAAATAAAACCCCTAAGTTTTTCAAGCTTAGGGGTTTTGTACTAATTCAAATAATAATCACTTATTTTAAACCGATTGGGTTATCATTAAGTATGTTATAAGCAATCTTATTTCATAGATTGTTTATAATGGATTTTGCTCTAATAGCGGATTTGCATTTAAGGCATCCTGAGGAATTAGCCATTGCCATCTGCTATCTCCGGCAGGAACTTGAAATACGTCAGATATTAAATCTGCACTATGATTTGCACCTCTGCGATCTAAAGCAAGATTAAGTCTCTTTAAATCATAAAATCTAAAGCCTTCACCCCAAAGCTCAACACGTCTTTGAACGTATATTTCTTCCTTTAAAGCTGCACCTGTATTTAGAGATAAGGTATAATTTGGATCTCTATTTGAAGCCAATTCAAAAAGTACCTGTCTGGCTGCTGCTTCGTCACTGTAAGAAAGTGCTTCTGCTTCTATAAGGTACATTTCTGCAGCTCTCATATAAGGCGTGTCCATTCTACTATCTCCAGTGCCTGCTGCTAAAAACTTTTGGTTCGTATAAGGTCTTCTTGAATGAGAAGAACTTATTTCAATACCAGCGGGTAATACGGGGTGTGCACCTGTTGGATCCCATAATCTTTTTCGAACATCTGTCGCTGTTATTTGGTCATATAATAAACTGCTAATCGCTTTTGGATTACCTCGAATATTTGATGAACTAAAGTTACGTGAAATATAAGCGCCATAATTACCAAAAACATCGGTTTGATCTTCTTGAATAAAGCTACCCCACATCCATTCCACATTATTGTAGTCGCTAAAATTATTAAAATAAGTATCATTATCCATTAATTGGTAACCGTCTTTTGCCTGTGATGCAAAATCTGCAGCTATACCGTAATTACCTTGTACTAGTGCCACACGAGCTTTTAAGCCTCTAGCAACACTTACGTCTAAATGCGATTTATTAGGTCTCGTATAGGTGCTGAATATAGCGATAGCATCGTCTAAATCTTGATTTACCTGGGTATAGACTTCTTCGACAGTATTTCTTGCCAAAGGCTCATTATCAGGTGTTAAACGAATAGGAATTCCTAATTGGCTGTTGCCTCCTCCTGCTACATAACGCTGACCGAATAATTGAACCATTTGAAAATGAGCCCAAGCTCTATAGGTTAGTGCTTGGCCTACAGCTGCATCTCTTTCGCTCGCATCACCAACAGCATCTTCAGCCCCATTTATAACAACATTGGCATTTCTAATGATCCTATAGTATGTTCTATACGGGAATAAATCATCAGCGGCAGTTGCATTTGTATGCGATTGCCAACCGCTAGTGGCTATAAACCAACCATTGGCTCTTGCTGTGTTTACGTAATCTTCACCTAGATTCTCATTTTGAAGCATTAGAGAACTAATACCTGTTCTTCCCTGTGCTCCATACCTTATGTATAGCGATCTATGAATTCCGTTGATCACTAAAAATAAGTTACCAGTGGTTTCTGTAGCACTGGCAGTGGCTACACCTTCTGTGGGCACTTGATCTAAATATTCTTTCTCACATGAAGTAACTAGGACTCCTGCAAAAAGAACAAAAATTAAAATAAAACTAAATTTTTTCATCTGTATTTTTTTTTAAAATGTAACATTAAGTCCTAAAGTAATAGCTCTGGAAGGTGTAAACCTATTACTTGTTGTTCCTTGGAAATTTTGAACAACATCCAAACCTTGTCTTTTATTTAATAAAAATAAATTCTCACCAGCTAAAAATATTCTTAAACCATTTAAGCCAATGCTTTCAGAAACTTTTTTATCAAAACTGTAAGCTATGTTGGCTTGTCTAAGGGATAAGAAATCTGAATCTACTAAAAATCGATCAGAACCAGCTCCAAACTGTGCAATTTGATTAGAATCTAACCTTGGTACGTCAGTAATGTCACCAGGTTGTTGCCATCTTCTCAGAATTTCAGTGCTTAAAGCATCGCCTGCGCTACCCGGATCCATAAGATTCGCCCAAGTAGTATCATACGTGCTTCCTCCTAATTGGTAGGTAAATGTAAAACCTAATTCAAAACCTTTGTAAGCAAACGTATTGGTAAATGCTCCAAACACGTCCGGAGTTGCTTTCCCAACAAAATCAAAATTCGCTTTATTTTGGTTGGTCGTAACATCGTTTCCGTCAATTTGTCTAACATCGGCATCACCAACAGCTCCTAATTCCGGATCCAAAACGTAAAGCGCAGAACCATCAGCCGGATCTACCCCATACCAATCTCTAAGCCAAAAATCAAAAATATCACCTCCTACAATTAGTCTTTTTGAACCATTAATAAGTTCTTCTTGTGGTAATACTTTAATTTCATTATTTAAAGTTGATGCATTTAAATTTAAATTCCAAGAAAAATCTTCTGTCCTAATAATAGCTAAGTTTAAATCTAGTTCAATACCAGAGTTTACCCAGCTCCCAATGTTCGAAGATACTTCATCTAAACCGGCACTTACAGGTAAGGGTACATCAAATAATAAATCGGTCGATTCTCTCGTGTAATACTCGAAAGTTCCAGAAATTCTATTATCCATAAAGCCAAACTCTAAAGCAACATCTGTTTGAATGTTCGTTTCCCATCTTATTTCTGGATTACCTGCCGCAGAGGCAAGAATACCACCTTCACCAGCATTATTGTTACCCAAAGCAAAAAGTGCTTGACTTGGAAAAAAACCGCCTATTTCATCATTACCTACCTCACCATAAGAACCTCTTAGTTTTAAAGCATTAATCCAAGAAATATTATCCATAAAATTTTCTGAATCTATTCTCCATGAAGCCCCTAGAGAGTAAAAATCACCCCATCGAACTCCTTCATCCCATCTTGAGGATGCATCTCTTCTATAAGAAGCAGAAAGGTAATATTTATTATCAAAATCATAATTTAAACGAGAAAAATAACCTTCTCGAGTAAGGTTTCTTCTGTAAGATTCTAAATCTGTTGTGGTTGTAAAATTAATAAGTTCTGTGTTACCATCAACAATAATATCTTGCCTCGTTCCTGTTAGCAATTCTATTTTAAACTCGTAGTTTTCATGACCTAATAAAGCTCCTATAGAGTGTTTTCCAAATTCTTTATTATAGTTCAATAACTGGTTGTAATTTATTGTCGTCTGTATCGAAGAAGTTTTAAGTGACCTTCCCGCAGGGTTCCCATCACCTACCACCGGTGTTTGAAAACGCTCTCTGTAGAAAAAACGCTTATCTAGAGTGGCATTAGCCGTAAATGTAAAATCTTTTAAGAATGTTATCTCGGCAAATGTTCTACCTGACAAGTTATCAGTTTGTTGTATGTCTGTATTTAAAATAGTTTCTAAAATGACATGTCTTCCTGTTGTATTACCAACTCTACTGTCATTTCGGAAATCATATATGCGATCCCCATTGCTGTCAAGTATAAACTCTCCTGTGATAGGATCATGCTCAAATACTGGGTAGATAGGCGCAATAGATCTTGTTGTAAAAAAAGGATTTACAAAAGAATTCGATCCCCCATCAGATGCTTGGTTTGATACGGCAGTAGAGGCAGAAATATTTACTCCAGTTCTCAACCAATCGGTAACATTTGAATTTACATTAACACGTCCTGTAATTCTTTCAAAACCTGAATTAATAATCCAACCTTCATCATCTAAATATCCTATTGAGGCAAAAAAGTCTGAATTTTCAGTACCCCCAGAATAGGCAAAATCAATATTTTTTCTGTTACCAGCTCTCACCAAAGGCTCTTGCCAGTCTAAATCGTCTGGATATAATAAACTCGCTGCCGGGTTTAATTGACCATTTGGCAAAACAATTTGATTGTTAGGTACGTTGAAAGGATTTACTCCTAAAATACCAAATATTTCATCAGTAGCTCTTTGGTTTGCCGTAGCTACAGGAACAGTTCCGCTAATAGAAAGGGCATTTCTTCTAGCTTCCCATAAAAGTGGATAATATTGTTCAGCATCTACTCTGTCATATTCTTGTATTGCTCTTGAAGTTATCCCCTGAGAAACGGTTAGGTTCGCAGTGCTTCTACCTTGTCTACCTTTTTTGGTGGTGATTAATACAACACCGTTGGCAGCTCTCGAACCATATAGTGAAGTAGATGCAGCATCTTTAAGTACGGTTAAGCTTTCTATGTCATTAGAATTTAAACTAGAAAGATCTCCTCCAAACTGAACACCGTCAACAACGTATAAAGGTTGGTTAGAAGAACTAAAAGAACCATTACCTCTAATTTGAATTTCTGGAGTTGAACCTGGCTGACCATTGGCAGCTGAAACGTTAACTCCTGGCGCAGCACCTTGTAGCGCCTGTACAACGTTAGATATTGGTCTGTCCTTGATATCCTCTGCACCAATCTGCACAGCAGATCCTGTAAAATCTGATTTTTTAGAAGTACCATAAGCAACGACAATAACTTCATCAAGAGATTGTGCATCTTCTTGCAGCTGAACATTAATAGTGTTCGAAGTACCAACTGTTTTTTCAGTTGTTTTTTGACCAATGTAACTAAATCTCAATTTTTGACCAACCGCAGCAGTAATGGCGTAGTTGCCATCAAAATCGGTTTGTGTTCCGTTCGTAGTGCCTACGACAACAATTGATACTCCTGGTAAAGGAATACCACCTTGATCCGTAACGCTACCCGTTATAGTTTTTTCTTGTCCATAAGAAAAACTAATTAGTAACATCATCAGTGATGTTACAATCCAAGTTACTTTCTTTTTCATTTAGTTTGTTTTAAATTAATTAGCAAAACTAAATTGAGAATAAATATGCAACTAATCAATTAAAAAATCCATTTTCTAAAGGATTTGTTAAAAAAAAGGGGGATAAATAATATATAATTTGTTTTGTATAATTTTTTTTAATTTATTCTCTGTATATTTTACTTTTTATAAATTATTCATTTTATTTTAACTATTTTAAAGTATAATTATAATATTATTTAACTTTTTTAACAGTTTTTTTACATTAGTATGCCGAAAAAAAGTAATTTAGGCACAAATAAGTACAAATTTTTTGGGGTAAGTTATGGTTTTATGACATGGTCAGAAATGGTACTTGCCCTTATTTGTTTTTCATTACTAGTAGCAATTCAACTATATTTTAAAACAACTATACATTGGAATGGAGCTTGACGACAAGCTGGGCTATGAGGATAGGTATAAATATGGCGCATGCTCGACTTGCAACCTCAAAAATAGGTTTGCGATTGGCTAAGGTGCTGAATGAATTGTTTTAATAGCGCCACTATTCATGTTGTAATGTAATTATTGTTAAGGTCTTTGAAATATTTTTTTTATGAACTATATAATCAAAATTATGGGTACTTCATAAATAAATTATTAATTTTTGATTAATAATTAAAATTTTAACATAAAATATTTTAAAAACAACTTTAAATTAATTAATGATACATTTTGTGTAATAATGCAACTTAAAAGTGTTAAAATTTAATAAGCATTTGACTTTAAATCTATTTTTGGATTTAATAATTCAAAAATTAAAGTTAAATGAAATCAAAAATAAGAATGTTTTTAACACCGCTCTTGGTGTTATTTTTCAGTTTTGCGCTTGCTCAAGACAAGACTATTACCGGTAATGTCACAGACCAAAGTGGTTTGCCATTGCCCGGTGTTTCTGTATTAATTGTAGGAACAACTAGCGGTACTCAAACCGATTTTGATGGTAATTATACCATAAATGCTAGTGTAGGCCAGCAGTTAAGGTTTAGTTACATTGGTCAAAAAACTACTGAAAGACTCGTTGGTGCCTCAACTACTATTAACGTTAAGTTAGAGGAAGATGCTCAGGCTTTAGATGAGGTTGTGGTTGTTGGTTACGGTGTTCAGCGCAAGCGCGATTTAACAGCGGCAATTTCTACCATCAAGGGTGAGGAAATTGCTAATTTAATTACACCAAGTTTTGAAGCACAACTTGCAGGTAGAGCTGCTGGTGTGCAAATCACAACCCAATCAGGTATTATAGGTGAAAGACCAAGAATACGAATTCGTGGAATTGCTTCCATTAGTTCTGGTACATTTCCTTTAGTAGTTGTTGACGGTATTCCAATTTTCACAGGAGAAAGCGGTGGATATGCAGACACAAACCCATTAGCGGAAATTAACCCAGCCGATATTGAATCTTTTGACGTTTTAAAGGATGGTGCTGCTACGGCTATTTATGGTTCTAGAGCTGCCAATGGGGTAATTTTAATTACAACTAAAAGAGGTAAAGAAGGTACAGTTGCCATCAACTATAATACATCTGTTGGTTTTGCTAGCCCTATAAAAACCTTTGATCTTTTAAAAACTCAAGACTTTATCACCATCAGTAATGAAAAACGTACCAATAGAAACCAGGGTTTATGGGCAGCAGGTACCGATTTTGAAACAGATTGGCAGGCTGGTGTGTTAAATAATAATGCATTTCAACAGGATCACAACTTATCATTTTCGGGCGGAACTAAGAACACACAATTTTTTACTTCTGTAGGCTATAATGACCTTGAAGCTGTGGCTAGACCTAACTCTCAAAGCAGGTTTTCATTTCGTTCTAATATAGATCAAAAAATTAAAAATTGGTTGAGTGTAGGGGTTAGTGCAGGTTTTACCAGAACAGAAACTTTTGGTTTGAACACGGGAACGAATTCCTTATCTGGAAATATTTTCAATGCCATGCGTCAACATCCTAACGTAGCTATTTTTGACGCCAATGACCCAACTGGGTATAATTTAGATGATGTTTTTCCAGATAGAATGGGTAGAGGTTCTAACCTAGAAACTATTGGCGATAACTTACCTAACATTCGGTTTGTCTTAGATAACAATCAAGAAACTAGTAGAGTAAATCGATTAATAGGTAATGTCTATATGGATATTAAGCCATTTTCTACGGTTAACTTTAGAACTCAGGTAAGTATTGATAATACAAATGCCAATGGGTTTTTATATTGGAGTCCTACACATGGTGATGGTTTTGGTTCGAATGGTCGAGTTCAAAACAATTTCCAAGAAACGGTGAACTGGAACTGGCAAAATGTATTGAGCTATAATGAAACCTATGGAGAAGATCATAATGTTTCCGCTACCTTAATTAATGAATATCAAAAAAGAACAATTAAAAGCTTTTTTGGATCGGGTACAGATTTAAGTAATGAATTTTTTAATCAGAATTTAGTTTCTGGGACTTATGGTGTACAAGGTTCAGGCGGTGGTTTTACGGATAACGGAATTATATCTTTTGCTGGTAGGTTAAATTACAACTACAAACAAAAGTATTTTATTCAAGGAAGTTTACGTAGAGACGGTTTGTCTTCTTTACCACAGGCCAACAAATATGGTGTTTTTCCAGGTGCTTCCATAGGATGGACGGTAAGTAAGGAAAACTTTATGGAAGGCTTAGAGAATGTAGTATCTGACTTTAAGATTAGAGGTTCTTACGGTAAAGTAGGGAATACAGAGATTGGAAATTATCCTTATTTTGGCTTATATGGCTCTGCACAATATGGTAACAACAATGGTATTGCTTATGTGCAATTTGGAAATAATAATCTATTGTGGGAAACAAGTGAAAAAATCGATATTGGTGCTGATTTAAGTTTATTTCAAAATAAATTCTCTTTAGCTTTTGATTATTTTAGAAATACGACCGACGATTTAATTCTGGCTTTAGAAACGCCACAATCCTTTGGTATTCCAAACAATAGCTATGATACCAATATTGGTAAAGTAGAAAATTCAGGTTTAGAATTTGCTGCAAATGCTGTTTTATTTGACAAAGAATTTAAATGGAATGTTTCTGCCAATATTTCTTTCGTAGATAATGAAGTACAAGAATTAGTAAATGGTCAAGATCGTATTGGAACCAATACCATCACTCGCGAAGGTGAGTCTATTAATTCTATATACGGATACCGATATGGAGGTGTAAACCCTGCGAATGGTAATCCAATATATTTTAAAGCTGATGGTACTCGTGTTCAAGCTTTATTACCAGGCGCTAGTTATGCTGTATTTAATGAAGCTAACCCTGCAGACGTTTCAGTACCTGGATCTATTAGTGCTATAACTGACCGAGAAATACTTGGACAATCACTTCCAAAATATTTTGGTGGTTTTAATTCTAACATGTCGTATAAAAACTTTGATTTAGGCTTTTTGTTTCGTTTTAGTGGAGGTAATAAAATTTTCAACGCTACGCGAAGAGAATTGTTAAATACAAACTTTACGAACAATGGAACTGAAATATTAGGTAGATGGCAAAGTGTGGATAACCCTGGTGACGGTGTAACTCCAAGATTGTATGCCTTGAGCAATACAACAAGTAACTTAACCTCTGTAGCTACTTCTAGATTTTTGGAAGATGGCGATTTTATCAGGTTAGATAACATTACCCTAGGCTATTCTTTACCTAAAACCATTACGGAGCAAATTGGGATTTCAAAAATGAGAATGTTTGTACAGGCACAAAATGTATGGGTGATTACTAATTATAGAGGTTTAGATCCTGAACAGGAGGCTGCTGGTGTAGACCTTAACGGAACTCCGATATCGAGTGTATTTTCTTTTGGACTTAATGTTGGATTTTAATAAAATATAAATAAATATGAAAACAATACATAAAAATAAATTTTCAGCATTAAAATTTGTCCTAATTGCCGCACTTGGCTTTGGCTCTTTTACAAGCTGTACCGATGACAACGTAATTGCCTTAGAACCTTTTAATCAGGTTTCAGAAGCAGCAGCATTTACTACTCCTGCCTTAATCGAATTATCTGTTACTGGGATGTATAATGCTGCCCAGATAGGTATTTATAATGGTGCTGGTCGTGGTTACCCTTTTGGAGCTGCCTTTATACAACAAGGGGATAATAGAGGTGAGGATGCTGTGAATATAGCAGGATTTTACCAATTGACGTATACCGCTACCTATGATCCTACTACGGCAAATAATGTTTTTTATTGGAGCGATACTTACCGCCTAATTAATAGAGCAAACCTTGTTTTAGAAGGAGTTGAAGGCGCGGTTGCAAATGGTATCATTACTCAAGAGGTGGCCAACGATTATATTGGTCAAGCTAAGTTTTTTAGAGCTATTGCACATCAAGAGTTGATGTGGCATTTTGCAAAACCTTACAATGATACGCCAGGTGCTACACACTTAGGAGTTCCTTACCGTGATTTTGCGATTAATACTACGGAGTCTATAGATTTAGCATTAACATTAGGTCGTAATACAGTGGCAGAATGTTATACAAGGATTCTTGAAGATTTGAATGATGCAGAGGCTTTAATGGATACCAAAGCAGAAAGAGGTGGAACTTTAGGAATTGTAAGAGCTACCAAAGAGTCAGCTATAGCATTCAAGACTAGAGCATATCTACACATGCGTAATTGGCCCATGGTTATAACCGAAGGAACTAAGTTAAATGGTCTTTATGCCCTTACCGCATCACCAGATGGTGTTTTTGGGGATGCAGGTTATAATAATTCTGAATCTATTTTTTCAATGGAAAATACAGCATTGAATAATCCGGGGGTTAATGCGGCGTTGGGTTCTCAGTACAACCGAAGAGGTTTGGTATGTATTAGTCCAATTATTTGGAGAAACCCAGCATGGTTGGTTGACGATTTACGTAGAGAAGAAGGTGTTTTAGTACGAACTGTTGGTGGCGTTAAATACACCAATAAATACAAAGATGGGGTAACGTATACAGATCCTTCTCCGGTAATGCGTTATGCAGAGGTGCTTTTAAACATGGCAGAAGCTTATGCTCGTATTCCGGGTAGTGAAGGACTTGCACTTACGGCTTTGAATACGGTGAGAAATAGATCTTTGGCTCTGCCAGCTACACAACAGTATTTGGCGGCTAATTTTCTAACACCAGCAAGTTTGGTGGAAGGTATTATTAATGAAAGAAGAATTGAGTTTGCAATGGAAGGCAGAAGATGGCCAGATATTCACAGATTGCAAAATGATAACTTAGCACCTATAGTAGGTATTCCAACAAAAGTAGGGAATGGAACCCCTCCTGCGGCGGCATTTACATTAGGTACTCCATACACAGGTCCTTATGGTGTAGAGGCATTCGCGTACAGTTCAAAAGAATTCTTATGGCCTATACCGCAACAAGAAGTAAACAATAATCCTATTTTGGCTACGCAGCAGAATCCAGGCTGGTAATCCTCTTAGGGTTTGTAAATTGAATTAGCAAAAAAGGCTGCCCATACTTTGGGCAGCCTTTTATTTTATCACCCTAAAGGTTAAATTAATCCGCTCTTGTATGGGCTTAGCTGTTTTTGGAATTTGGTGCAACCAATGGTGTTGTGTTTCGCCTTTCATGACTAAAAGACTACCGTGCTCTAAAAGAATTTTATGTTTTAAGTTTTTGTGGGTTCTGTGTTTTAGATGAAAAAAACGCTCGTGACCTAAGCTTACCGAAGCAATAATGGGATTAATACCTAATTCCTTTTCGTTGTCTGCATGCCAACCATTACTGTCTTTACCATCTCTATATAAATTTAAAAGGCAGGTCGTAAAATTCGTCTCAGCAACGAGTTCTATTTTGTTTTTTATATGGGCTAGGGTATCAGAAAACTCATGGGGTTGCATGGTAATGTTTGAGTACGAGTAAGGTTTGCCGTTGTTGGCATATAAGGCCGTTAATCTTGGCTGTGCATAGGTTTTGCCAAATACTTTAATATCATCTTGCTGCCAAGGAGTATCTGTTTTTAAGTGCTTAAAATAGTTGTTAGCCTCTTTCGTAGTGAAGAAATTAGGGTAGTACCAAATATCGCTATCGGGTAGGTTGAGGTTCATTTCTTCACTAAATAGACTGCTCATAAAATTTATTTCTATTATTTTTTTGTTTTACTTAAGGATATAAACGCTTGCATTTTAAACCTTGGAAAAAATTAATTGTCCGTAAAATTAGTTGGATTTATGATAATCCACAAGATATAAAAATACTGATATTTTTTAAGTTTTGCAGATTTTACTTTTTATAAATGGTTTGTATTTAAGGTCAAATAGTAATAAATGAAATTTAAAAATTAATGCCTATTTAATTCCTAATTTAAATTAAAAACACGTCTCAAATTTTCATATTCTGAAAAATAAAAATATATGTTTAAGTTCGGTAAATGAAGCTAAAATTCTTTGTTACTTTTAGCAAAAAAAGAATGAGATACCATACAAGAAAATGGGTTAAACCAGAAGATTTAAATGCTAATAATACGCTATTTGGAGGTAAATTATTAGCTTGGATAGACGAAGAAGCTGCACTTTATAGCATAATTCAATTAGAAAATAAAAGAGTTGTTACCAAATATATATCAGAAATTAACTTTATGAGTACTGCCACAACTGGAGATATAGTTGAAATTGGCATAGAAGTAGTTAAGTTTGGAAAAACTTCCATCACCCTTAATTGTGAAGTTAGGAATAAAATGACTCATGAAACTATTGTTACAGTAGATAATATTATTATGGTTAATTTAGATGATGACGGGAAACCCTTAATGCATCATAAAACAAAAATAGAATTTGTAAAAGATCGGTTGGCTTTAAAATAATTAATTTTAGCACTAATTTTCTTGTAAATAAAAATTAAGTATTTGATAATTTTAAGCTGATACTAATTGAAAAGTATGCTATAATTCTAACTTATCTGAGCTTACCTCCTTATTGTAATACTTTTTTTAGTTTATTTCGATATTCAGACGGATTTTGTCCTGTGAAATTTTTGAAAGATTTGTTAAAGTGAGAAAAGTTATTAAATCCACTTTCAAAACACACTTCTGTTATACTGGTTGCATTTTCAGCCAATAATTTTGAGGCGTGTACCAAACGATATTCGTTCACAAACTGCACAAATGTTTTTTTGGTTATTTTCTTAAAATATCTACAAAATGATGGTATTGTCATGCTCACCATATCCGCAATTTGTTCTAAGGTAATTTCTTCCCTAAAATTTGTTTTTACGTAATTGAAAACCAGATTTATTCGATCGTTATCTTTAATAGAGGTTTCCATAGAAAAACCTTCACCATTTAAAATTTTAAACTCATTAGAATTAGCCAATTCATTTAAAATATTTAAAATTGATAGGAGTCTTTGAAAATCGGTTTGGTATTCTAAAACTTCAATTTTTTCTCCAATTTTCTTTTTTGTTTTACCATAAAAAGCAATCCCTCCTTTACATACTTCGAAAATAGCTTGTATCTTTTTCATTTCAGGAATATTGAAAAAATCATTTCCCAAAAAATCATGTTTCATTTGTACTACCGTTTCCGTTTTATTACCCGTAAAACTATCTGTGAAACCGCAATGGGGTAAATTCGATCCAATAAGTATTAAATCACCGTCAGAATAATAGGATACATGACTCCCTATTTGTCGTTTTCCAGCACCACCATTAATATAGACTAATTCTATCTCAGGGTGAAAATGCCAAATGGCATGAGTGTTAGGTTTATCTTCATCAAATTTTTGATAGGTAAACGAATGTCCAAAATCGGGAGCTATTGCTTCGAAAGCAGGTTTTGGTGCTATCATATTTTCTTTTTTGTAAAATTAAAAAACCTTGTTTTTCCAATTCTTTGCAAAGTTACCCATAATCAATGTTATTTTACCATAGTTGCATGTTAACCTCTTTTCGAATGGTAAAATAGCAAAGAAATAGGAAAATTATGGTGTATTTATACTCAATTTTGGGCTTTAAATTTGTTGTATAAATAAGTAGTAATCCAAAAAAAAGTAAAAGTCATGAAAACAACTTTAAAATTTACAATAATGTCGCTAATGGTACTAGGTACTTTAGTTACAAAGGCAAATGAAATTACCTTAGATTTTGTTACAAAAAATACAGAAAAGAGTATTGTTTTTAATCTAGCCCAAGTTTCGAAGCATACAAGTATACAGTTTTTAGATAGTGACCGTAATATTATTTATTCTGGTGATGTGCTTCAATATAATTCATTGAGAAAAAAGTTCGATTTGAGTAAGCTCGAATCTGGAACTTATACCTTAAATGTGGAAGATACTATTAAAATAATGACTTATGTTATTGTCATCGACGAATCAAAAATAACAGTTGTAAGTAAAAACGAGGTTATTAAACCAGCTTTTAGGGTTAAAGAGGATGTAGTTTTTATGAATCTAATGAATAGTAATAAAGAAGATGTAACTGTAATGGTTTTTGATCAAGAAAATAGAGTATTACATACTGAGAAAATTTTAGATCAGCTTATAGTGGAGAAAGCGATAAACTTCAAAAAAGCATTCAAAGGTAATTATAGTATTGTCGTAAAAACTACTCAGGGTAATTTTCAAAAGAATATTACGATTTAATATTGGTTTTTAGTTAAGTTGAGTTAATTTTTTAAACCATAAGGGGAGCGTTTGCTCCCCTTTTTTTGGTCTAGGATTTTGACTTAATCCAAGTATCAATCTTATTTTCTAAAAGTGCCAATGGCACACAACCGGTTTCTAAAACTTGGTTATGAAACTCTTTGATATTAAATTGGTCACCTAATTCTTTTTCTGCCTTTGCCCTAAGTTCTTTTATTTTTAACTGTCCTATTTTATAAGATAGCGCCTGACCCGGCATTGCCATGTAGCGTTCAATTTCTGAAATAATACCTGCTTCAGATTCTGCTTCGTTAGCTAAGGAATATTGAATGGCTTTTTCGCGAGACCAACCTTTCGAATGTAAGCCAGTATCCACCACTAGGCGAATAGCTCTATGCATTTCGGCACTTAACATTCCAAAGTATTGATACGGATCATCATATAATCCTAATTCTTTCCCCAGAGATTCTGTGTAGAGTGCCCAACCTTCACCATAGGCGCTATACCATAAGGTTTTTCTGAACTTAGGTAAATCTTCGTTCTCTTGTGTCAAGGAAATTTGATAATGATGCCCAGGAATAGCTTCATGTAAAAATAGATCTTCGTCAGCATATACGTTGTATTCGTTGATGTCTGGAATGGGCACATAAAAAATACCTGGTCGGGTTCCATCCATAGAACCTGAATTGTATTCCGCACTTGCAGAAGCTTCTCTGAAAGCCTCAGTTCTACGTACTTCAAACTTTGTTTTTGGCTGTTTCCCAAATAGTTTGTTTACTTGAGGTTTCATTTTTTCATGAATCGCATTAAAATTGGCAATCACCTCTTCTGCACTTGTAAAAGGCATCAACTCTTTCTTAGTCCTTACATGATCAAAGAACTCTTTTAAATCGCCCTCAAAACCGACTTCCTTTTTCACTTTTTCCATTTCAGTAGAAATTCGAGCTACTTCACTTAAGCCTAATTCATGTATTTCATCAGCTGTCATATCAGTTGTTGTGAACAACTTAATCGCATAGTCATAATAGGCTTTTCCATTAGGAATATCATCTATTCCGCTACTTGTTCTTCCAGCCTCCATATATGCTGAGGCCATAAAATCATGTAATCTCTGGTAGGTTGGAATAATATTTTCAGTAATCATCGCGGTATAATAACTGCTAAGATTTTCTTTTTGCTCATCGCTAAAGTCTTCAGGAAAATTCGTAATGGGGCTGTAAAATAAATTTTCCTCCATATTTTTATTGGTCATGGCCAAAAGTTGGGGAATTACTTTTGCAATCAAAGATTTGGGTAATACATTCCCATTAGCCATACCTTCTTTCATACGCGTTTCTGCGGTATCTAACCAAGTGATATAGGCATTTAAGCGCAGCAGCCAATTTTTATAGTCTTGTTCGGTTTTAAAAGGTTGGGAGCTTTGACCACTGGCTAATTGCCCTATCATTAATTGTAGTGACCACATCTGGTTGATGGGCAGTAAATCTTCTCTAAAGCTTAAACGTTCTAAATTTCGATTGCACTCCCAAATAAGTATGTCTTTACTCATCTGCTGACTTTCACTAAGCGATTCGTCATTTACTTCTTGCGCTTTAGAAAGGTATGCTGTATAAAATGTCTTTTCCTCAGCTCTAAACTCGGTACTTAAGCTGTTTGGTAATAGATCATTGTAGCGCGCATCGCCTTGTGATGTAGCGTTTAAAGGGTATAATTTTAGATTTTCTTCAGCATATTTTTCTAACATCAAGTCAAAACTTATATTCCTTTCAACCCCTTCTGTTGGGTCTTTTTTTTCATCTTTACACCCTTGGAAGGCGATGATACTTAAAACTAAAAGAATTATTTTTTTCATATAACTATTATTTTGGGATTGTTTATACACACCCATTAGGTACTTTTTTAATTTGCTTTAGACAATGTGTTTCTTAATTTTTCTTTTTTAGAGGCAGGTAAGGCTTCGTTGTCTAAAATAAGTTGAATCGTTTCAGGATCGTTATTTTTTGCAAACAAGAATTTATAATACTGGTTGATTGTTAAGGTGTTTTTTGACTGGGTAACTAAACGCATTTCATCTCCTTTTTTTACGCTTCCAGCGGCTAAAACTTTAACGTAGGCACCGGGAAATTGGTGCTCCACATATTGTGGTATAATTTGTTGATTTTCAAAACGAATTCCCAGTTTATAGCAAGGTTCTCTAGGTTGGGTTATTTGCACCAAAGCAGATCCTAGGGTATAGATATCTCCAATTCTTAAAATATCTTCGTCTAAGCCTTCCACCGTTAAATTTTCACCGAACATACCCCAATCCCATGATAAGTTAGGGTATAGTGCTTTCCAATAGGCATATTGATCAGCACTAAACAAAAAACAGGCTTTATGTTCTCCACCGTGGTGTTTTCTATCAATTACGGTATCGTTTTCAACATCATTCGCCCCTAAAAATAAAGCTGTGTTTGTAGGATATTTAAATATACCTGTTTGCTCTTCTTTTCCGTTCCATTGAAAAGTAGTAGCTGTTCCCAAATTTGTGGAGATTACCTTCATCCTATAAAGGTAGTGAGTTACAAGAAATTTTCTAGTTTTTCTGCTATAATTTGTTAATCAAGTTGGCAAAAAGCTTCGTCTTTATGCTTTGTGATACGTGAACAATAGGGCCATATTCAGCGCACTTCAATACAAATTTGGGCATGAACTACGAGTTAGGTTCCTTTAATTATAGCGCTAAATACGCATACGCCCAATACATCAATCCAAATTGTAGGGGGATGCGCAGTAGTAATATCCATTTTGGAATCCCTGCAGCCGCTTTTTCACCTGAAAGCATATAAAAATGCACCGAAAGAAAGACAACAAGCATCGCAATAATACCATAGATGGCTATGTTTTTAGTAGCAGGGAAACATAGACCAATACCCAAAGCAATTTCTGCTACACCACTTAAGGCAACTAGCGATTTATGATTGGGTAAATATTTAGGCATAATCCGCAAATATACTTTTGGCTTGATAAAATGCATGATGCCAGCAAAAATATAAAGGGCCGCCATAAAGTATAAATCGTAAGGATACATCATCGTTTTATTTTTTAGAAAGATATAGATTTTTACACAAAAAAAAGCTGCTTCCATGAAATGAAGCAGCTTGGTTTTTTTCTAGGATCGAATGTCAAAGGTCAAAAGTTTTGGTGTATAACCTCAACGCTTGCACTGAGCCTAGTCGAAGTGAACAACTATTTCACCATGTCGTAACTACGCTTAATAAAGTTTGTTAATTCTTCGCCTTTTAGTAAGCCTTTTGACAATCGAGCTAAGTCTAAAGACTGATTGATTAAACGTTCTTTTTTCTTAGCGGTTTTTGTATTTAAAATTTCGCCCACCAATTCATGATTGGTGTTTACGATAAGGTTATACATTTCAGGAATATTCCCCATACCGAACATTCCGCCGCCACCAGTTTGCTGCATCTCTTTCATTCTACGCATAAATTCTGGTTCTGTAATGATAAAAGGAGAAGCACTGCTATCCATAGCTTCAAGCTGAATCGTATAGGACTTGTTAGAAATAATTTCTTCTAAATCAGCCTTTAGGCTGTCTTTTTCTTCATCAGACAATTTAGAAATCTGTGTATCTTCTTTCTTAATTAAATTATCTAAATGATCAGCATCTACTCGAGCAAAAGAAATATTTTCTTTTGAGCTCTCTAATTTTTGCATCAAGTGCGAAATAATTGGAGAATCTAATAGTAATACCTCAAAGCCTTTTGCTTTCGCAGCCTCAATATAACTGTGTTGTGCCTCTTTGTCAGAAGCGTACAGAATTACTAATTTATCATCCTTATCGGTTTGGTTTGCTTTTACTTTTTCCTGTAATTCATCAAAGGTGTAAAATTTACCATCAACGGTTGGGTATAGCGCAAACTTATCAGCTTTGTCAAAAAATTTATCTTCGGAAAGCATTCCGTATTCAATTACAATTTTAATATCGTTCCATTTTGCTTCAAAATCTTCTCTGTTATTTTTAAATAAAGAAGCTAATTTATCGGCCACTTTTCTAGTAATATAAGACGATATTTTTTTAACGGCTCCATCGGCCTGTAAGTACGAACGAGAAACATTTAAAGGAATATCAGGAGAATCAACCACGCCACGAAGCATCATTAAAAATTCAGGAACAATCCCTTCCACATTATCGGTAACATAGACCTGATTTTGGTACAGTTGAATTCTATCTTTCTGTACATTCATGTCGTTACTTAACCTTGGGAAATAGAGTATTCCCGTTAAGTTAAACGGATAATCAACATTCAAATGAATATGAAATAAAGGTTCTTCGAACTGCATCGGATACAATTCTCTGTAAAAACTTTTATAATCCGCATCGGTTAAATCTGCAGGCTGTTTGGTCCAAGCAGGAGTAGGGTTGTTGATAATGTTGTCAACTTCTTGGGTAGGTGCTTTGTCTTCTTCTTTAGCGCCTTCTGGTTTTGGTAACGTTTCTGTCTTCATTCCAAATTTAATCGGAATGGGCATAAACTTATTATATTTCGTTAAAAGCGATGTTATTCTGCTTTTTTCTAAAAACTCAGTAGAGTCTTCAGCAATATGCAAGATAATCTCAGTACCTCTGGTGCTTTTATCAGACGCTTCTAAATCAAAATTAGGAGAACCATCACAAGACCAATGTACCGCTGGTGCATCTGTATGGCTTTTGGTAATAATTTCTACTTTTTCTGCTACCATAAAAGCAGAGTAAAATCCTAAACCAAAATGACCTATAATCCCAGAATCTTTAGCACTGTCTTTATATTTATCTAAAAACTCTTCAGCGCCAGAAAAAGCAACTTCATTGATGTATTTTTTTACTTCTTCTTCGGTCATTCCAAGACCTTGATCTATAACATGTAATTTTTTACCTTCTTTATCAATCTTTATTTCGATAATGGGATCCCCATATTCGCTTTTTGATTCGCCAATAGAAGTTAAATGTTTTAATTTTAACGTTGCATCTGTAGCGTTTGAAATTAACTCTCTTAAAAATATTTCGTGATCGCTGTATAAAAATTTCTTTATTAACGGAAATATATTATCAACGGACACATTAATTTTACCTGTTGCCATCTGTTTATTCTAATTTTTATGATTTATATGTAACCAATAGGTCAAAAAAAATACCAAGCTTATGGTTTGTGACAAACTGACATACACAAAATGAAATTCCTCGTCAAAACAGAAGTTTTGTGCAAAACGGAGGGAATACTGCTACTATTTAAAAAAAAATGGCACTCCTTGTTAAGGAAAGTACTAGAAATACGACTCTTAAATAGCTAACAAGAGCCTAAAAAAGTCCTTAGTTTTTATCTGCTAGAGCTATTTAGAAAAATTTAACAAATATTTTGTTTAATTTATTTGATATATAGTTAAACAAAAATTATCTTTACACCGTATTGGGAATATAAATTGCTATGAAAAAGAGTTTTGTTCACAATCGATTTTTATTGGTTAGGTTGAAGAAAGCGCATTCCTTAACTGGAGTGCGTTTTTTTAATTTTTACCATTAAGCATTAGTAGCAGTTTTGGATTATTCGTATCTTTAAATAGATAAAATTAAAGGAAAAAATATAAAAAATGGCAGCAAAAACAGCAACAAAAAAAATTACAGACGATCAAATTATCGCCATGTATATGGATTATGTTTTAGAGCATGAAATGGTTCCAAAATCAATTTATAAATTTTGTAAGTCGAATAAGATTCAAGAACAAGATTTTTATGCGCATTTTGGTTCTGTCGAAACCATACAACAACGCATCTGGGACAAATTCTACGAGAATACCTATAGTTTAATGGTAGAAAATAAAGAATATGCGTCTTTTTCGAATAAAGATAAGATGTTAACTTTTTTCTTTTCAATGTTCGAACTTCTGACCATGAATAGGAGCTATGTATTATTTGCGCTCGGTGAACATAAAGGGATGTTGAAAAATATGAGCCAATTAAAGGGCTTAAGACATAGCATAAAAGAGTTTTCTACAGCGCTTATCAATGAGGCCAACGAGTCTAAAAACTATAAGTTAACGAAAAGAAACCCTACGCTATTCTCAGAAGGGGCATGGGTTCAGTTTTTATTTCTTTTAAAATTTTGGATGGAAGATGCTAGTGCCGGATTTGAGAAAACCGATGTGGTTATTGAAAAATCGGTCAATACTATTTTTGATGTATTTGAAAATACGCCCTTAGACAGCATCATAGATTTCGGCAAGTTTTTGTACAAAGAGAAAATGATGTAATGTCATTTTTATGGGGAGCATAAGGGAACCAATAGTCGGTTCACCTTCGCTCTTCATGCAGCACTTGAATTGCTATCCTCATCAACTGGCTTGAAACGATAGTAGTTCAAAAACAACATATAATAAGAGGTACACATGAAAACGTTAGATAGAATACCCACAGGTAAAATAGAAAGAGCTGGTAAGCTGGTGAAAACGGGGGTTAAAATCGGTGGTAACTACGTAAAGTATTACGGTAAAAAACTAGTTAATCCAGAATTAACGCGGGATGAATTAAATGAAGATAATGCGGGCGATATTTATGATGGTTTAAAAACCCTAAAGGGGAGTGCTTTAAAAGTAGCACAAATGTTGAGTATGGATAAAAACATACTACCTTCTGCCTATGTAGAAAAATTTTCATTGTCCCAATTTTCTGTTCCACCATTATCAGCACCTTTGGTACGTAAAACCTTTAAAAAATATTTAGATAAATACCCCGAGGAAATCTTTGATACCTTCGATAAGGATTCTATTAACGCGGCAAGTATTGGGCAAGTACACAAAGCCACCAAGGGGAATAAAGAATTGGCGGTTAAAATTCAATATCCAGGCGTTGCAGAAAGTATCAGTAGCGATTTGGCATTGGTAAAACCAATCGCCATTCGCATGTTTAACCTAAAAGGTAAAGATTCTGATAAGTTTTTCGAAGAAGTGGAACACAAGCTAGTAGAAGAAACAAACTACTTACTTGAAATGAAGCAGAGTCAAGAAATTACAAAAGCCTGTGCTATCATTCCGAATATGGAATTTCCAGTATACTATCCTGAATTATCCAGTGAACGTATTATCACTATGGACTGGATGCACGGAAAACACTTAAGTGAGTTTGCAAAAACTGATTTTGATGAAGCCACAGGCAATAAATTGGGGCAAGCCCTTTGGGATTTTTACATGTATCAAATTCACGGTTTACGGAAAGTACATGCTGATCCGCATCCAGGTAATTTTTTAATTAGTAAAGAAAACACCCTAATTGCGATCGATTTTGGATGTATTAAAGAAGTTCCAGATGAATTTTACTATCCTTATTTTGAATTAGCGCGGACTGAAGTTCTTCAGAATGACACATTATTCATGGAGCAATTGTACAAATTAGAAATTTTAACAGCGACAGATTCACCTGAAGAATTAATATTTTTTAAAGCCTTATTTAAAGAAATGTTAAGCTTGTTTACGGCACCTTTTAACGAAGCCCAATTCGATTTTGGAGCCGATGAATTTTGGCTTCAGATTGCCGATTTAAGTAAGCGTTATGCCAATGACCAGCAAATTCGTAAAATGAATGGAAATAGGGGGTCTAAGCATTTTTTATATATGAACAGAACGTTCTTTGGGCTGTACAACCTACTACATGATTTAAAAGCCAAGGTTGAGGTGAATAGCTTTAGAAAATATATAGAGGAAAAATAATTGAAACAAAAAATAGGACATTAAAAAGCCGCTTCAAATTTTTTGAAGCGGCTTTTTTAATTTCAATAGGTAGATGCTTGTTAGGAATAACAACAAGGCCGATACTTAATCAACCGACACCAACTCTAAATCAAAGATCAAGTCTGTATTTGGTGGAATTGGTCCTCTTCCAGCTTCACCATAAGCTAAATGCGCAGGAATAAACACCCGTGCTTTTTCACCCACTTTTAAATTCATAACGGCTTCTTTAAAACCAGCAATAACCCCAGCATCCATACTAACTTCCATGGGCATAGTCTGGTAGCCACCTTGTGCTTCTCTATTGGGGTTAAACTGTCCGTTTAGTTTCGATATTTCTAAAATATTGCTATCAAAAAGACGGCCATCTTCAAAATAACCTGCATAGAATAAATTGGCAGTTTGTCCAATTTTTGGCTTATCACCTGTGCCTTTTGTAAGGGTATGTATTTTTAATCCAGAAGCTAATGTGCTAGCCGTTTTCTTTTGTGATTCTAGCGTTGCTACAAAAGCAGCTTGGGCTACTTTCATTTGCTCTTCGCGTTCAGCCGCTATTTTAGCTTCTTCTTTTTCTCTAATTTCTTCGTCAGCAAAATATTGGGTCATCACAGCAACAGCATCAAATTTTTTGGCTTCTTTTCCATTGCGAATAATAACAATTTTATTCATAAAAACTGTTTCTAAAGGCTTATCTCTAGGATCTGTTTTTACATTGGCAATAGAGTCTATAACTTCGGTACCTACTACGGTTTCACCAAAAACGGTATAGCCACCATTTAAATCAGGCCTTGGCACGTGAGTGATGTAAAATTGACTTCCGTTCGATTTTGGTTGTCCAGTATTGGCCATCGCAAGCGTTCCTACTTTATTATGATTTAAAGAATCGTGTAATTCTTTACCAAAACGATATCCAGGGCCGCCAGTTCCATTTCCTGAAGGATCACCACCTTGAATCATAAAGTCTTTCATAACTCTGTGAAAGGTTAAGCCATCATAGTAGTTTTTACCTTTTAAACTGTCGCTTACAAACGGACTTTTACCTTCCGCTAAAGAAATAAAATTGGCCACTGCAATGGGTGTTTTTTCGTATTCTAAACGTACAATGATATCCCCTTTTGAGGTCTGAATATCAGCAAAAATACCATCGCCTAAATCTGCAGTTTTACTAGACTTACAGCTTGTTAATAAGACGACAGCGAATAGGAATGCACTAAATGTTTTTTTCATTTTAAGTATTAATTAGATTGTTTTTGTTCAATTTTTAAAATTTCTACAGAAGATTTGATAGGCGTATTAGGGGTAATTTTATTGTCATCTCCGTGGTAGCCAAAAGCTAAAGAAGAAGGGAACAAAAAAGTTGCCTTTTCGCCCTCTTTTAATAGGGTAAACGTAGTTCTTAAGCCTTTAAAAAGACTAGGCTTATCTACTTTTACCTCTTGAACACCTAGGGCACCTGCAGAATAAATGGTATCGTTAGTAAGGGTCATGATGGTATAACGCAAGGTGACAACATCATCATTTTTAGCGATATAGCTGGTGCTATCGTTTTTAGCTTCGTAATAGTACCATGAGCCATTAGATGTTGCTATATAATCGTGCAGCGTATCTTTTTGTACCAAAGAATTAATGATTTGAACTTCTAAAGCCAATAGCTCTTTGTTGCGCTCCACCGTTGATTTTATGAGCTTGGGTGTTGAAGTTCTTACTGGTTTTCTAGCCATAGGTCCTTCACAACCAACAAGAAAAATCACAAGGGTAAAAAATAAAAAATATTTCATTATTTGGTCAATTCTTTTTTATATTTCGGTAACAAGTTTACAAAATACTTTGCAGTTTCTTCTAAGGAAAGATCACTTTTTCCACCGGCAGCATTCGTATGGCCACCACCTTCAAAATGTGCTCTTGCAAATTCGTTTACCGAAAAGTCGCCTTCTGATCGCAAGGATATTTTAATAATACCTTCTTCTTTATTTTCTATAAAAATAACAGCAAACTTAATACCTTCTAAGGTAAGTCCGTAATTTACGAAACCTTCTGTATCTCCTTTTTTAAACTTATAGGTATCTAATTCTTCTTGGCTAAGGGTTATGTATGCCGCGTTAAAACCTTCAAGGATCACCATATTTTTTAAGGCACAGCCTAATAAATGCAGCCTACTGGGGGAGTTAGTATCGAAAATAACATTATGAATATAGGTGTTTTTTGCTCCTTTATCCATCAGTTCGGCAATGATTCTATGTGTTTTACTCGTGGTTGACGCATATTTAAACGACCCTGTATCTGTCATGATACCGGTGTACAAACAATTGGCAATTTCTGCTGTTATTTCTGAGGTATCCCCTATAAAATCTATAAAATTATAGACCATCTCGCAGGTAGAACTCATAGTCACATCCGAATAGGTAACCAAGGCATAGTCTGACGGTTCCTGATGATGATCGATCATGATTATCGGCGCCTGAACAGCTTCCAGAAAAGGCTGCATTTGACCTATTCTCCCTAAATGATTAAAGTCTAAGGTAAAAACTAAAGTTGCTTCTTCGATGGCTTTTTTAGACTGCGTATTTTCTAATTCAAAATTTAAAATATCTGCAGCCCCGGGCATCCATTTTAAAAATTTTGGAAAATCATTAGGGCTTATAATGGTAGCTTCTTGACCTTTATTTTTTAAAAAATGCCATAAACCCAAGGTAGATCCAATAGCATCTCCATCAGGATTTTTGTGTGGTACAATAACAATTTTTTGTGGTACGCTTAACAGTGCTGTTAGCTGTTTAATATCGGCTAAATTCATGGCGGCAAAGATACTATTTTATCCTATATTGTTAACATTCAAAGTGCTATTTTTGTCGTAACCTTAGAGAGACATCCTATGAAATTTTTAAAACTAATTGTCACAGCTTTTTTTACACTACTGGCTGTTTGTATGTTCGCGCAAGAAGAGCAGCAGGGTACAGATAGCTTAAAAACAGCTGATTTTACGATTGCCTTTGGTTCTTGTAACAAACAAAATATTCCCAACCTTTTATGGGATGATGTGCTTACAGCCAAACCAGACCTATGGATTTGGGGTGGCGACAATGTATATGCGGATACCGATAATATGCAAAAGTTAAGAGCAATTTACAAGCAGCAAAATAGGGTAGCGGGGTACACGACCTTAAAAAGTTACATTCCAATGATCGGTACTTGGGACGATCATGACTATGGGTTAAATGACGGTGGAGTAGAGTTTAAAGCGAAAGCGGCAAGTCAACAAGAATTTCTTGATTTTTTAGGCGTACCCAAAGAGAGTCCTAGAAGAAGTAGAGAAGGGGTTTATGCGGCACATACCTATGAAACTCCGAAGGGAACTATAAAAGTATTGGTTTTAGATACCCGTTATTTTAGAACAGCACTGACCAAAGATACCGAAACAAAAAGAAGAGTGAAGCCTAACGCCTATGGTGAAGGCACTGTTTTGGGAGAAGCCCAATGGCAATGGTTGGCAAATGAATTAAACAGCAGTACGGCCGATTTTAATATTTTGGTGAGTAGTATTCAAGTATTGTCTAACGAGCATGGTTTTGAAACTTGGGGAAATTTTCCACATGAAGTTGATGCGCTTAAAAAAATGATCGTAGCTTCAAAAGCAAAAGGGGTGATGGTATTGTCTGGCGACAGGCATATTTCTGAATTTTCGAAAACGAATGTTGAGAATTTAGCGTATCCCTTAATAGATTTTACCAGTAGCGGACTTACGCATACCTATTCTTCATATACGGGGGAGCCCAACCCATATCGCGTAGGTGAGGTGGTATCTATAGTTAGTTTCGGAACCTTAGATTTTGATTTTGAGAAACAGCAGGTCTTATGTACAATGATAGGCGATGATGGTAAGGTTTTGGGAACTTTGGAGCAGCGTTATGGCATTAAGCCATAAGCTTTAGGTGTGATACCAAAAGTCGTTTCAACAAACACTTGTGAATTACTTGAAAAGTAGTACTTTTGCACAAAATTTAAAAAAAGATGACAACAAATAGAACATTTACAATGCTTAAGCCTGATGCTGTTGAGAACGGACATATTGGTGCTATTTTAGATAAAATCAACGCTGCAGGTTTTAAAATTGTAGCCATGAAATATACACAGTTGAGCACTAGAGATGCTCAAGCTTTTTACGCCGTTCATAGCGCACGTCCTTTTTATGGTGAATTGGTAGAATTTATGTCTAGAGGACCAATTGTTGCTGCTATTTTAGAAAAAGACAATGCGGTAGACGACTTTAGAGCTTTAATTGGCGCTACGAATCCGGCAGAAGCCGCTGAGGGTACCATCCGTAAAATGTTTGCAACTTCATTAGGAGAAAATGCCGTACACGGTTCTGATAGCGATGAAAATGCAGCTATCGAAGGTGCTTTTCACTTTTCAGGAAGAGAGATTTTCTAAGGAATATTTTTTATACTATGTAAAAGGCTACCTAGAAATAGGTGGCCTTTTTTTATTCTATTTATTGAATCTTATTTGAAGATTTAGTTTGAAAAAAGTATCATTATCTTTTTTGTAAACTTTACCAAAATCGTGTCTGGTGCTACTGGCAGTATCAAGTTTAGTATTGTTCATCAAATAATCTTCAAATTCGTTTCGATTGTAAATATGATAACACAATATCTCACCATCTTCTTTGATAATTAAATAACCACCAGTTGCATCTAATTCTCCCGTCCATACTTTTGAGGGCATCATGCCTAGAGCTATATCTGTCAAGAACCTTTTTATTTTATATAAGTAAAAAGGATGATTTGAATCAAGGTTGTATTCTATTGGATTAGAAGCTGAAATTTCTGAAACTAAGTCTAAAGTACTTGAGTTTGTTGAGGTAAAAAAAAGATAAATAATTTCAGCCAATATTTTTGGAAGTGAACTATCAATTAAAGTTAGATTGTTTCCGAAAATTGAACTTTCTGTAGATTTAAATTTAAAAGTTCCAGAATATTCGATTAATTTATCTATTCGATCTTTTATTTTACTTCTAGTGTTAATTGAATTAATTTCAGTTACTTCTTTATTTGTTAAGTTTATATTTTCAATTTTATATATAAAATTTGTTGTTTTACCAGCATTGAGCAATGTAGAGGCGCGTCCAAGTTGTGATTTAATACTAAATCCTAACTCTGAAATTGTTCCAGTTCTTTGGTCATGTATTACTATTCTAATATCACTTTTAACTGAGGATTTTGCTTTTAGGGAAACGCAATTAAAAGAATTTATGAAAGTTTCAATCTCTGGAATTGAAAATGTTGTAGATGAAGTTAACTTTAGTTTTAAGAACAGTAAGTTGGCTTGTTCCTTAAACTTAATAATTGGAATTCTAAATTCATTTTTATTCCCGCTTATAACTACTAAATCTTTGTCATATGCAAATTCATAAGTACCATTTGAATCTTCCCGGAGTATCTTTATTATTGGAAAAAGAAGATTTTCAACTTTTTGAAGATTACTATCGCCAGCAATCAAATTTTTTTCGGATATAATTTTTAATAGAGTATATATTTCACTCCATTCTCCTATGTTACCCGTTATCATTTTCAGCTAATTTTTGAATTATTTTTCTTGCTGTAGCTTGAATTGCGGGCACTGCTACTGAGTTTCCAAATTGCTTATATGCTTGGGCATCCGAGACAACTATTTTGAAATTTTCAGGAAAACCTTGAAGCCTTGCCCACTCTCTTGGAGTCATTTTTCTAATACCTTCCCGATTCACATTACCTCTTATATGCGTAACTGGAATAAAATTGGTAAGTTTATTATCTAAAATTAAATTTCTTTCTCTACCCATACCGCCACAAACAACAGCATTTGCAGTTCCGTGATTCGGAATTATTTCATATCCAAAACCATTTCCTTTATTTTTGTGTCTAGCCTTGTGCTTTCTTAGTGTTTCAACATAAGTGTCTGAAAGATAATATTTTACGGAAACTTCATCCGTCTCTAAAATATCTTTTAAAACAGTATTTTTATTTGTGGGTTTTGGGTATTGAAATTCACTTACTTCTAAATCTGCCCTAAAACCAACTATAAAAATTCTTTCTCTGTTTTGAGGAACTCCAAATTCTTTTGCATTTAAAATTTGTGGTTCAGGAACATAATAACCTAAATCATTCCTAAGAGTATTTAAAATGATTTTTAGTGTTTTCCCCTTATCATGATTTCTAAGTCCTTTTACATTTTCTAAGAAAAAAGCCTTAGGTTGTTTATTTTTTATTATTTCAGCAACATCAAAAAAGAGTGTTCCGCGAGTATCTTCAAAACCTCCTCTTTTCCCCGCTATTGAAAATGACTGGCATGGAAAACCAGCACACAAGACGTCAAATTCGTCTGGTATATAATTTTTTGTTTGATTTTTCGTAATATCTCCAAAAGGAACCTCACCAAAATTGGCTTGATAAGTCTTTTTTGAATACTTATCCCATTCACTAGTAAAAATACATTTTCCACCAATATTTTGAAATGCTAGCCGAAATCCACCTATTCCCGCAAACAAGTCGATAAACTTAAATTTTGGTTTTTCAGGGGCTGGAAACGGTATAAATTTATTAACATCAAAAATTAAATATTGCAACGCATCTTCAGCAAGCTTATTTGTAATTTGATTATTTGGATATTCTTTTTCAAGAATTTCCTTAACGTAGTTTAATGCATCTTTTTTATAAAATTGTGAAACCCCATTTTTATTATTTTGCAGAAAATGTGTAAAAGAAGCAATTTTTGAGCTTTCTGATTCAAATAATTTTATTTCAAATAATTGACCATCAATACTTTCTATGTTAATATTTTCTTTTGACATACTCTTCTAATTCAATTTACCAAGTTATAAAAGATAAACCTGATTTAATAAGTTACATTATTTTTTTGTCAACAATTTTAAATCTAAATTTATTTATTAAACAAAGCCCTATCGCAACACCAACTTCCTAATCACCTCTTTCCCTAGTTCCTCGTTGAGCATCGCAATAATTTTACTTTTTCCAAGGCTTAATTCTTCGCGTAAAACAGAGGATGAGAGCGATACAAATAAGGTCTCGTGTCGTAATTCTATGGCCGTCGTGTAATTGTTAACGCCGTTCCCCATTAATTTAGTCCAAGCCTCACGCGTATCTACACGGTCAATGCCTTTTTGCAGCTTGTTTTTTTCTATAAACTCTTGTAAGGCTTCACTTATCGGGATATTGTCATTGCGTCTTTTTGCCATTACTCCGTGATATTTATAGGTTCGTATCTTTTATAGGTATAGGTTACATTCTCGCTCGTACGTACTGAAAAACTGTTGGCAGAAACGGCTATTAAATTTTCTGTCCAGTCAGTATCATTAGCCTTATACTGAATAATATAGGTATCTTCTTTTTTAAATATCGTAAAGAGCTCCGCATCATCACTGGTAATATAGGTGCCTTCAAAAGTAGGTTTCATTTTTTTACGATAGCCTTTTAAGCTGTCTAATTTTATGAAATCTACCGTTTCGTTAATGGTATATTCTTTGGTTTGCCCATCTGGAAACCTTACTTTTTCAATTTCCCAATACCCATTTAATTGGTTTAATTCAGTTTCCGTAAGGGTATTTGCGCATCCGGTAATTGCCAGTACTAGTAAAATAAGGATGCTTTTTTTTAGAGGTATCATTTTAGTTAGAATTTTTTACAAGAAAATCAATAAATATTTTTTGTTGGTCTATAAAAAAATTATGAGAACAATTGTCTACATAAAGCACATTTTCGCTCCCGATTAGTGCTTTTAAGGTATCAATTTGTGCGGTATCGTATAAGCCGTCTTCTTTGCCATAAAGTCCATAAATACCCATATTTTTATTTTTTAAATTGTGTAAACTTTCGGTAAGGTTTAGACTCGTATATTTTTCGTTTTTCCAAAACCCCATAGGAGCTTTATAATCCATTTTTGAAGCATAAATTTTTAATTCGCTATCGGTGCTGAATAACTGATATAACACCATGGCTTCTGGTGAAGGACTTTTGGTACTGTAAAATCCGTTTTGCATGGCATGTGCAAAGGTGTAAGAGCTGTATTCTAAACTTTTTGAATCCATATTTTCTAGCATGCTTATATAATTCAGATTTACAGTATCATTCTTCTCGGTATAGATCTCTTTAGCACTCGCAATGATTGTTTTGAAGGTTTGTTGCATATTTATCGGAGCGCCAACAAGCCATAAGTCGATGACCTTGTCTGGGTGTTTTTCGGCGAATTGAGTGGCCACAATGCCACCAAAACTGTGCCCCAACAAACTCGCTTTTTCTAGCTTAAATTGAGCGTAAATACTTAAAATATCAGCAAAGGTTTCGTCAAAGGTATAGGCTGCTTTTAGTTGGTCGGACCTTCCTTCGCCACGTCGATCATACGAAATGACAAAAAAACCATTTTCACTTAATTGTGTTGCTGTAGTTTTTTCAAACGCCACACTGTTATACCCTGGTCCGCCATGAAGAAAAAGAATTGGTTTATCAGTGCTTTTTCCAAAAGTTTGTATAGCCATGTCTTGCCCAACAACAATAAGGCTTGCGAAAACAAAAATTAGAATTAAAGGGATGTTTTTCATTTTATGGTTATAATTTTTTTTCTCTTCTCTCTTCTCTCTTCTCTCTTCTCTCTTCTCTCTTCTCTACTCTCTATTCTATTTTTCAATCCCCAAGCTTAAATATCTTATACGATTGATGAATGTTTTGCACCACATTTTCGGTTCTATCGGCATGGGTATCACTAATAAATAATTGCCCAAAATTTTCATCATCCACCAAATGAATAATATGACTTACCCGATGTTCATCTAGCTTGTCAAAAATATCATCTAATAATAAAATAGGCGTTGTTTTTGACTCTTTTTTGATAAAATAAAACTGGGCTAATTTTAAGGCTACTAAAAAGGACTTCTGTTGCCCTTGGCTTCCGAATTTTTTGATGGGGTGTTCGCCCAAATTAAAATTTAAATCGTCTTTGTGAATCCCAACACTGGTATACTGTAAAGCCCGATCCTTATCTATATTTTGATCAAATAAAGTGAGTAGACTGTCTTTTAATAGCTTACTGTCATAGACCAAGTCTACTTCTTCTTGACCTCCAGAAATAGCTTTATATTGCTCCTTAAAAATAGGAATAAAGGTTTCTAAAAAGGCAATTCTTTTGTCAAAAATTATCGAACCGTACCCGTTTAACTGTTCGTTATACACACTAAGTGTTGTGCGATCAAAAGTTTGGTTGGCCGCAAAGTATTTTAAGAGCGAATTGCGCTGCATTAATACCTTATTGTATTTGATTAAGGCTTGTAAATAGTCTTTGTCAGATTGCGAAATAACGCCATCCATGAATTTACGTCTGGTATCGCTCCCTTCTGTAATGAGATCCCGATCTGAGGGTGAAATAATGACCAAAGGCAAAAAACCAATATGATCTGATAATTTATCGTAGGCTTTGCCGTTTTTTTTAATAGTTTTCTTTAATCCTTTTTTTAGACTACACACAATTTTCTCTTCGCGCTCGTCTTTTTCGAAATTTCCTTCGATGACAAAAAAATCTTCTTCGTGTTTTATATTTTGGATAGCAATAGGGTTAAAATAACTTTTTCCGAACGACAAATGATAAATAGCATCGAGGATATTGGTCTTTCCGATGCCATTTTGCCCAACAAAACAGTTGATTTTTGTATCGAATTCAAAATCTATAGCACTAAAATTTTTATAATTGATAAGGGATAATTTCTTTAAGAACATGCTGTGTAAGCCTATTTTTTAGATTGATTTGTAGATGAAGCTGCAAATTATCGAAAAATAACGAATAAGAAGCTTTACAGTTTGAATAAAAACTTTATTTTTGCGCGATTATTAAAATGAAACAATGGCTACATATAAGAAGCGCGGTTATAAAGAGAAAGATGTTACTATAGACGGTGACGATAAGAACTTCCATGATGCGGATAGTACAACAGCTGAAGTATTTAATACGCTAGACGAAGGTGCAGGTAAAACCGAAGAGTGGGTTTCTAAAAATCAGAACTATATTTTAGGGGTTATTGGTGCTATTGCTATTGGAGCTTTAGGGTATTTGGCCTACAATCAATTTATAGCGGCGCCTAAAGAAGTAGAAGCTGGGAACGAAATGTTCTATGCGATGCAAGATTTTAACCAAGCCTTGCAAAACACTGCAGCACAAGATTCGTTATATACCCTTGCCTTAAATGGTAGAAATGGAAAATTCGGTTTGGTTGATGTTGTGGATAATTATAAGGGTACTAAAAATGCAAATTTAGCTACCTACGCGGCAGGAATGTCGTATTTAAACACACAAAAATACCAAGAGGCTATTGATTTTTTAAGTGATTACAATGCTAATGATGCTATGACAGGTGCTTTGGCAAAAGGAGGAATTGGAGATGCTTTTATGCAATTGAACCAACCTGAGGAGGCCTTAGAGTATTACGAAAAGGCTCTTAATGCTAATGCGAATGGCTTTACAACACCAATGTTTTTGCAGAAAGCAGGAACAACCGCACTAGAATTGAATAATGCTGAGCTGGCTTTAAAATATTTCCAGAGAATAAAAGACGAATTTGCGAAATCATCAGAAGCAAGTATGATTGATGTATACATCGCAATGGCTCAGAATAAGTAAACAGTTATTAGTGTTTACTGCACACTACAAAAAAGTTTTTTTGTTTTAAAGTGATTTACTTAACGCAACAAGTTAATTTTCAACTTAATATTAAAATACATGGCAACAGCCACTAAAAATTTATCAGTATACGATAAAGCCACAATCCCAAATGCGAAAAATTTTCGGTTTGGGATTGTTGTTTCAGAATGGAATGCTAAAATCACCGAAGGTTTGTTTCAAGGTGCTAAAGAAGCTTTGATCGATTGTGGGGCAAGCGAAGACAATATTATTCGTTGGGATGTGCCCGGTAGTTTTGAACTTACTTTTGGCAGTAAAAAAATGATCGCTACGCAAAAGGTAAATGCAGTGATTGCTATTGGAAGCGTTATTCAAGGTGAAACCAAGCATTTTGATTTTGTATGTAGTGCCACAGCACAAGGCATCAAAGACTTAAATGTAACCACCGATGTTCCCGTTATCTTCTGTGTGCTCACTGATAATACCATGCAGCAAGCCATAGACCGTAGTGGTGGAATACACGGTAACAAAGGCACAGAAGCTGCTATAGCAGCCATAAAAATGGCCGCTTTAGGGCATTAAGTCTTCATCTAGAAAGGCAAAATTGGTGTCAAGTTTTAAATTTATTTTTGAACTTGCACCCGCAATTGCACTTTCCTTCATCAAATGTTAACAATTTTTAGCATCAGAACGCTGTTAAACTATGGTATTTTCAGTAATTTTGGAAGGAAAGAAAAAATTAAGTTGTTTTGAGATTAAAAGGATTTAAACTTCGTAAAAATAGTAGTTTTAAATACGTACCTCGGTATACCGAGAGCGAAGGTGCGACTAATCCCTATAGTTTTGATTCTAAATTTTCTAAATACAAAAACTCATCAAACCTCTCTGATTTTCGCGGGCAATGGGGAGAAGCTCGAAAAGCAGGAAGAACCAAAGGAAACAGAGAAATAAATATTCGATTACTGGCGATCATCGCCGTTTTGGTCTTTATAGTCCTGTGGTTTTTTGACTTTGATTTATCCTTATTTACTAAATTTTAATGGCCGATATCATTCAACTTTTACCAGACCATGTAGCGAATCAAATTGCTGCAGGTGAGGTGGTACAACGACCAGCATCCGTAGTTAAAGAGCTTTTAGAAAATGCCATCGATGCCGGAGCTGACGCCATTAAACTGATCATAAAAGACGGTGGTAAAGCATTGATTCAAGTGGTTGATAATGGAAGCGGCATGAGTGCTACCGATGCGCGTTTAAGCTTTGAACGGCATGCAACTTCTAAAATTAAAAATGCAGATGACTTATTTCGCCTAACGACTAAAGGTTTTCGTGGTGAAGCCTTAGCCTCTATCGCAGCGATTGCCCATGTAGAGCTCTTGACAAAAACCGAAACCGATGAGTTAGGGGTGCAGTTAAAAATTGAAGGCAGCAAACTCGTTTCGCAAGAAGTAACCGTTACGCCAAAGGGTACTTCGTTTTGTGTGAAAAATTTATTTTTTAATATTCCTGCAAGGCGTAATTTCTTAAAATCGAACCAAGTAGAATTTAGACATATTACCGACGAATTTCATCGGGTTGCTCTAGCGCATCCTAACATTCAATTTCATTTTTACAATAATGGGAGTGAGTTATTTAATTTGCCTAAAGCCAATTATAGACAAAGAATAGTGGGTGTTTTTGGGGCTAAAACAAATGAAAAATTAGTCCCTGTAGCCGAAGAAACTCAAGTCGTTAAGATATCGGGCTTTATCAGCAAACCAGAATTTTCTAAAAAGAGTAGGGGAGAACAATTTTTCTTTGTAAACGATCGCTTTATCAAAAGTCCGTATTTGCATCATGCGGTAGTGAGTGCCTTTGAGGGTCTTATTCGTTCGGAAAATCACCCAGGGTATTTTCTATATTTGTCTATTGATCCGGCCTCTATTGATATCAACATTCACCCCACCAAAACAGAAATTAAGTTCGATGATGAACATACGCTTTACGCTATATTGCGTTCTGCTATTAAACATGCTTTAGGGCAATTTAATGTAATTCCTGCCTTAGATTTTGAACAAGATCAAAATTTAGAAACGCCGTATGCCTATCAAAACAAGCAAGCCGATGTGCCTAAGGTTGTGGTTGATGCCGACTTTAATCCGTTTGCGAAAGATATTCCTAGGTCTAAAAGCATACCTTATTTTGAAAAGCAAACCACAATAGGTTGGCAGAATTTATATGTTGGTTTAGAATCAAAAGTAGGTAAAGAAGCCGATTTTAGTAGCGTTAGTTTCGAATCAGAATCTATCTCAGGATCTATTTTTGAGGATACTAACCTAATGATTGATAGTGTAACGACCACATTTCAATTAAAAAGAAAATACATTGTTACAACAATAAAATCGGGGATGATCATCATAGACCAAAGTAGAGCACATCAGCGCGTATTATATGAGAGTTTCTTAAAAAATATTACAATTAAAGAAGCGGTAAGTCAACAATTACTTTTTCCCTTATCCTTGTCTTTTTCCAAGTCAGAGACTGCTATTATTCGGGAAATTAAAGATAGTTTGGTGACCCTAGGCTTTGCTTTTGAAGCTATTGAAGACGAGCATATTGCTATTTCGGGTGTACCTTTATTGGTGCCAGAAAGTGAAGTGGGCATAGTTTTAGATCAATTAATTTCTGATTTTCAGATGGATGTGCCTGGCGATAGTTTTTCACAGTCTGATATCGTTTCAAAAACCTTGAGTAAATCCTTATCGGTAAAAACAGGGGAGCAGCTCGATAGTGAATCGCAGGCAGCCTTGGTCAATAATTTATTTGCGTGTAAGGAATATAAAATTAGTCCGTTTAACAAACCCATATACATTACCATTACAGGTGATGATATTGATAAAAAATTCTATTAAATGATGCGACTTACAGATACCGTAAAGCATTTGATTATTATAAATGTTTTATTTTTTATAGCGACACAGATTGTTGGAGATCAAATGTACCAGTGGTTTGCGCTTTGGTTTCCTGCCAATGAAAACTTTCAAATTTGGCAAATTATTACCCATATGTTCATGCACGGGGGTTGGTCACATATTTTATTCAATATGTTTGGCTTGTGGATGTTTGGCACGGCCGTGGAGCAGTATTTAGGACGAAATCAGTTTCTATTCCTTTATTTTTCGGCGGGCTTGGCGGCGGCGGCATTTCAATTAGGATACTACTACTTTGAATACATGCCCCTACACGCTGAATTGATAAACTTAGGCTTAACAAGTGATCAAATTATAGAAATGATAACGAATAACCGCGCTATAGAGGGGTTAAGCGATACTCAATTTACGGCTATTCAAGAAGCTTTCCCTATTTACAGACAAACGTTTTTTGCCTCTATGGTGGGCGCTTCTGGTTGTATCATGGGAATTTTAGCGGCCTTTGGAGTGATGAATCCGAATGCAGAATTAATGTTGATCTTTTTACCGATCCCTATCAAAGCAAAGTATTTTATTCCAGGAATTATATTGTTAGATGTGATTTCTGCATTTACAGGACAATCTTTTTTTAGTCCAAGTAATACGGCCTATATGGCCCATATTGGTGGCGCACTTATTGGTTTTATTATGATGTGGTACTGGAAAAAGAATTCATTTAATAAGAACCGTTGGGATTAATATGGCGACAGACTTAAAATATCAATATTCTCGGTTAAATATTGCTGAAAAATTAATAGCGATCAATGTACTTATTTTCATTGTTACGCGACTTATTTCGGTATTATTTGGTGTTTCGATCAACGCGATGATTAGCTGGTTTGAATTGCCTGAAAATCTTATGGATTTTATCACGCAGCCTTGGGCGATCGTAAGCTATGCATTTTTACATGGCAATTTTGGTCATATTTTTTGGAATATGATTATGCTCTATTTTACAGGCCGCATTTTTATGAATCTGTATGGGGAAAAAACTTTTATCAATGTTTATTTTCTGGGCGCTATTTTAGGGGGACTCATTTTTTTAGTGAGTTACAATGTATTTCCTGCTTTAAAAAACGCTAATAATGCGCTTATTGGGGCTTCAGCAGCGGTGTCAGCGGTATTGATTTTTATTTGTACCTACACGCCAAACCAAGAAGTACGCGTTATTTTTTTTAACGTAAAGCTTTGGTATATCGGAGCTTTATTTGTTTTGATAGATTTAGTGCAGATTGGGTATAGCGCCAATATAGGTGGCCGTTTGGCGCATTTAGGGGGTGCTTTTTTGGGGTATTATTATGCACGAAACCTACTGCAAGGAAAAGATATTGGCGCATGGTTCTCAAGCTTCCTAGAATACATTGGTAATTATTTTAACAAAGATAAAAAAGCACCTTTAAAAACGGTTTATCGCAAACCTACTTCTAATTTAAAAAAGGAAGTGAATTACGAAAAAGAAACGCATCAAAGGAAAATTGATACCATTTTAGATAAAATAAGCAAGTCGGGGTATGAAAGTCTCTCTAAATCAGAGAAAGATTTTTTATTTAAGGCGGGTAAAGACCAGTAGGGTGAAAATAGGAGTTTTTATTGATAAACTTATCTTTGGTCTAAATGTACTATTTGGAGGGGCATTGCTGTTGTCTTCGTTTGTTCCATACATCTCCATTAAGAAAGCCCCTATTGTTGCTTTTTTTAGTTTAGGGATTCCAATTTTGGTCTTTGTAAACCTTATTTTTTTGTTGTTTTGGTTATTACGAAGAAGAAAACAAGGGTTTTTGTCTCTCGTGGTTTTACTAATTAGTTATTTTTCTTTAAGCTCTTTTTTTATGTTCCGATTTTCTGAAAAAGTTTTTCAGGAAAGTGATTTAAGTGTAATGACGTTTAATGTCAGAGGCTTTAATAAAAATCAGCATATTGAAAATCCAAACCTATTTGAAGAAATTACCGATTTAATTAAAACTGAAAACCCTGATATTATTTGTTTTCAGGAGTTTAATTTTAGAAATAGAGACGATTTTAAAGCCTATACCTACAGGTATTTAGAGTACATCAAAAATAAGGGAAAAGTAACTTTAGCTATTTACTCTAAATATCCCATCTTAAAAGAAGGTTTAGTAAATTTTCCAGACAGTCCTAATAATGCCGCTTTTGCGGATATTTTATATAAAAAGGATACCATTCGCATTTATAATTTACATCTAGAGTCATTGCGGATCATTCCTGATAAAAATGCACTCGCTAAAGAACAATCGGCAAAATTGTTTAAAAGAGTGTCTCAATCTTTTGAAAAACAGCAAGAGCAGGCAGCCATTATAAAGGAGCATAGAAAAACAGTGTCGCACAAAAGCATTGTTGCTGGCGATTTTAACGGAACAGAATACTCCAATGTGTATAAAACCATTAAAGGAGACGATTTGCAAGACACGTTTAAAGAAAAAGGTACGGGGTACGGTAGAACTTATAACTTTAAATACTATCCCGTTCGGATCGATTTTATTTTAGCGGATGAAGCTATGGAAGTCGTTGCACACAAAAACTACGATGTAAAATTATCGGATCACTTTCCGGTGATGGCCTCCTTTCAGTGGGAATAAAAAGACCTTAGTTTTAAAAGTTTAATTTTAAGTTGTGGCCAACAAAAAGAATACTTTGCAATTCCTTGAAACTTTAAACTGGAAATTTTTTTTTATCCAACACCCCTAAATTACATCAATAAGCAATCTACGGTATCTGCTAAAATATGTAAGAGTAACGCAATTCCGAAGATTCTAGTTTTCTTAAAAAAGAGCAATACAAAATATACCGCGATAGCCCAGTATTGGTGCAACAGGTGAAAGCCGACGCTACATCGATTGGGATCAAAAATAGGATCTGCTAGAACATGATCTATATCTATAAAGATACCTGCTAAAAGAATGAGTAGCACACGAAATTTTTTTTCTTTAAAAAATACAAAAGCTATAAAAAATGGAACGATGAAATGAATTCCGTAATGAAGTGTAAACCTAAGCATTCATAAAATCTAAAGGAATATTTTGTAGGTAATCGAGCGCATTCGTGCCTTCGTTAAAAAGTAAGTCTAAAATACTAAGATTTTTTATAAATCCGTTTCGGTCATCAAAAACCTGAACATAGGATTCAAAATCAATAGACGTCTTCTTTTTTGCATCAATTAAATAACGCCCATCAAGATCCTGTTCTAACGTTTTGTGATAGATGCTTGTTTGAATCTTGGGCATATCAATTTGTAAACATTCACAGGCGATTTCAATCGTCTTTAGATTAAAATCTAATAAAGAGCTGTAGGTATTGTGATACAAAACGGCTATGTCATCTTCATAAAATTCAAAAAATGGAGACGTTCTGTAGGCGGTTTGTAATGTTCTCCAATGCTGCCGCTGCCATGCGTATTTGTTGTCTATGGCTACCTCGGCATACGCATTGCGCCCATTTAATTTACCATTGTGTTTAATAGGGATGCTCAGCGTATGAAAACCCCTATCGTTGGCAATATGGCATCGGTTTCTATAGCTTTGTTTCTGATAATTCCCCGAAACCTCCCAAATAATTTCTTTTTGAGCGATAACCGCAAAATTTGTCAGATTCAAAAAATAACCGGGATGTAGTACTGCCATCTTTTTAATTGAAAATTAATACTATCGAATGTTTAAGGTCTAAAGTTTTGAATAAAAAATAAAAAGCAAACTTCAACGAACGATGTCAATAGTACATGTATTTTTTTATACTAATCTTATTTATTTTGCCTAAAGCCTAAAGCCTAAAGCCTAAAGCCTAAAGCCTAAAGCCTATGGCTTTGCGCTTTTCTTCCTCTTCTTACGCACATAATCAAACACAAAATAACCTACTAACACGAGTAGAAAGTACTTGAAATAGGAAACGGGCTCACCATCGCCACCGACTGTGGTAAATACACGATCCCAGCGCACTTTCCAATTTTTTATACCATTGGTAAAGTTATCCACACTAAACCATATAAAAATAGGGGTTCCAACAATATGGTCTTCAGGAACATACCCCCATACACGACTATCTTCTGAGCGGTGACGGTTATCTCCCATCATCCAATAGTAGTTTTGTTCAAAGGTGTAGGTTTTTGAAGGCTGACCATCAATCAAAATCTGATTTCCTGAAACACTTAAGGTGTGATTTTCGTAATCTCTGATTACCTTTTTATAATACGGTAATGTTTCTACAGTTAAATTGATCGTTTTACCAGCCTCTGGAATGTAAATAGGTCCAAAGTTATCTATGGTTCCTGTAAGGGCATTGTCTTGCGGAAACACACGGTTATCTGCATTTTTTTCGCTGTATCTATCTACAGAAATAATCCCTGATTTCCCTACCAAATTTTTAGCTTCATCAACCGTTAGGTTAAATAATGCCATGTTTTTGACATTGGAGGCCTGCAAGTAGCTGATGATTTTTTGATCAGAAATACTACCAGAATAATAGGTATAAACCGAATCACTTTTAATGGCTTCTAAACCCAAACGACGAATTAATTCGGCCGCGTTTTCTTTTTCTCGTGCTTCATTAGTAATTTTTAAGACAGGACCAGAATAGCTTTCCATACCGCCTACTACTTTAAGCGTAGCATTATCTATATCATTTTTTGTCGTGATCACATGATGAAATTCTGGTTTTGCCCTGTCGTTCAAAACTAGTTTCTCGCCATTGATGAATACATCTCCATTAATAACAGCAAGCGAATCACCAGGAGAACCCACATTGCGCTTCACATAGTTCGATTTTTTGTCTATAGGCTTTACTACGCCTTTGGCTCTTTTAAAAAACTGATACACGGTATCAGCGGGCCAACTAAAAACGACAATGTCATTTTTCTTTACCTTTTTAAAGCCGGGCAGCCTGAAATAAGGAAGCCTTAATTTATTTTTCCAAGAGCTTTTGTAGCTGTCTTTTTCCACATCCGCTAAGTACGATTTGGTGTTTAATATGGGCAACGAATCGTGAACCATAGGTGCAGCCACCACGGTCATCGGTACTCTAGCGCCGTAGTGAAACTTACTGACAAATAAAAAGTCGCCCACCAACAAGGTTTTTTCCAAAGAGGAAGTTGGGATTACATACGGTTGTATAAAATAAGTGTGTACAATAGTAGCAGCAACCACAGCAAAAACAATAGAGCTCACCCATTCTCCAGCGACTGTTTTAGGGTGTAAACTCCTGTCTTCTATATAGCTTACATCTAGTGCATAGTTAATATAGTAGGTATAAAAACCAAAAGTTAATAATACTAGCCAGGTATCTAATAAGGTGTTTTTTCCGAAACTACGAATGGTTTCTACCCATATAACCGGGAACATTAATAAATTAATAATGGGAATAAATAGTAAAATAACCCACCATTTTGGTCGGTTGATGATTTGCATCAAAACAATCGCATTGTAAATAGGAATTGCTGCTTCCCAAGCTTTTCTTCCTGCTTTTACATATAATTTCCAGGTACCTAAAAAATGAATAACCTGAATAATTAAAATGAAAACTAACCATTGTGTTCCGTTCATTATCTTTTTTTTGTGGTTGTTGGTTGTTGGTTGTTCATTGTTGGTTGTTGGTTGTTGGTTGTTCGTTTTTCGTTGCTCGTTATTATGTTGAACTTGAACTTTTTTATGACCTTCTCTACGCTCTACGCTCAATTCTCTATTCTCTATTCTTTGCTCTCTGCGCTCTACCGTCTAATATGAAGCACGTCTTTCATGGTAAAAACCCCATGTTTGCCTACAATCCATTCTGCGGCAGTAAGTGCTCCTAAGGCAAAGCCTTCTCTATTGTGTGCTGTATGTTTTATTTCGATAGTGTCCACAGGGCTTGTGTAACGAATGCTATGTGTACCAGGAACATCACCTTCCCGAATGGCAGTAATGGGCAAAATACCTTCTTCTTTTCCGTCTAATTTCCAATCGGTATACCCCGTATTTTTAATAACGGCTTCAGCCAAGGTAATGGCGGTACCACTTGGGGCATCTAATTTTTGAGTGTGATGTATTTCTTCAAGAGAGACCCTATAATCTCTAAGATTTGCCATCATTTTGGCTAGATAATCATTCAACTCAAAAAATAAATTTACACCTAAGCTAAAGTTTGAGGCATAGATAAATGCACCATTGTTTTGATTACAAAGCGCAACGGCATCATCATACTTATGCAGCCAACCTGTTGTTCCTGATATAATAGGCGTATTATTTTCCAAACACATTTTAATATTCGCGTACGCTGCGGAAGGCTGACTAAAATCTATCGCAACATCGATATTTGAAAAATCTATGTCAGTGGTATCGACATCAATTTTGGCAACAATAGTATGATTTTTTTGTACGGCTAGGGTTTCAATCATTTTACCCATTTTACCATAACCGAATAAGGCAATATTCATTTTTAAAATTTTATAGTTAATGCCATTCCGTAATTTGGACTAGCCGTTACTTCGTTATAATCTAAAAAAGGCTTAAAATCGATGCTTAAATCGTCATCGATATTAAATTGTTTTAAATGCGCATCCACATTCGCATCAATAATATTTAAGGCGTATAAGCCAATAGTAACAAGTAACATTAAATCACGATCTCTCTGGTATTTTTCTTGTGCATCTTGTAATGCCGCCGTTGAAAACTCGGGAGACGTTAAAGGCGTATCGCTTAAAGGAGGCCGGTCGTAAAACTCGTCATCTGTAAAACCTGCCTGTCTTCTTTTAAATGCTGTTCGCGTTTTTTTGTAGTTTTTATTATTAAAATCGTAAGCATAAATACTTGTGCCAAGGGCACCTAATACAATAGGGATTTTCCAGTATTTTTTGTTGTAAGCTTGTCCCAATCCAGGGAGAATAGCAGAATAGAATCCTGCTTTTGCCGGCGCTAAAGGATTTATTTCTCGCTTTTTGGTAAACACAGTGTCGGCAACGATCACACCCTCTTTTTTCAAATTGCTTTGAATAGAATCTTGCTGCTGCTCTACTTTTATTTCAGGTATTTCTTGTTTCTCTTCTTCCTGTGAAAAAAGTGTAGCTATAAACCCCAAACAAAAGATTAGTATTATGAAATTCTTATTCACCAAGAATTAATTTTTTTATGCGATCAAATTCTTCTTTAGAGGTAAAAGGAATTACCAATTTACCTTTTCCACTTTCTGAAGCTTTAGCTTCTACTTTTACGGCTAAATAAGAATTGAAATCAGACAGGCTATTTTCAATATATTTTGGCGTAGTATTCGCTTTTAAGCTGCTGGTTTTCGTCTTTACTTTTGGATCTTGAAATTCCTTGACTGCTTTTTCCGTATCCCGTACCGATAAATTATCACTGATAATTTTTTCGTAAAGTGCTAGTTGATCGTCTTTCTTTTCGATGTTCACTAAAGCTCTTCCGTGACCCATACTGACAAAACCATCTCTAATTCCTGTTTGTATAATGGGATCTAAGCGCAACAAACGTAAATAATTAGTAATGGTAGAACGTTTTTTACCGACACGTTCACTCATTTTTTCTTGAGTTAATTGAATTTCATCAATTAAACGTTGGTACGATAAAGCAATTTCAATTGGATCTAAATCTTGCCTTTGGATATTCTCTACCAAAGCCATTTCTAAAGACTCCTGATCATTCGCAATTCTAATATAGGCCGGGATTGTTTCTAGACCCACTAATTTCGAGGCTCTAAATCGGCGCTCTCCAGATACAAGTTGGTATTTGTTAAAATCTAACTTACGAACTGTAATGGGTTGAATTACGCCTAACTCTCGGATAGACGAAGCCAATTCTTGAAGGGCTTCATCATTAAAATTAGAACGTGGTTGAAACGGATTCATTTCAATGGCCACTAAATCTAATTCAATAATATTACCGACCACCTTATCGGCATTTTTATCGGTTGCAGAATTAATATCGTTACTTGGATCTTTCAGTAAAGCAGATAAACCTCTACCTAAAGCTTGTTTCTGTGTTGCTTTCGCCATTATACTATCTCCTTATTTTTCTTCAATACTTCTTGTGCTAGACTTAAATAGTTTTCGGCACCCTTGCTACTTGCATCATATTTTATGATACTTTCTCCATAACTTGGCGCTTCGCTTAACCTTACATTTCGTTGAATAATGGTATCAAAAACCATTTCGCTAAAATGTTTACGAACTTCTTCGACCACTTGATTTGATAATCGTAAACGTGCATCAAACATGGTGAGCAGCATTCCTTCGATGTCTAAATCGGCATTGTGAATACGTTGTACACTTTTTATTGTGTTTAATAATTTGCCTAAACCTTCTAATGCAAAATATTCACATTGTATAGGAATCATGACAGAGTCGGCAGCAGTTAAGGCGTTTAATGTAAGTAAACCTAATGATGGTGCACAATCTATTAAAATATAATCATATTTTTCTTTGAGATGTAAGATGCTTTTTTTCATCATGTACTCGCGCTCCTCTTTATCGACTAGTTCAATTTCAATAGCGACAAGATCGATGTGTGCAGGAATTAAGTCAACATTTGGCGAGTTTGTTTTAATGATCGCCTCTTCTGCAGTTTTGCTATGTTCTAAGAGTTGATAGGTGCCTATTTCAACACTATCCACATCAATACCTAGCCCAGACGTTGCATTTGCTTGGGGGTCAGCATCAATTAATAAAACTTTTTTCTCTAGAACTCCTAAAGAAGCCGCTAAGTTTACAGTAGTAGTTGTTTTACCAACCCCACCCTTTTGATTTGCAATGGCTATTATCTTGCCCATTCTATTACCTAAGTTAGGGGCTAAAATTACGATTATTTATAATGTTATAAAATGTATTTTGTTAACAGTTCGTGAATAAACACGAGTAGCAGCGTTAAAGTTGGTTAAAATTTTGGTTAATTGGCTTGTGAATGTGTGGTTTAGGGATGAAGTGTTGTTAAGAACTTATTCTTTTTATGAGGTTATTGCGTGTTTTCTAGTGGCTTATAAACTTAATTGTCTAAAGAAGCCAAGTAACGCTATAAGCTAATTCGTTTTTAATTTTTTGAGCTTACCCTAAGTTGGACTAGGCATAGCCCTATGGCTAATCCCCGTGTTGTACGGTTACTACATGCACTAGGTTATGCTCTGGTGAACGATGCAAAATAAAAATAGAACTACTTAATAATTCTTGAAATAAGCCTTATAGGCTGTTAAATCGTAGCTACTTTATCTTAATTAGCCGTAGCTTTTATTAACATCAAACCTAAAATGAAATTAGAAATTAGAGAAGTAAAAGCACTTGTGTACAAGTCAATCTGAAAAAGCCAATACATAAATGCGAATTGCACTATAGCTGCAATTATTGCTATTTTAATATATATCCTCTTATTTTTCATTCGTCAATCAAGATGTCTAAAATTTGAATAGCGGCTTCACTAATTTTGGTGCCAGGACCAAAAATTGCAACAGCACCCGCATCAAATAAAAATTGATAATCTTGCTTTGGAATAACACCTCCTACAATGACCATAATATCTTCTCTGCCGTGTTTTTTTAATTCCTCAATAACTTGTGGCACTAAAGTTTTATGTCCGGCGGCTAAAGAGGAAACGCCTAAAATATGTACGTCGTTTTCTACAGCTTGTTTCGCAGCTTCGGCAGGGGTTTGAAAAAGAGGGCCTATATCTACATCAAAGCCTAAATCGGCATAACTCGTTGCGACAACCTTTGCCCCACGATCATGACCATCTTGACCCATTTTTGCAATCATGATTCGAGGTCTTCGGCCATCCTGTTCTGCAAACGCGTCTGCCAATGCCCTAGCTTTTTTAAAGCTTTCGTTATTTTGAATTTCTTTTGAATACACGCCCGTAAATGTTTTTATAACCGCTTTGTGTCGTTTAAAAGCAACCTCTAAGGCGTCACTTATTTCGCCTAAGGTGGCTCTAACTTTTGCAGCTTCCACTGCTAAAGCTAATAAATTATGTTCAGATTTTTGATGATCCGCTACTTTTGCTTTGGCAGCATTCGTTAAGTTTTCAATGGCTTTGTCAACCTCCGCTTTATTTCTTTCTTTTTTTAGCCTTGATAAGCGTTCGAGTTGCTGACGGCGTACTTCTTGATTATCGACCTCTAAAATATGCAAAGGATCTTCAACCGCCAGTTGATGGCTATTAACTCCGATGATCTTATCGCGACCACTATCAATCCGAGCTTGTTTTTTGGCAGCTGCTTCTTCAATCCGCATTTTAGGTATTCCTGCTTCAATGGCTTTGGTCATGCCACCCAATTCTTCCACTTCTTCTAATAATTCCCAAGCTTTTTCTACGATTTCATGCGTTAAATGCTCTACGTAATAACTACCTGCCCAAGGGTCAACGGTTTTAGTGACTTTGGTTTCCTCTTGAATAAAAAGCTGGGTATTCCGCGCAATTCTGGCTGAAAAATCAGTCGGTAATGCTATGGCTTCATCCAAGGCATTGGTATGTAGACTTTGAGTTCCGCCTAAAACGGCAGCCATCGCTTCAATGGTAGTTCTAGCGACGTTATTGAATGGGTCTTGCTCTGTTAAGCTCCAACCACTAGTTTGGCAATGGGTTCGTAAGGCCAGTGATTTCTCATTTTTAGGATTAAATTGCTTTACTACTTTAGCCCAAAGCATGCGCCCAGCTCGTAGTTTCGCAATTTCCATAAAATGATTCATTCCGATGCCCCAAAAGAAGGATAATCGAGGTGCAAAATCATCTATTTTTAGTCCCGCCTTTAGTCCGGTTCTAATGTACTCTAAGCCATCTGCTAAGGTATAGGCTAATTCAATTTCTGCTGTAGCACCTGCTTCTTGCATGTGGTAGCCAGAAATACTAATACTATTAAATTTCGGCATTTTTTGGCTCGTATATTCAAAAATATCAGCAATCATTAGCATCGATGGTGCAGGAGGGTAGATGTAGGTATTTCGCACCATAAATTCTTTCAAGATATCGTTCTGAATGGTTCCTGAAAGTTGTTCTAGGCTAACCCCTTGCTCTTGTGCTGCTACAATATAAAATGCCAGTATGGGTAAAACGGCACCGTTCATGGTCATAGAAACCGACATTTTATCCAAAGGAATTCCGTCGAACAAAATTTTCATATCTTCAACAGAATCAATGGCTACACCCGCTTTTCCAACATCGCCCACCACACGTTCATGATCGCTATCATAGCCCCTATGGGTCGGCAAATCGAAGGCAACAGACAGCCCCTTTTGTCCGCCTTCTAAATTACGACGGTAAAAAGCATTGCTCTCTTCTGCGGTTGAAAAACCCGCATATTGCCGAATGGTCCATGGTCGTTGCACGTACATAGTGGCATAAGGACCGCGCAAATAAGGAGGAAAACCTGCGGCAAAATTCAAATGTTCTAAGCCTTCGATATCCTTTTTTTGATATACATTTTGGATAGCAATACCTTCAGCAGTTTCAAAAGTACTTTTTGATTCATTAGCTTCTTGAATATCGGTTGCTAGGGTAATATGTTGAAGGTCTTTTCTATTCATCTTCTAATCTTTTTTGCTCTAATTCTTCTGCTAAGCGTCTTTCGATAATAGGTTCTATCACCGATTTTCTAGGTTTGTTTTTTACAAAAGGGTATATTTCTAATGCTCCTTTCATCTTATCTAGTGTAGATTGGTACTTGTTAGCGCCTACTAAAATCTCTTGTTTGGTATCAAAAAGTAATTGTTCTTTTTGAGCACTCTCTTTTATTTTTTTCTGAATGGTATTTTCTTTCAACTGCTTTAAAAACCCACCTGCTTTTTCTATTTCTTTAAAAAGATTTAGTGATTTCTCCGCTAGTTGCTGTGTTAAGCTTTCAATATAATAGGCACCATCGGCAGGGTTTGTTGTTTTGTCGAAATAACTTTCCTCCTTTAAAACAAGCAGTTGATTTCTAGCAATCCGTTCTGAAAATTCATTGGTTTTATGGTAAATAGCATCGTAAGGCATATTGCAAATAGCATCCGCGCCACCTAAAATGGCCGCCATACTTTCCGTAGTGGTACGCAACATATTTCCATTATAATCGTATAGCGTTTTATTTCTCCTTGTGGGGACGGCTATAATTTTACAGCTTGTAGGTATGGCGTACGCTAAGGCTAAGCTTTTCCATAACAGGCGTAAGGCTCTAATTTTAGCAATTTCAAAAAAGTAATTGGTACCTACCGCAATTTTGAAGCTGATAGTTACTGCTGAGCGTTGTGCTTCCGGAATTAGGGTTAAGTACTCGTTTACATGTGCCAGTGCATACGCAAGTTGTTGAGTAAAATTAGCACCTGCATTTTGATAGCTTGTGGTATCAATAATCAGGTTTTTGTAATGGGGTACGGCTGCTAAAAAAAGTTCGATGTCTTTTTCAGAGCTATCATGCCAATTTCCTGTTTTGCAGAGGTGGTGTATGATGTCTGTTTTAAAATATAAACCAGCGTTATTTTTACGTTCAAAGGGCTTAAAATTCGCTTGGTATTCGGGAGATAAGAACTGAATATCGAAATACACCACGGTGGAGCTTAATGGTATATTTTTTAAGAGGATTTGAACATCGATATCACTTGTGGGAATGGTAAAAAAAAGACTTTCCGCTCCTTTTTCTAAAGCTCTTAAGGCTTTTTTATTGGCTATTTCGGGATTCCCGGCATAGATAGCTTCGGTAATTTTCCAAGTAGCTAAAGGCTTAGGAATGGTATTTTCTGTTTCGATATCTTCCGAATGGTAAAAGGGTTTTACCTTTATGCCTTCCAAAGACTCCCAAACCAAAGATTCGTTATAATCTTCTCCTTTTAATTCGAACTGAATTTTTTGTTTCCATTGTTTTTCAGAAACTGGAGTAAAATCATTAAAAAGTACGTTAGTCTTCATTCTGTTCCACTTTTAAACTATCTTGATATTCAATTAAATATATTTCTTCGTTCTTTCTCTTTAGATAGTATTGTTCTCTTGCAAATTTTTCAAGTTCTTCTCTATTCGATAATTTATCGATGATAATTTTGTCTTTTGCAATTTCATCTTTTAAATACACCTTAGTTTTTTCTAGCTTCTTAATTTCTTTTTTTAGTTCCCAATGAATTAAGAAAGAATTGGTATCAAAAAAAACCATCCAAAACACAAAAACAGAAAGCACCAATACATAGGTATTGGAGGCAATTTTAAACCATTTTTTATTTTTTAATTCCTTAAAATTCATTTTTTTACTTAAAAATAGTTTAGAAGTTAGGTCTAAAATTACACTAATTTTTCGTTTATAATACTCTTGACAATTTCAACAGCAACCGTATTGTACTTGTTGTTAGGAATGATAATATCAGCGTATTCTTTAGAAGGCTCAATAAACTCAACATGCATAGGTTTAATAACGGTTTGGTATTTAGTGATTGTTTCATCCAAGTCCCAACCACGTTCATTAATGTCGCGCTTTAAGCGACGAATTAAACGTTCATCTGAATCGGCATGTACAAATATTTTAATATCGAACATTTTGCGAATTTCAGGATTGGTCAAGATCAATATGCCCTCCACAATCATCACTTTTCTTGGATGTGTAGGTATGGTTTCGTCAGTTCGGTTACATTCTAAAAACGAATACACGGGTTGATTGATAGAGTTACCGGCTTTCAGTTCTTTTAAGTGTTTGGTTAATAAATCAAAATCTATAGAATTTGGATGATCAAAATTTGTTTTTCTTCGCTCCTGTAAGGTTAAATGCGATAGATCATTGTAATAGGCATCTTGCGAAATAACCCCCACTTCACCAATAGGAAGTTCATTAATAATTTGATTGACTACCGTAGTTTTTCCACAGCCTGTGCCTCCAGCAATTCCGATAATAAGCATTTGTAAAATAGTTTGGCGCAAAAATAGGGATTTGAAGATGAAGTTAAATAGTGAAAAAGAAAAAAGAATATAGAGAAAATAGGAGTCGTGAAAAACAGACTAATTGCTGGCGGCTTTAGGGTAGGTGTTTTTGGTCTGAATCGTATAATTCTTTAATAGTACAAGATTGGTCTTTTTTAAAGGGTATCCAAACACACAGGCAAGTTCAAGAGCAAGTACAAGTTCAAATTCAAGATCAAATCCAAGATCAAGTTTAGGAATATAATTTTCAAATAGTCATAGGAACACAGTGCCTTATTAATTCAATAGTATAGTATCAAATACCTACTTTTGCACGATGCAAAAAGAAAGGATAAAACCTAATTTTGAATTTATTGCTTTAATGGCATCTTTAATGTCGATTGTAGCCTTGTCTATTGATGCCTTATTGCCTGCGTTATCTAATATTGGCGTTGCTATTCAGAGTCCGTCTACTACAGACCATCAATTATTAATTACGATGATATTTTTAGGGCTGGGTGTGGGACAATTATTTTTTGGTCCTTTATCGGATAGCTTTGGACGAAAACCTATTATATATATTGGTTTTTTTGTGTTTGCTATAGCGAGTTTTATATGTGTTTTTGCGACGTCACTTGAAGTCATGGTCTTTGGAAGAATACTTCAAGGCATTGGTTTATCTGCTGCGCGAACTATTTCGATAGCTATTATCAGAGATACCTATGAAGGGAATTATATGGCAAAAATAATGTCATTTGTAACTGCTTTTTTTATTTTAATTCCTGTCGTAGCTCCTGCTTTTGGCAAAATCATATTAGATCAGTTAGGGTGGAAGGCTATTTTTTACATGCAAATAATTTTTGCCATCGCTATCGGTATTTGGTTCTGGAAAAGGCAACCAGAAACCTTGCACCCAGAATATAAGGTGAAGTTCTCTCGCCATGTTTTTAGGAAAGGCTTTAAGGAATTAATTAAATATAAAGAAACCATAGCCTGTACTATGATATCGGGCTTAATAACCGGTGGGTTTTTAGTCTATTTAAGTTCTGCCCAACATGTATTTGAAGACCAGTATCAATTAAAAGAAACCTTTCCCTATTTATTTGCAGCCTTAGCAATTTCTATAGGCTTATCTACGTTTTTAAACGGCACCTTGGTATTGCGTTTCGGGATGCGAAAATTAGCTTTTATAGCACTCCTTTCTTTTACGTCGCTTTCTTTAGTGTATGTGCTATTATTCTGGAACAGCGCCAACCCGCCCGTTGTTATTTTGATGTTGTTTTTATCACTTACTTTTTTCTCCTTGGGCTTTATTTGGGGTAATATGCGTTCTATTGCTATGGAACCTATTGGGCATATTGCTGGTATCGGTGCTGCTATAACAGGCTTTATATCGACTCTAGTTTCTATTCCTATTGCAACCTATATCGGTAGTTTTGTGACCACCACAGTTTGGCCTTTGTTTGTAGGTCTTAGTATCTGCGGGTTGTTGGCACTGTTACTTTTTGTAAGGTTTAGACAACCTGCCTCTGAAGTAGTTTTGAACTAAATACTTGTTAGGAACAACTACCTTGATGGGTAAGGAGCATTAATAAAAACTAAAATGCACCAAAGAAATCATAAAGAGTAAGGACCATAGTACGGTGCGCATCCAGTTTTTTTGGACCAGTTTATGGCATACATTATCCACAGGGATATTGTTATCAATACTTTGATGTAGCGGAACAAAAATTAAAAAAGTAAGTAGCCAAAGAACAACAATCACCAACATGCTCAAGATAGTATACCAATTCTGAAATTGCCATAGTTGTAAGCTTGCTAATAGGAACTGAAGCGTTATTAAGGGAAAAACAATAAACGTTACTCTAATCGTATATTTTTGATGCCAAATGAGAAGGTTTTCTTTGGAATAGTACTGAAAACAAGGGTATATCACCAATTGTACAGCCCAAATTAAAATTAAAAAACCAAAATCGATCAGTAAACGTGCTAGTGCTAAAGTCATATTAAATTGTTTTTCTTACGGACCAAGCCCAAAAGATGAATAAAGGATGAATGGCTAGTAAACGTACCCAAGCAATCCACGGTGCCACACAAAAAGCTGTTTTAACACAAGAGCCTATTTGAATAAAATAGACATGCGATGGGATAAATAGTATTAATAAAAGAATGATTCCTTTTACGGCCAATCCTCTTGTTTTTGGCAAAGCTACACCAATAGCTAGCACTAGTTCTAAAAATCCGCTTATATAATTTACACTTTCTGGAAAGGGTACATACGCAGGAATTAATCCGTGGTAAAATTCAGGATGTATAAAGTGATAAGTTCCCGCAAAGGCATAAAACCCAACGAGTACATATCGCAACCATTTTATCAGCTTAGTTTCCATTGATAGTCTGTATGAACTTTCTTTAAAATTAAAAAGAAGGGAATCCACCATATAAAATCGTTGGTCACTAGGGTGTATATAAATTCGAACGGAACATCACCTTTTAGATAATTAAAGATAAAGCCTATAGGGCCAAAAATCTTTCCTAAAAATCCTACCGCTACAATAGGCCAATGTTTTATTGGGTTGTATGACGCCCACCAGTAGCCCAAACCATATACACCAATGACCATTCCCATACCTTGCCAGACCATAGGGTGATTTAAGGGCTCCATGCCCACCAAATTAAAAAAATGATTCGGAAACAGAACTACCCATGCACCCCAAATAAGGTTATACATAGCGGCTAAACGTAGGGTTAATTTCATAGTTTTCTTTTTAGCACAAAAATAAGGTATACAGGCTTTTTTAGAGATAAAAAATCTTATTTATTGCTTAAAAATTAAGCCGTTTCTTAACGTCGTTTAAAAAAATTACGCTCTCCTACAAAGTCTTTTTAGGATATAATAAGCTAAGAGTTTCTTTTGTACTTGGTTTTTTATGGAGAACTAATGAGAGAAACTTTCATGGTCAAACCTAGTTTTGGGGAAACGCTTTATAGGCTTTAAAAGTTCAGAGATTATTTTTTACTTTCACAGTAGTAAACGAATCCCTAGAATTTACGGGCACTTTTTTAGACCTTCACTATAATAGCTAAGTCTAGGTCTTAAACATTGGATTTTTTTATTACTAAATTTTTAGGTTTTACTGTACTAAAAATTCAGGCTTTTACCTTTTGATATGTGCTTTCCTTGTGCTCGTCTGTGACCTACAGCTTATGGGATAGTTGGGTATATTGGAGCAGCCTGATGCCAATAAAATAATAATTTGTTTATTTTTTTGTGCTTTTTTAAATCTATTGAGTACTTATACTATGTAATTACCTAAGAATGCAGGATAAAGAACAATTTGAAGCACTTATTTTAGAACATCAAGGACTCGTGTATAAGGTAGCACGCTTGTATGCTGATACACCGGAAGATCAGAGCGATTTGTACCAAGAAATTGTATATCAGCTTTGGAAGTCAATTTCACAGTTTAAAGGAGGTGCAAAAATAAGTACGTGGATGTATCGAGTGGCATTGAATACCGCAATTGCTTTTTTACATCAAAAAAAGAAGCGACAACATACCACCAGCAGCTTTGAATTGCCTGAGATTATGGATGATTCTTCATTAGAGAAAGAAGAACAAAGCAAATACTTGTATAGGGCAATTAAGCAACTTTCGGTTGTAGAAAGAGGAATTGTTTTTTTATTTCTAGAAGGGAAAAGCTATCGAGAAATTGCAACGATAACAGGTTTTACAGAAAGTAATGTAGGCACCAGAATGTTACGCATCAAAAAGAAATTAAAAGAATTAATACCACAATAGGCTATGGAATTACAGGATATGCAAAAACAATGGAAGGCCATGAACTTACGCCTTGAAACAATGGAAATCATACAAAAAAATCAAATTATGGAAATGACTCGAAAAAAGTATAAAAGTCAATTTAAAAAACTTTGGAATATTGAATTCATTGGTGCGCTTATCTGTTATGGAATGGCAGCATGGATTGTTATTGATTTTCAAAAGTTCAACACTCCATTTTATATGGCATGTGCGCTTCTAACACTTTTGTTTTTAGCTATTTTACCCATTTTGGTTTTACGGTATATCTCAAATATCAAGAACATTTCATTAAGCGAAACAAGCTATAAAGAAACTATTAAAAAGTTTCAAAAAAATAAAAATAGGCTACTGGCAACCCAGCAATTTTCAGGAGTTGCAGGAATATTGATTTTTTTTTTAAGCATGCCCGTTTTTTCAAAGCTATTTGGTCATGACAATTCCTTTGAGAGTCTAAAAATGTCTCAGTATATTTTTATTGCTCTGACTTTTATTGCTGTTCTTTTATTTATACTGTGGAGTATCAAAAAGTATAAAGGCATTATGAAAAACGCAGAAAAGATGTTGCAAGAGTTGGATGAGTGAACTATATAAAAACCTACAAAAGTTGGCTTGAGAGAATTTATATTGACTCCTTTAAGTTGTTGCTTGTCGCAAAGGGTAGTTGTTTGATTTGTTTACAATCAGATTAACTTTGATAAAATTCAATTTTCTTCAGAAAACCTTTTACTCTTTCCAGCCCCAAGGTGCGGATGGTTCTCCAATAGGTTTTCTGGTATCAAAGCTTACGGTAAAAACCCTATCGGATCCAATTCGTTTTAAATTATAGCTAAACGAATTTTCATCAACAGTGATCCACCAAACATTAGTGGATGCATAGCCAATTAAATCGCTTGTTTCTTGATCCGCAGGAAAAAACTGAATATTGGCTAATCCTGAATTTGTTGAGGTACCTCCGTATTGGGTTATTTTATCAGGACTCCCATCTTCATGTCGGTGATCATGTTTCAGGGTAATTATCTCATCATTTTTAGTTAAAACCCATGTTCTTGATTTATCATCGCCAACAAAAAAAGGAATTCGAATGCGGTTTTGTTCACAGCTTTTTACATGCATCACTAATTTTTTACCTGTAAAAGAATCGTCAGCCGAAGCACCAGCCGTTATTTCGCCTTCAAAAGACTGTCCACAATAGGTTTTTAATTTCTTCCAAAATTGTTCCGATCCAGTTGGTGATTGTGCAAAAGTGAATTGAAATGTTACTAACAGTAGTAAAAAGAAGGTGTTTTTCATAGTTTTTAAATTGTAAGAAACGGTATGGATAATTGGTTATTTATTTCCATATGTTTTTCGTATTTCAATTAATCCTTATGCAAGGGTATGTACGATTATGCACTATTGGATCTCGTTTTGATTTGGTTAAACGCAAATTCCACAATTCAAATTTTTTTGTTTTTCACATTGCGACCAACATTAAGTGTCATAAATACCTACTAACAGCTAAAATAATTTTTAAATATCGTTAATTTATCTGAGAATTCATTTCTTAAAGCCAATCGTCAAAAATCTCTTGTACCACTTTCGGGTTCAATAACGTGCTGGTATCGCCTAAATTAGACACATCATTATTGGCTATTTTAGGTGAAATTCTTCGCATCATTTTACCACTTCGGGTTTTGGGTAAGTCGCTAACAAACTGAATTTTTGTCAAGCTTTGTAATGGGGCCAATGAGTTCGGTGATTTGTTGGTTGCTTTTCACTCCGATTTTCTTATGTATGGAGCGTTTTTTAGTAATCCTTAATCAGTTCTGCTATGTCGCTTTATTTTATAAATAGTAGACCATCAAATCTTTCTTTAGCCACAAATTCTGATGTGCACTCAAGTATTATCTATTGCTAATAATGGAAATGATATACCTGTCAGGATAATTGACGAACTGTGTACTACTCATTATAAACCCCTATTTGTTCAATAATACTTTGAATTAATTCGATTTCTATATCATTTACGCGACCATCTGCCTTTGCCATTTCTTGAAGCAAAATAACAAGTGTTCTTTTTTTATGCTCTGGCATGGCTTTAAGAATAGACATACCTTCATTTCCTGTTGTTTTTCTAGCTTCTTCTATTAAACCGGATTCAAATTTGAGAATTTTTGTTAAGTGTCTCAATAAGTGTATTTCACTTTGACTAACATAGCCATCCGCTAAAATAACTTCATCTATAGCTTTTACAATTGCTAATTTCTCTGCTAAATTGAATTCCATTTTTTTATAGTATTAAATTAATGTTGCCCTTATAAATATACTAATTTGAATTTAAAAAATTAGGTTGCCTAGTTGTTCTCCAAAACGCTACCTTTTTTTCTCATAAATTTCCAAAGCCTATATAGCCGCCTTTAGGTAGCATTAATACCTTTAAATTTTTATGACTTTATAAGATTTGATATCTCCTTTTTGTTCTACACTAATGTAAATCATTCCAGGCCTAAAATTAGACGTGTTTATGGTTGTTTCAGACGAACTATTTCCATTTAATTGTAGCTTTAGTATGGTTTGTCCTTGTTCATCATAAATTTGGATATTGATTTTATCTGAGGTTATTCCCGTTATTATGTTTAAATAATTTGTCACAGGATTAGGGTAAACAACTAATGATTCCGAAGCAGAGTTTGCTTCCTCAGTAGTTGTTTTTGAGACTTCAACAGAACTTGAAATACATTGGTTTGCGTTAGAGCCATTGGCAGATTTTGATGCACTTCCACATCCCTGTGTAATTATCTCCCATTGCAATTTTCCTCCATTGGTATAAATGTCAAAAGTATGAGTTCCAGGTAGAAATAATTCTGGTGGAGAACCTATGAAAATTGCATTTCCTTTAAGGATATTTTTAGCGCCATTTGGAATGAAAATAGGGACGTTTAAATTATTGGTATACTCAAACTGTAATTTAGTAGTGATTTCTGGTCGACCGGCAATTGTAAATGGAGTTCTACAAATATCAGAAGCTTTAATTCGATCATTACAACCCACAGATGGGTTTACAAAAAGTATTCCAGGTATTTGTGTAACCGCATAGTTTTCATACCCTGTTAAATTTGAAATGTTCGCATATACTAAATATTCACCTCCGTTTAGATTCCCTGTCTGAATTACACCATCTTTATCTTTAATTATAAAACTATTTATAGTTGGGGTAAGATCATTACAAACCAATCCGTTGACAATGATGTTAAAGTTTGTTGGTGTTGGACTCCCTTGTTCAATGAAAGAAGTTAAGATTTCTATTTTGAGATTTGTTTCATTTATTGTTAAAGCACCAGATTCAAAAGTAATAGCATAATTATCCGCTTGTGTTACTTCACTTATAGTTATACTAGTACTATTTGTACAAGCATCCGAAGGGGTAAAGCTTAAGTCTCCTAAGACATCGGTAATGGCTTCATCATAGGGTAATATTTCAGGAGTAACTGAAATACCAAAATCGGGTTGATCTAATTGTCCGTAGGTAATCACGGCATCATTTGCCTTAACGTTAAGATTAAATTTACTGACTGTCAGTAAGCCTATATCAATATAAGAAATATCATAATTAGAAGAGGTATTCAAGGAAGTAGCCTTAATAATAAATGGACTATCAGCAACTCCACATTGCTCACAATCAGTACTGTAGGTTATTCCATCAGGAAAAATAAGTTCTTCAGTATCTGCATATTGTAATCCATTGACAATTCCTGTAAAAATCTCGTCGGTATCATCCCCATAAACACTAGTAGCGTCTTGTGTGGTGACAGTTAATAGTGCAGGTAAAATCTCAATAGGAGTAGGTTGGTAGCTAATTTCGAAATTTGTATCTAATAATCCTCCAGGAATTATATATTGCGTACCTGCATCTACACCGGTGATTACATTAATGGGTTTAATGTCTACTGGAATTTCACTTAAGGCATCATCTCCGTTAAGAATGACCAAGATATTTTCAAAGGCATTAATCACGGGAGTACTCTCACTATTCACTAATGGAATACCGTTTACTAAAGAGATTCCATTAACTAAACTAATTCCATTAACTAATGAAATTCCATTAACTAAAGAAATACCGTTTACTAATGAAATTCCGTTCACTAAACTAATACCATTAACCAAAGAAAAACCATTAACTAAAGAAAAGCCATTTACTAAAGAAATTCCGTTAGTTATCGTGGAGAAGTCGCCAGATTCGATTTTTAGATTAGAAAGAAGGTCAGCGCCAAAGTTTACTACTTTTTCATTTCCAGTTCCATTCACTAATGAAAATCCATTTTGGGTTACCGTATTTGATTGATTTACGGTGCTTTGTGAAGCAAAAAATGTTTTATTCACTAATGAAAAGCCGTTTAAAGTTGGTTCCCCATTAACTAAGGAGATTCCGTTGACCAATGATATTCCATTGACTAGAGAAAAGCCATTAACCAAAGATATGGCGTTGGTATGATTTTCGGCGAATGTACTCGATACTATAGGATCCACATTTAAATCAACTTCGTCATCATTGCCAAATGTGTATTCAAATGTCACCACGGGTAAAGGAGCACCATAGACAATTGGATCCATAGCTCTTGGTTTTATAGTCACAGGCATGGCATCAATATTTAGTATACCTGGTTCTATGATAAAATTATAAAGTTCTAATAGGCCGATATTGATATTTTCTGTTTGAATATCAATGGCGTATATGCCAACAATAGACGTTGAAATTGCCGCTGTAGTTATGGTAATCGCCGGCAATAAAAGCGTTAATTCTTCCTCAGAAAGTGGTAATTCTGTTTCTCCTACTTGGGTCGTATAACTAAACGTTGGGTTTTCTTCTCCATAGCGTCTAGTTTCATTATTTGCACGAATAACGACATCAGTTTTAACAGGGTCTGAAAAGGTAATTACGGCTGAACTACCTCCATCTGATCCATTGGTCAGTGGACCAGGTGCTGTAAAAGCATAAATAGGTGGGTTTCCAACAAATTCGGGAATGGTAGCTATTAGTTTTGTGGCACTCACAAAAGTGGTTGGTAATTCTTCGCCTCTAAAATATATAGTTGTAGACTCATTAAATGAATTTCCTTCTGCGATAAGATCAAAAGCAATAGCACCTGGCTGGTAAACTTCGGTGTTTAAATTTTCTAGATTTAAGCGAATTAAATTAGGTGATGGATTAGAAAAAGAACCCACGGCAACATCAGCAGAAATGAACCCAGCACCTGTCTTAAAATCAAAACCAGGAGATAGCATATCTATTGCAGAATTTGTCAAAATATTCCTTACGCTAAAATTAGGGTCTATGTTTGTAGGGTCTACTTCAAATTTGGTTTTGGCATTGATAACGAGAGCAGCTACCCCGGCAGCATGCGGTGCAGCAGCAGAAGTCCCGAAAAAATTTGGTAAGGAGTTGCCTTCAAAATCTGGAGCTCCTAAATTTACCGAGGTATCTCCGCCAGTAGGGGCCAAAAAATTAGGTTTATTTCTTATGACATTATTTGTTAGCGTACCACCAAGGGAAGAAGATTCTTGTGCAACGAGAACACCACCGAATGCTGAAGTGTTATCATAACGTACTGCACCTACGGCTAGGGCACTTTCGGCATTGGCATGACCTACAATTGTGGATCCGTTTGCTGGAGGTATCGCTTCAAAATTACCCTCATTACCAGAACGAAAAACAACATATTTAAATTTTAATGGCGCACCATTGCCCATGGCTCGTTCAATAATTATATTTGTTGTAGTTGGGTTTACCACCGTAAAAGGAATTATTTCGATAGGGTCAGCTCCTAAATTATTTCTATTGAAACCATATAAGATAGCACCATCATCAGTGGCTAAGTAAATATCTAAATCATTAATAGCGCCTGTCGAAGAACCTAAAGAATAAAAGTCGTCATCCCATTGTAATGCCATTACATATTGTCCAACGCCTAAGGTTATTTTCTGCAAAGATGTACTACCATTAAAACTGTGTCGAATTGGGTTGGTGGCTGAAGGATTAAAAGTTGCTTCATAGGATCTTGAACCAAAATTTCCTGCAGAACTAAAGTAACTTATACCATTGGCAGTGGCATCATTTATGGCATTTGCAATAATGCCATCTTTAAAAAATGGGGCTTTCATATACGTAAGGTCATCCACGATAATATCACAATCAAGATTAACCAATTCAGCTATGCCTGCTGCCATATTGCCTTCAGAAATATAGCCAGATCTAAAAAATAATTGTGCGTCTGGTGCAACATCATGTACAATTTGAATCATAGCGCGTCCTTCATCACTGGCCACACCAAAAGGATAATCTTGCACTACAGTAACAGAATTTGCACCAGTGGGTAAATCTCCATTCGCTATGTCGGTTTGTACAGAAGCGCTCGGTGTTGCTTGTACGCCAAATTTACGGTCATAACTATCTGAAATGACACCAACTTTTACGCCTTCTCCAGAAATGTTCCAACCAAGTCGGGCTATATTGGAATTTTGCGCAGCGTCTCCTTGGCTATTTATTAATCCTTGGTTAGGAATAGGAGGTGATACCTCATAGACTTGATTAATGATGTCTGTTCTTGCATTCAATGCTTGTAAATTTGCAATAGGGAAGAAAACGGTAATTACTCGTTCATCATCATCAGGATTATAAACATCAGAGATATAATCATTTACAGCGACTCCAAAAGTGCTTAAGAATGCACTTACGCTATTGTATTGGCCATTGAATATTACAATTTCAATCAATACTTCATTGTTCGGATTTATGGTATAAATAATATCGTTGTAGGCTTCATTTGGATTGTAATTTATGGCGAGAGAGGTTAATGCCGATCCTATGATTTCATTTACTTTAAAGTCAGATGGATACCCTGGCAGAATATCACAATTGTTTAATATACACTCACACGCTTTTGTTACTTCGGCTAATGTGCTAAGTGATCCCGGAAGGCCGCTACTATTTTGACTAAAAAAATAGATAACATCAATGCTCCAGGTACCACCGTTATTGATGTTCCCATTTAAGGTTTTTACACTCCCGACTCCAGACAATATATTTTTGTTGAGGAAATTTCCATTAGTAAGCTCAATACACGCGCTTGATAGGATTATGGAACCATCATTTATAATATTTCCATTTTTTAAAAACAAGGCATTGGTTAATGTAATAGTTCCTGAATTATTTAAAACTCCCGGACCAATTTCAATCTGCCCTTGGTTAACTGTTAAAGAACTTCCTGAAGAAATATTTAAATTGCTAATAGTGGTTAATTTGGCATTATTACCGATGATTAATTTAGCTTTATTATTTAAACTTATTGGATCATTGTAATTGTAGAAAATAGTATGATTAATTGTAATTGTACTATTGGATACGCTTCTATTTGGGAAAGGTTTATTGTTACAGCCACCACCTGAACAAATCCAAGCGTTCGCATCATTCCAATCGGAGGATAGTCCGGTTGTGGTGTAATTCTGGGCAGATAAAATTGCGCTAAATAATAAAAAAAAGATAGTGATGGGTACTAAAAGTCTGTGACTAACAAATTTCCCAAAAAATTGGCGTGGTGATTCCTCGATTAATTGCATAGTTGATTAATTACTTGGTTAACCAAATAGCAAACACAAATTCTTGTGAGAGGTTAAGTTAAATAACAATATGACTTAAGGGCAATACGGGAGGCTTACCTCTAAGATAGTTAGTATTAAGTTTACTTTAACAAAATAGGTTATTTCTCAGTATTAAATTAACATAAATTTAACGTAATTCTTTATCTATTTGATGAGAATGCAATAATTAACTGTTGTTTTTTGTATTGATACTACCAAAGTAATTGTAAATTTATAAGGTGTTAGATACGTGATATTGTAGAAAATAGTTTGAAGCTGACCTTTTCTATTTTTACTACTCGTGGCTACTAAAATAAACTTGAACGCTATATGCTGACATTATTTTTAGTACTTTTAAATTCAACTATTTGTGAAAATCATGAAGCAACTATCTCCTGAAGACAAAATAAATGTGTATTGGCAAGGGATCTCCTACATTAATGGGCTTAATAGATCGTCTGAAATTAAGGCAGGGCTTATCATATCGTTTTATGGCCTTTTATTAGGGGTGGTTTTTAAGATTGCAACAGGGATGGATACTAATTTGCATTTGAATGTTGCGCTTTCCGTAACTTTTATGATTTTTATTTTTTTTGTGTCTCGTTCTATTTATTTTAGTTTTAAATGCTTTATGCCACAAATTGAAACAAAGTTTGATGCAAACATGTTTTTTTTTCATGACGTAGTTACTAAATATGGAAGTATGCATGAATACTCCAAAAAATTAATGGATTTAATGAATGATGAGCATCAACTTTATGATCAACTAGGAGAGCAGATTTATGTGAATTCGTTAATAGCCTCAAAAAAATTCACAGACGTAAATAAATCAGTAAAAAATTTAGTGTATAGCTTTATACCTTTATTAATTAGTGTAATTATACTTTTAGTCCAGGTATTTTTATAATTTAAATTTGGTATTTTTATCGATTAAATTGGCCTTAAGCTCGTTTAGTTTTTTGGCTTTTAATTTTTCACGATGCTCACGGGCATATTCGGTATGGTATTGGTGTTTTTCTAAAAAATTAATTTGAAGGAGCAACCATTCTTTATCGTCGGATACAAAATCATAATATTTAAATTCTTGGTATAACCTATCACTTAGTAAATCATAATCTTCCCTTCCTAAATAATCTAAATCAGCATCAGCAATAATTTCTTCATAAACGGTTTTTGGCTGTTGAGGTACTTTTGTTGCTCTAATTAATCCATTTACAATTGTGATTTCATCTGTGGTTAGCTGGCCCTTTAGATAAGGTTTAATTGCAATTATGCTTCGCTCTTCATGGTTAATGGGAGATACGATATAGCCATAGTCGTGACACACAGCTGCTATTCTTATCAGCTTTGCCATTTCTTTTTTTATTTTAAAATGTTCTATATAGGTATTGCATACATTGGCTACATCAATTGTGTGAGACAAGGAATGATAGGTAAGATGCTGCGGTAAATTATCTTCTAGATCTTTTAAAATCTTGAGACAAATTTCGGGGTATGCTTTTTTGTTAAAAAGAACCATATTTTTAGAGCATAAGGCTAGCCATTAGTACAAATAAAACATTTTTTTACACATTTTATTGTTATCGCGGTCATTTATTAAACAATAATTATCTGGATGCTTTTGCATTATGCTTGTTCTACCAGTATTTTGCTTTCCACATTTAGAAAATACATTTTGAGACTTTGAGAATTCTTCACATCTATAATGCCTCGATAGGTAAAATTATAGTTGTCTTTTAAATGTTGATAGGTGTTTTCTGAAATATTAATTTTTCCTTCTTCAGAATTGCTCTCCATTCTTGCAGCAATATTTACTGTGCTTCCCCAAATATCGTATTGAAATTTTTTGGTACCAACGACTCCTGCAACAACAGGTCCTGTATTGATACCTATTCGTATTTCGAAGGGATAAACACCGTCTGGAGGTTGATTTTTTGTGTTGTTGACAAAATCTAATATGTCCATAGCAGCGTTTAGTGCGTCATCAGGATGCGTATTATTTTCTGTAGGAAGTCCACCAGCGCACATATAAGCATCTCCAATTGTTTTTATTTTTTCTAATTTATATTTTTCTATAATGGTATCAAATTTTCTAAAGTAATAATCCACACTAAATACTAACTTTTCAGCAGAAATATTTTCAGCAATTACAGAAAAAGCCTTAAAATCGGTAAACAGTACGGTAACAAAATTAAACTCTTTTGCTTTGATATGGCCATTGGCTTTTAATTCCTCAGCGGTTTCTTTTGGAAGTATATTTAGTAATATCTCTTCAGTTTTAATCCGTTCCTTTGCTAATCTTCTGTGTGATTTTTTAACATAACGGTATTGAAAGAAGAAACCAGCAATAATAACAAAAAACAACCCACTTAATGCTAATAAGTATTTTTTAGAAATAGCAGATCGCTCCAATTCAATCTGCTTTAGTTCATTGTTTTTATTTAGTAGTGTTATTTCTTTTTCTTTATTATCTAAATCAAATTGAAATCTAAGATCACCGATAGATTTTTCGTAAGAATCGTTTTTCAAGGTGTCGACCATTGCGGAATATAATTTTTGATAGGTATACGCCTTCATGTAATCACCAATTTCAGAATATACATTTGATAATCCTTCATAAGCGGATTTTTTTGCTCTATATACCCCAGTGATTTCCGTAAGTTTTAAACCAGTTTCAAAATTAAGGATAGCCTCATCGAATTTTTTTTGCTTTATTTGAATTTTCCCTAAATCAATATATGCTTTTGTTTTTTCCATTTTAGCATCAGTTTCATTGGCTGTTAAAATGGCTTCCTTTTGGTAAATTTCAGCTTTTTGTAGATCGCCTAACTTATCGAAGGTCAAGCCCATTAAATTATAGCTCGGAGAAAGGTTTGCTCCAGATTTTTCAAACGAAATTATCGCCTCATTTAATTCTGGTAATGCCTTATTGGGCTCATTGGTCTTTAAGTATAGTTCTGCCAAATTAATACTAGCAGTTCCAACCCCTTCATCATATGCAATACCTTTAAAAATTGCTTTAGAATGAAGGTAGGCCTCAAAAGCTTCTGTAAACGTATTTTTTTGGTTCGAATATACGGTTCCAATATTTAAATAAGCTGTGCCAATTCGAGAAGAATCTTGAATCTGTTCTCCAATTTTTAAGGATTTTATAAAATAATCAAGTGCCTTAGGATCATCACCTTTAGTTTGATAAACTGCCCCTAAATTGCTTTGCAAATTACTGATTCCAGTTTTATCATCAATTTCTTCAAAAATCGCAAGAGATTTTTTCCAAAATAAAAGTACATCTGAATATTCTCCTTTGTAGTAATGTGCCAGACCTGCATTTTTATAGGCATAAGCCATTCCACTCTTGAAATTAATTTTTTCCGCTAAAACTATTGCTTTTTTTGAATAGCTTAAGGAAGAATCGGGATCAGTTCGAAATAAAAGGGCAGAAATGTCTAGTAAATGGTTTACAGCCGTCGAGTCATTTTTTTTTAAGGCAATTAAAGCTTTAAGACTATCAATTTGATTGGTATTTTGCGACCAACCTACTATTGAAAAGCAAAAAAATACAACAATTAATAGGGCTTTGTAATTTTTCAAATCTATTACCTTTAAAAAGTTATAGGGGGAATTAACCTAAATATAGTGATTTATTCTTGTATGGAACTATATCCTAGAATTATTTAAAGTCTCTGAATCTTCATAAACTACTTAACAAAGCTCAAATTGGCTTCATTTTTAATGAGCATTTTTACTTGATGCTTTTATAATCAAAAGTATTCATTTCCAAAGAGGACCGTCAATAATAATTCATTTCTTATCGCTCTATAAATTCCACCTACTTGTTGTTAAAAATCATGGCTTAAGTACATTTTACCTATGGCTATTTCGTTACATTAATCATCAAACCTTTAGAAAGGCAATGCTTATGACAACTTTCAGCCTTTTTATAAGATTAGCTCTAAAATTTAGTATTCTAATTAGGTCCTATTTTCTAAAGCGCTCATTAAACCACTTGGTCAATAATCTCTTGAACCACTTCAGGGTTCAATAGCGTACTGGTATCGCCTAAATTCGACACATCATTACTGGCTATTTTACGTAAAATTCTCCGCATAATTTTACCACTTCGTGTTTTGGGTAGACCGCTGACAAACTGAATTTTATCAAGCTTTGCAATGGGGCCAATGAGTTCGGTGATTTGTTGGTTAATTTCTTTACGCAAATTATCCCTGTCTCTACTCTCGCCAGTTTCCTTGAGCATAACAAAACCGTACAAGGCGTTGCCTTTTACATCATGTGGGTAACCTACAATGGCAGATTCTGCTACTGCTGGATGTTCGTTGATGGCATCCTCAATAGGGGCGGTCCCTAAATTATGACCAGAAACGATAACGACGTCATCTACACGTCCTGTAATGCGGTAATAGCCTACAGCATCGCGTAAGGCACCGTCACCTGTAAAGTACTGATCTTTATAAGCTGAAAAATAGGTATCTCTATACCGATCATGATCACCCCAAATAGTACGGGCAATAGAGGGCCAAGGAAACTTAATGCACAAACGACCCTCTACTTGATTGCCCTTGAGTTCGTTGCCTTGCTCGTCCATTAAAGTAGGTTGAATACCAATAAAAGGCAAGGTTGCAAACGTAGGTGTGGTGGGCGTTACATACGGAATTGGTGTAATCATGATGCCTCCAGTTTCTGTTTGCCACCAGGTATCTACAATGGGGCTTTGGTTTTTGCCCACATTGTTATTGTACCAATGCCAAGCCTCTTCATTTATAGGTTCGCCAACAGAACCTAGTACCTTTAAACTCGATAAATTGTGCTTTTCAACAAAGTCTAGATTTTCTTTTGCCAAGGCTCTTATTGCGGTTGGAGCCGTATAAAACTGATTTACTTTGTGCTTTTCAATCACTTCCCAGAATCGACCATGGTCAGGATAGGAGGGAACGCCTTCAAAAAGTACGGTGGTTGCTCCATTGGCTAAGGGACCGTAAATGATATACGAGTGTCCAGTAATCCACCCAATATCGGCAGTACACCAAAACACATCATTTTCACGGTATTGAAATACGTTTTTGAAGGTATATGCGGTATATACCATATAGCCAGCAGTGGTATGGACCATTCCTTTTGGTCTTCCTGTTGAACCAGAGGTGTATAAGATAAACAAGGGGTCCTCGGCATCGACTATCTCAGCTACAAAATCGCCATAAGCATTTTCTAACAAGGGACTTAGCCATTTGTCTCGGCCTTGTTTCATTTCTATTTCGGCATCGGTTCGCTTAACAACTAAAACCGTATGTACATTTGGACATTCTTCTAAGGCCTTGTCGACAATTCCTTTTAAATCGATGCTTTTTGAACCTCTAAAGGACCCATCTGATGTGATGACTATTTTACAATCTGAATCCTTAATTCGAGCAGATAATGCATTGGACGAAAAGCCTGCAAAAACAATAGAATGGATAGCGCCGATGCGTGCACAAGCGAGCATAGCAACGGCTAATTCTGGAATCATAGGCAGGTAAATACAAACACGATCTCCCTTTTTTACGCCATGATTTTTTAAGACATTGGCCATTTTGCAAACACGTTCGTGTAATTGATGATAGCTAATATGCTGTGCTTCTTCCTCGGGATTGTTAGGTTCAAATATAATGGCAGTTTTATCGCCTCGTGTTGGCAAATGCCTATCGATACAGTTTTCAGTAATGTTTAATTTAGCTCCTTCGAACCATTTTATTTCAGGTTTTGAGAAATCCCACTCCAAAACCTTGTCCCATTTTTTGCGCCATACAAAGTGCTCTTCGGCGATTTCTTCCCAAAATGCCTCTGGATTACGCACCGATTTACGATATACTTGAAAATATTCTTCTAAATGTTTAATGTGATAATTACTCATATTTCTGGTGTCTAAAAGATGAATGTCAATTGTCTAAAAAAGTTTCTTCGGTGAAACGTTTAGGAGTTTATTGGTCCAAGTACTTTATGAAACTAACTTTTTGCTTACTTTATAACCTTAAGCCTATTGCCTACTGCTTTTTTTTTAATGATCCCCTGCTTCCCCAGCGCCGCTTGGAATTCGAATATCCTCTACAATATCTTGGACTTCTTGTGGTGGATCGGGGGTAAAGCGCATTACGACCAAAGCGACTATAAAGTTAGCAATCATTGCAATACTACCAAAGCCTTCGGGCGAAATTCCGCCGTTGCCAAAATCAAACCAATATTCGTCGGGTGTACCACCGCCAAACCAGTTAAATTTGAATTTGGTCATATAGAAAAGCATTAATAAAATACCGACAACCATTCCAGCTATTGCGCCCTCTTTATTCATTTTTTTATAAAAAATACCGAGAACTATGGCCGGAAAAAAAGAGGCGGCCGCCAAACCAAATGCCAAGGCAACAACAGCAGCGACAAAACCAGGTGGATGAATACCAAAATACCCGGCTATAATCACGGCAATTGTAGCCGCAATACGTGCCGCCCATAATTCACCTTGATCAGATATAGTAGGTTTAAAAATTTTCTTGATTAAATCGTGTGATACCGAGGATGAAATAACTAAAAGCAGACCAGCAGCTGTAGAAAGCGCAGCGGCTAAACCTCCTGCGGCTACCAAGGCAATGACCCAAGCTGGCAAATCGGCTATTTCAGGATTTGCCAATACCATAATATCATTATCTATGGTTAATTCATTTTTTTCTTTATCCGCTACGTAATTAATGATGCCATCTTTATTTTTATCATCAAACTGCAATAAACCAGTTTCTTCCCAGTTTTTAAACCATTCCGGCATTGTTCCGTAAGCCTGATTACTTACGGTGTTGATAAGATTTGTTTTTGCAAAAACTGCAACCGCAGGGGCTGTAGTATAGAGTATGGCAATAAGTAGCAGTGCCAATCCAGCAGATTTACGTGCATCTTTTACGCGTTTAACGGTAAAAAAGCGCACAATTACGTGGGGTAAGCCTGCGGTGCCGACCATTAATGCTAAGGTTATGGCAAAAATATCAATAACAGATTTAGAACCATCGGTATACGAAGCAAAACCAAGTTCAGTCGAAAGTCCGTTTAATTTTTCTAACAGATACATTCCAGAACCGTCATTTACCGTTGTACCCATTCCTAATTGAGGAATAGGATTTCCTGTCATTTGGATGGATATAAAAATGGCAGGCACCATAAATGCAAAAATAAGCACACAATATTGGGCCACTTGGGTATAGGTAATTCCTTTCATTCCTCCTAAAACAGCATAAAACAGCACAATAACCATCCCGATAATGACACCGGTTTCAATATCTACTTGAAGAAACCTAGAAAAAACAACACCCACCCCACGCATCTGACCAGCCACATAGGTGAAAGAAACAATCAAGGCACAAATAACGGCAACAATTCTTGCCGTTTTGGAATAATAGCGATCCCCAATAAAATCAGGAACCGTAAACTTTCCAAATTTCCGTAAATATGGGGCTAATAGTAATGCCAAAAGCACGTATCCGCCGGTCCATCCCATTAAATATACAGAACCGTCATACCCCGAAAAAGCAATAATTCCTGCCATTGAAATGAATGATGCGGCAGACATCCAATCGGCTGCAGTCGCCATACCATTCGCTAATGGGGAAACGCCACCTCCGGCAACATAAAATTCTTTGGTAGAGCCTGCTCTAGACCAAATGGCAATCCCAATATATAAAGCAAATGTGATGCCTACTAAAAGATACGTCCATGTTTGAACACTCATAATTATTTAAAGTTTAGCTTGGGGTTAATTTATTCGATGTAGCCATATTTCTTATCCAGCTTATTCATCAAGCGTACATAAACGAATATGAGAATCACAAAAACATAGATTGACCCTTGTTGTGCAAACCAGAAACCTAATTTAAAACCACCAATTTGAATGGTATCAAGGGCTTCTTTAAACAGAATTCCAGCACCAAAAGAGACGGCAAACCAAATAGAAAGAAGGATAAACAAATAGCGTACATTCTCTTTCCAATAAGCGCTTGCTTTTTTTTGGGTTTCAGACATGGGTCAGGTTTTAGATTGAAACTCGAATATAGTGATTTGTTGTTAAACTTTATCAGATACATTGGCCACCATTTCTTTAGCTTTATAAGCTTAGTTTCGAAAGTGATTAGCGCTATACCGATTAGTTCTTTTTGCTTTTATCCTTCAGAAATATCTTGCCAATCCGGAGGATAACTAGCTCTTGGCAGTTTTAAATAAGGAGTATTCTAAGGAAATTATCTGCTGTTCTGCAGTACACGGCAACTACCTAGTTTTGATGGGCGATACTATTTCAAAACCTATTAGGACTACGAAGGCAAATACAAAACGCCACTTGATGAATCTCTTTTTGAGCCCGTAACAGCGCATAATACATTTGTTTGCTCGTTAAGTCTTAAGACACCCATCAACGCAAAAACAAGAGCTTCCTTAAATTCTATAAGTTGCTTAGGTACGGCTTTAATGCTTACTGTTTCACCGAGTTTATCCTGTAGAGTCTCCAAGAGAAAATCATTTAGTGCTCCACCACCTGTTACTATCAGTGTGTTCTGTGGTTTCGTTGTATTTTTTAAAATATCTTTTGCCACTTTTTCAGTAACGTGAACCACATGCGTGTGTAGGATGTTTTCTAGTGTATCTTCGGTAGCATCAATTATAGGGACCACTTTTTCTACAAACCACTCATAGCCTATAGATTTTGGAAATGGTAAATCGTAATAGGCTAAGCGATTTAAATTACTTAACATGCTTTGATTGACTTTTCCCTTTCGTGCTAGTTGTCCGCCATTGTCAAACTGAAGTCCGACTTTTCGTGTGGAATAATTTAAGCCCATATTTGCTAAACCAATGTCATAAGCCGTTCTTTTTCCATTTAAATCAAATGAAATATTACTAATACCGCCTAAATTTAAACAAAAGTCATAGTCTCCGAAAAATAACTGATCGCCAATAGGAACTAGAGGAGCGCCTTGCCCACCGAGTGCTACATCGTTCGTTCTAAAATCGCAGATAACAGTGACTTCGGCTTCGTTGGCTAAATGCTGACCAGATCCAATTTGAAATGTGAGTCCCTTTTGGGGTTGATGATGCGTGGTATGCCCATGGCTTGCAATGTAATCGACCTCTAAATCTTGTTCTTGGATAAACGTTTTTGCTTGTTGACCAAGCCAAGTGCCGTAGCTATTATGAAATTGTAATAATTCATCGGCTGAAAGAAAAATGGAATCTTTTAGTTTTAACTCCATTTCCGGAGTGTACGAAACGCTCTTGGTTGCTTTTATAGTAAACTTCCAAGCACCATTTTCTTCCCAGATATGACAGTAGGCAAGGTCTAGTCCGTCTAAGGAAGTGCCCGACATTAAGCCTATTATTTTGTATATTATCATAGTTTTAATTTAAGCTCCCCTCTTTTTTTAAGGAGGGGAATGAATCCGACTTTAATCGGAGAAAGGGGGATTTAAAGCCGGAGCCTTAGTTTATTACGCTGGATTGCGCTATCAAACCCTCCGACCCAGTTGTTAAATCAACTGCGCCACCTCCCTTTAGAAAAAGGGAGGAGCTAGATGTTATCTTTTTTTAGTGTTCAAGTTATTATTAGATTAAATTTTTAAAGCTCCCCTCTTATTTAAAGAGGGGAATGAATTCCACTTGTGGAAGGAAGGGGAGTTGAAAGCGCAAGCCCTAGGTTAATGCGCTGGCTTGCGTTTTCAAACCCTCCGACCCAGTCGTTCACACAACTGTGCTACGCCCCTTTTTCTAAAAGAAGGAGCCAGATATTTTAATTTTTTGTAATAAAATTATCACTAATTTCTTTAAAAACAGAACTTAGATTTTCAAAAACCATTTTATTTTCAAATCGCACAACTTGATACCCTAAATCTTCTAGAAATTTAGTTCTTTTTTCGTCATTTTCTTTGGTATTGGGGTTGTTGTGACCCTCGCCATCTAATTCAATAATTAATTTTTCTGATGCACAATAAAAATCTACGATATAGTTTCCAATGCTATGTTGTTTTGTAAATCGCCTTCCTTCAAATTTTCTTGCTTTCAATTCATTCCAAAGAAAAGCTTCCGCTGGTGTTAAATTTGAACGAAGTTCTTTTCTAAATATGGCTAATTCTTTTCGAGTGTGTATTCTTTTGATTTTCACTTGAACTGAGTTTTAAAAATTACTGAAATAGGAATTTGTTTCTCGTTATTCACTTCAATGATTTCATTTAAAACTAAACCTGCTTTTTGAAAATCGCTAATCCAGTCTTCAAAAGTTCTCGCGTACCACTGGTGTCCGTCTGTGAAGTTGCCCGCTAAACCTTTCCAAGAATCGTCAATCCACTGACTTTGATAGGGGAGCTGGTTCTGAATTAAAAAGTAGGGGTGTAGGGTTTGAATGATAATTTCACCCTGTTCAACCACACTTTTTTTTAATTCTAGTAAAAGTGAGCTAAAGGTTTTGTTTTGATAAATGCAGAAATTAAAAACAGCGGCATCGAAAGGTGCATCCTCTATTTTCTTAGCGTCAATAATATCTTCATAGCTAATATGATGGTAGACTTCTTTTCCTTTTTTTCTGGCATGTACTAAAAGGGATGCCGTTGCATCTAGCCCAACTGCAGTTTTCCCCATACCGGTTATCGCTCTGCTTAACCAGCCTTCACCACAACCTATATCTAAAATTTTTATGGCTTTAGAATTTGTTAAAGCAGAGACAATAGCTTCATTCGTAAATTTACGAGACGTGATTTGTTGGCTATCTAGTGCTTTAATCCATTCTTGAGCATTGGTTTCCCATGAGGTTTTGATGTCATTTTTTTTCATTTTAGATTATTGTACAGTTATATTTTTGGGTACTACTTTTCTCACAAGCAAAATTTTCACGAATTAAAATAGTGTCACATTAAATGCTTCGCTACATTTTTACATTGAATTTATTTTTTTTGCTCCCCTCTTTTTTCAAAGAGGGGAATGAATCCGACTTTAGTCGGAGAAAGGGGAGTTTTTTTGACTCAACTATTTTTTTGTTTTTAAAGTTTACGCTTTTTAACCCTCCGACTCATCGGCTCTGGCCGATGCGCCACCTCCCTTTAAAAAAAGGGAGGAGCTTTCTTTATTATACTTTTTTCTAAAAAATTATCACTTATTTCCAATAGAACAGAACTTAAATTATCAAAAACCATTTTATTTTCAAATCGAATTACTTTGTAACCGAAACTTTCAAGAAATTTGGTTCTTTTTTCATCATTTTCTAAGGCATTAGCATTATTGTGAATTTCTCCATCTAACTCGATGATTAGTTTTTCAGAAGGACAGTAAAAATCAATAATATAATTGCCGATACTATGCTGTTTGGTGAAACGTCTTCCTTCAAATTTCCTACTTTTTAAATGATTCCAGAGAAAAGCCTCGGCTGGTGTTAAATTGGAACGGAGGTCTTTACGTAAAGCCGCCAACGCTTTTTTTGAATGTAAACTTTCTTTTTTCATACTAGCTCATTTTAACAGGTATAATACCTTTTGCTGGTAATTTTTCTAGAAAATGTTGTGCGGCAACCTCTTGAAAAACTTCAAAATTTTGATAGGCAATAACGATTGCTTTTGCATGCCTTGTTTCGATGTGATTTAGCACATAAGGATTTCCAAAAAGGTAAAGTATCACTTTTTTTGAGACTAACAATTTGTTGATAAAATCAATTTCTTGTTTCGGAATATTAAAATAGTTCACCGGTTTTGCGTTTGGAGGATAGAGGGCTAAAAGGATATTTTCTTCCTCTGTAATCTCATCCTGAATTTTTATCAGGGTTGAGGTTGATGTGTTGAAATATGGAAACGCTATGCTTTTTTGTAGGCTTTCAAAAAAAGTGGACTTTGTAGCCGCAGATGAAATTTGGATTCCGATAAATTTTTTGTCTTTAAAGTGGTCTAAACCTCCTTTGTACAGCGTTATACTTTCTGCTGCAATTTTTTTGTTTACAAGGTCCGGATCACTAAGTTGAGCGTTTAAAATTGGATTTTCTACGCGAAAAGCTTTTTCTTTTAAGTGCCAAAGACGCTCAAAACTAGCGTCTATTTGTTGGTCTGAGGCATTTTTATGTATGGCTTCAATGCCCTCCATAATGTGTTCTGCAAAGCATAAAACATCATTACCGGCGTTAAAAGCTTCCCATTCTAATAGCCCTTTTATCGGGTAATTTATAGAAACCGCGCGCATATTTAGCGCATCAGAAATAACGACCCCTTTAAAGTTCATTTGATCACGCAACAAATCTTTCAACATTTTTTTAGAAAGGCTAGACGGAATTTCGTCGCCATCCGCTAAAGCAGGAATAGCTAAATGACCCGCCATAATGCTATCGACACCTTTATTAATGAATTGTTGAAAAGAAAAAAGTTCATTTTCAAGCAAGGCCGCTTTTGATTTTGTAATTAGCGGCAATCCTAAATGCGAATCAACTTCCGTGTCGCCATGACCAGGAAAATGCTTGATACAAGTTAAAATACCTGCGCTCTCGCTGCCCTGTATAAAAGCCAATGCTTTTTGTGTCACCTGGTTTTTATCTTCTCCAAAAGAGCGATACCCAATAACTGGATTATTAGGATTGTTATTGATGTCGACCACTGGTGCTAAATTCCAATGAATCCCTGCAGCCCTGCAGTCCAGAGCGATTTGTTTTCCAACGTCAAAAATTAAGTCGGACTGATTTTGTAGTGCTCCAAGTGTTATAGCATAAGGATATTGAGGCGTATTTTCAATACGCATGGCTAAGCCCCATTCAGCATCAATACTGATTAATAAGGGATATTTTGCCGCCTTTTGATACCGCTGAATTAGTTTTTTTAACGTCTCAAAACTATCTTTTTTATACTCAATTTTTTTCTGTCCTTCAAAGTTAGTTGCGGCACTAGCCCGACTATGAAAAAAGCATAAACTTCCAATATGCTGTTCTCGAATTAGTTGTTCTAACTTTTGTGTTTCTTCTTCCGAATCGTTAATGAAAGCAGCGGGCATAAAAAGCTGACCAATTTTTTCCTGCCTTGTCAATTCTTTTTTGGCTTTACTATAGGGTACTATCTTCATCATTCACAATTTCTTTTTTACCAAAATCGGCAGGGTATTTTAGGTATTTCAACAGTATTAATGCCGGAAGAGCCGCTATGACGACCCAAACAAAAAATCCTCCATAGCCCAGCCATTGTTGCATGTAGCCACTAATCATTCCTGGTAGCATCATTCCTAGCGCCATAAAACCCGTAGCAATGGCATAATGCGACGTTTTTGACTTTCCATCGGCGATATAAATCAAATACATTAAAAAAGCAGCGAAACCAAAGCCATAACCAAATTTTTCAAGCACTACAGTGACAGAAACAGCCACAATATTTGTGGTTTTGGTAAGTGCAATGATGGCATAAAATATATTTGGGATGTTTAGGGATAATACCATGGGCAACATCCATTTTTTGAGTCCGTCTCTTGAGATTAAAATCCCTCCTAAAATTCCCCCTACCGTAAGTGCAATAACACCAATTGTTCCGAATAAAATGCCAATTTCTTTGGTCGTGTAGCCTAAACCACCTTGTTCCGGACTATCTAATAAAAAGGGAGAGGCCATTTTTACAAGTTGTGATTCACCTAAGCGATAGGTTAAAATAAAAGCTAAAGCAATTCCGATTTGTGGTTTTTTAAAGAAGGTGATAAACACCTCCATAAAACTTTTAGGCTTTTGAATTGCTATCGTTCCAGAAGCTTCATATTTTGGTGTAGCAAAGAAATTTCCAAGGGTTAATAGTAACATTAAAAATGCCGCCGCAGTCATGGTGACACTCCATGCTTTGGTAGGATCTCCATATTTTTCTTCTAAAAACCCAGCGCCAAAAACGAGTAGGCCTTCTCCAGTAACCATAGCCAATCTATAAAAAGTACTTCGCATCCCTACGAAAAAGGATTGTTTTTTTTCTGTTAATCCAAGCATATAATAACCGTCAGAGGCTATATCATTGGTGGCAGAAGCAAATGCTGCCATCCAGAAGCAGGCTAGCGTAGTGGTGAAAAACATGCTTGTGGCTGTGGTTAAGCCAACACCTAATAAGGCCAATGCAATGATAAATTGCATGCTTAAAAACCAATTTCGTTTGGTACTTTTTAAATCAACAAAAGGACTCCATAAGGGTTTTATAACCCAAGGTAAGTATAATAGACTGGTGTATAAACCAATGTCTTCATTGCTCACACCAAGTTGCTTGTACATAATGACCGATACGGTAACGACTAGCACATACGGCAAACCCTGCGTAAAATACAATATAGGTACCCAAGCCCAAGCACCTTTGTCTTTTTGAATCATGTTCGCTAGTTTTGCTTTAAAAGTATAAAAATAGGTTCAGTTTTTCGTCCAAATTTATCAGTAAATACAATAGCAATTTCTTTATACTTTTTTACTGTTTGCGTAGAAATAGGTATGGTATTCCCGTTTATTGCTGTGAGGGGTAAAATTAGATCCTTTGTAGCGAAACTAGTTTGGTTTGCCTTTCTTTTATACACTAGGGCATACCTGTAGGGATCGAGATTGTTAAACTGCAGCTCTAGTACGTCGGGTGTAGTATTTTTAGAAATAAATATAGGTGATGCAGGAATTGTATTAGGCGCTAAAGGAGAGATTGGTGGTAGTGCTATTTGTGCATAATAGTTTCTTTTTAAAACTTTAACCACATCATCATTGGTGTTAAGTAAGCTTTTGGCGCTAAAAAAAGCATTGCCTTGCACCTTGTCAATATTTCTAGCTAATTTAATTTGATTGGGTAATTCCCTTTTTTTGTCCCAAGCCTTGTCGTCATTATTTCTAATTTTGTACGGACCGTTACCCATATATAAATTTGTATTCGGACTATTTTCTGCCCACCATTTGCTAATCACTTTGTGGGAGGCTACAGGTAGATCCAGACTCCAATAGGCTTGTGGAATAATATAATCGATCCAACCTTGTTCCATCCAGAGGATAGGGTTGGCATATAAATCATCATAATTCGTTTGTCCGGCTTGCGTATCTGAACCTCTAGGATCAGTGCTTTTGTTTTTCCAAACGCCAAACGGACTCACGCCAAACTGTACCCAAGGTTTTTCTTGTTTGATGTTTTTATGAATTTTCTGCACTAAAGAATCTACATTGCTTCGGCGCCAATCATCTAAAGATTGATTTTGTAAACCGTAGGTATCGTAGCTTAAGGTGTCTTCAAAAACTTCATCTTTAATTTTGTAGGGATAAAAATAATCATCAAAATGAATGGCATCAATATCATACTGAGCAACCACTTCATTAATTATATTCACTAAATGTTTTTGTACTTCAGGAAGTCCTGGATTGTAATAGTATTTTTTACCATATTTCAGCATCCAATCGGGATACCTGTTATAATCGTGCTTTTCGCTTAAAGATTCCGTGTCTAAATTAAAAGTGGCTCTATAGGGGTTTAACCAGGCATGAAATTCTATACCTCTTTTATGAGTTTCTGAAATCATCCAGTGAAGTAAATTTTCCTCTGTTTTTGGAGCAATCCCTTCTTCCCCTGTTAAATAGCGAGACCAAGGGGCATAGTCAGAATCGTAAAAAGCGTCACCAGCAGTTCGCACTTGCACTATTGCTGCATTAAAGTTCATTTTTTGATAAAAATCGAGTAGCTCTAGATAGTCTTTTTTCTGTTTTTCGACGCCATCATTCCCGTTTTTTGGCCAATCGATATTGACGACGGTAGCCACCCAAAAACCTCTAAACTCTCTTTCAGGTTGTGGAATATTCGATTTAAAAATGCTGCAAGAACTCGTTAGTAAAACCAGGAAAAAGAGGTGTATTTTATTCATATTATTTTTAATAAAAAGGCCTAGCATTTTTGTTATAAATGTAGGCCTTTTAAAAACTCAAATTAAATTGATATTATAGGGATGGATCTGCCGGGGTATTAGGGTTGCTATTGCGCTCTAAATCTGGATAAGGATAGAAATTTCTATTCCGTTCTTCCGTAAAAACAGATCCATTACCACTCGGTTGAGGTCTATTAAAACGTCTACTATCTTCTAAGCTTAATCCACTTAAAAATAATTCAGCTCTACGATTTTTATAGACTTCAAGTAAAAGGGCGTCAGCAGTTGCTGGTCCGGAGTATGCAGGTATATCAGCGTTTATTCCAAAAACATCATCAGTGTCTGTCAAAACATTATTTAAGGCGGTAGTCGCGGCAGGAATATCTGGCGAGGCCTTTCTTAAATTTGCTTCTGCAATAATTAATTGCATTTCATCAGGAATATATAAAGGAATGGACTCCGTACTCCCATCAAAAAATCCTAATATATTTTCAACAGGTAGTCCGTTTTGACTTATATCAGGTGATGTTGAAAGGTAAAACGCAATTCTACCGTCAGCAGGATCAAGTGAAAATTCTGCCGTTGGCAAACCAAAATTATCTCTTGGTCTAAAGTTTGCTATTCCGTTTAATAACATACGGTTGTAAACTGGGTTTAAGTTGATGTTGTCATATGCAAAAACAGACATTGAAGTTGTACTCACGCTATTTGCATTCGTTATTGCAGCATCAAAGTTACCAGCAAATAAATTATACCTTGCTAGGTAAGCATTTATTGTATTTAAGACATCAATATTCCCTAAGGTTACCGCGTTCGTGAACTCTTGAGAAACTGAGTTTGCGGCTAAGGCAGCTTTTCCTTCATTTAATAGGGCAATCGCGGCTAGAAATCCTTCATTTCTTGAAACAAATACAGCATCATTGTTGTTGCTAGTTTGAATAATTACTTGTTCGTAATTCTGCGCTAAACTGCCTATAGCCATTGCTTTAAAAAGCTTAGAATAGGCTAGTAATCCACTTCTTGTTCCTGGAGCCAAAGTTACATTATCTACATTTGCTTCAACATCTTCTGCTATTTTCATTACTCTTAGCATGGTAGCCCAAAGCCCTTGAACGTTTGAGTTAAAATTAGGTAAGCCTGTGCCTCCTTCTTCTAGTTCAATCATATTCTGAAAAGTTGTGGTAATTGCACCTTCTCTTGTTGTTATTGCAGGGGTTTCAACGATCCATCGCATTCCAGAGGTGGAGTATAATTGCTGCATTCCTACGGTAACGGCTAAAATACCATCTCGAGACGAAAAGGCTTGATCTGCTGTGGCCGCATTTGGATTATTAAAGTCTGTTTCGCATGAAGATGCCATCAGGCCAACAATCATGCTAAACACTAGTGTACTATATATTTTATATTTATTTTTCATCTTTATTTTTTTAGAAACTAACGTTAACACCTACTTGATATGTTCTGGGAATTGGAACACCTGCAAAGTCGAACCCTCTTACACCATTACTTTGGCCTGCTGAGTTTATTTCTGGATCCCATCCTGAGTAACTGTCCCAAGAAACTAAATTTCTACCCACTAAACTAAATTGAATATTATTGACATTTTTAAAAGGTGACCTAAGATTATACGTAATGGCCAATTCTCTAAGTTTAACAAATGAAGCATCTTCTACGAATTCTTCAAAAATATTTGCTTGGGCTTGCCCTAGGTTTTTTAATCGATTACCAGCTAATTCTTCACCGTAATTAGCTCCTCCACCAAAAAGTCTATTGTCCATTAAGCGTCTGTTCCAGTTAAAAATGTCATACCCTTGAACGGCGTCAAATTGAACTCTAAAACCAAAATCTTTATAGGTAAATTCATTAATTAAAGAGCCAAACCATTCTGGATTTGGGTCTCCGATTACTTTGCTTAAGGCAGAGCCTGTTGGTTGTCCAGCAGCATTCCGTGCAATTTCACCAGTAGTTGTATTGCCTCTTTCAGTTTGAGGATATCCGCTGGCATCTAATAATAAGCTTCCATCTGGATTTCTAGCATAATATTGACGATAGAATACACCAAGCGGCTCTCCTTCAATAACAAAATTGGTAGAAAAGCTACCTCCTAAGGCAAATTGACCTCCACCAGCTACTTTAGTTACTTCATTATCATTGCTGGAATAGGTTGCTGTGACATCCCAAGAGAAATCCTTAGTTTTTATGGGAGTTCCTCTTAACAACAATTCAATACCTTTATTTTCTAAATTTCCTATGTTTTGAATTCTAGAGCCAAAACCAGTAGATGGTGATAATTCTATTGGTAACAATAAATCGGTAACATTTTGTTGGTAATAGGTAAATTCAACACCTAATCTATTATTTAGGAAACCAGCATCAAAACCAACTTCTATTTCATCTTGACGCTCTGGAGCTATATTTAAATCTCCTTGTTGTGTGCTGGGAATAAGGCTAGTGGTTCCGTTTATAGCATCTGGACTTAACACTGTAAATCTTTGAAATGCAGATAAAGCTGTTAAATTTCCTGCTTGCCCCCAAGAACTTCTTAGTTTAAAAACATTAAAAGCATCACCAAAAGTTTCTTCCCAAAAATCTTCATCAGACATGATATATGAAATACTTGCTTTTGCAAACAATTGATTTCTTTCATCTAAACCAAAGGTAGATGCGCCATCCATACGAATTGCACCATTGATGTACAACTTATCTTTAAAACTAAACGATTGTTGAATAAATCCGCCCCAGTAAGAGATTTGTGATCTGCTTTCACCTTGAGCCAAAATACTACCTGTTTCTGCCGTCTGAACAATTGGAGGCAATCCGTCAGCACTTATTCCAATTCGGTCAAATTCTTCGTATTGCCAAGAACCACCAACGGTAGTTGTAGCGCTAATAGCATCAGTAATTGGCGTTTTATAACTTAAGTTTAAATCACTATTGTATTGAAAGTTGTTGATATCAGAACGTCTTGCAAATCCGTTTGGATTTGGAGAGGTATTGTTAATAGGAATAAAAGCAGTTGCTGATTGATTAAAATAATCAATTCCTAAGGTATAACTTGCAGAAAGTTTATCTGTAATATCAGCATTTAATGCAATACTGGTGATAAATCTATTTGTTTTTTGTCCGAAATCAAATCTATTGACAGCTTCCAATGGATTCGTTCTTGGAACTAACAAGGAAGTCACAGGGTAAACACCCGATGCATCAGGGTTTGGATTTATAGAGTTTTCACTGAACAAAAATCCGGTAATAGCACCATAAGCGCTATTGATACCACCATTTGGGATATCGTTACTAGTACTTCTTATATAGTTAAAGCCACCAGTAATAGTCAGCCAATCAAATGCTTTTTGCGTGATATTTGCTTTAAATCCGACTCTTTTAAAGTCAGAATTAACGATAATACCTTCATTATCTAGTTGAGATGCAGATAAGTAATACGATGTTTTATCGGTTCCACCACTTACAGATAAATTATTTTCTAAACCAAAACCAGTTCCGAAAAAACTATCTTGTAAATCATAGCGTTGCACAGGGACAGTTTGCAAATTGTTGCGATCTGCTGCGTCAACCCAAGCTAACTCAGTTGTATTATATGCTATTTTTTGTCGTAATTCATTTACACGCACATTTGAAGAGAATGAAAATTTTGGATCTCCACTCTTACCCCTTTTGGTAAAAATTTGAACTACACCGTTACTTGCTCGAGAACCATAAATGGCTGCCGCAGCGGCGCCTTTAATAATCTCAATACGTTCAACATCATTAGGGTTAATATCCGCTAATCTGTTTTGAGCATTACCACCCAAATCAATCAATTCACTACTAGAGTTACTAATGATAATGCCATCTACAATATACAGAGGATCAGAATTTCCTAATACTGTACTTGGACCTCTTAACCGGATACTAATACCACCGGCAGGATCTCCAGAATTCTGTTGAACCAAAGCTCCAGAAATTTTTCCTGAAATGGCCTGATCTACTGCAGTAGCGCCATTATTTACTAAATCCTCAGCTTTCACTGTCGATATAGCATTACCTAGGGTTCGTTTATTAACACCTACGGTGTTTCCAGTGACTACAACTTCATCTAGACTTAATAAATCTTCATTTAAGCTTAGGTTATTTTCGATTGTTGTACTTGTTGTAGAGATTTTAATTTTTTTTGTAGAAAAGCCCAAATAACTTACGACTAAGGTATAGTCGCCAGAAGTTAAATTTGCACTAAAATCATACTTTCCATCAAAATCACTTACCCCTCCAAAACTAGTGTTTTCAATAAACACGGATGCACCGGGTATGGGCTGCCCGTTTGCATTATCTGTAACGATTCCGTTAAAGGAATACTTGTTAGTTTGCCCAAAAGCAACGGTACTAACTACAAACAAAGCAAATGTTAATAGCTTTACATGTAATCTTCCCTTCATTAAAATCATTTTTTTCATAAAAAAAGAGTTAGTTTAAAATAAAAGTTAGTACTATAAAATTTTCCTTAAAAATTAGCTACCCTATTGATTCGTATTTTTTTAAGTAAAAAAAGAAAATCCTTATAACCTTTCAAAAATATAAAAAAAAATACATATTTGCTGTTTTATGCGTTTTTTAATTTTATATTAATTAACACAGCATAAAACGGCATTTGGCGAAATTTTTTATAATTTTGTCTTACATTAGGAACGAACTAATTACTGTTTTAAATGTTAAAAGAAGAACGACATAAAATGATTATTAGTGAGGTTGAACTACACAATCGTGTCTTATTAACCGATTTGGCGGAAAAGCTCAATGTTTCCATTGATACCATCCGCAGAGATGTTAAAGAGCTTGATACTACTAAACAACTAAAAAAAGTACATGGTGGTGCTATTGCATTAGGGTATACTAATTTAGCCAAGTACAATGAAAATATTTATGCACAAGCTGATAAGATAAAAATTGCAGCAAAAGCCTTGTCTTTGATTAAACCAGGACATATAATTTTAATTCACGGTGGAACAACCTGTTTTGAATTAGCGAAACTAATTCCGAATAAGCTCGAAATTACTTGTTTTACCACCAGCCCTGTGGTCGCTTTAGAATTGTTAAGAAAAAAAGGAGTTGATGTTATTTTTATTGGAGGGAGACTGTCAAAAGAATCTCAAATTTCAATTGGGGCCAGCGTTATTCTTCAACTTTTAGAGATAAATGTAGATATTAGTTTTATCGGTACGGGGTATGTTGATGTGGATTTTGGATTGACCGAATTTGATTTTGAAAGTGTGCAGGTTAAAAAAGCAATAGTTAAATCTTCGAAGAAAACAGTACTTTTGTCGATATCCGAAAAATTAAACTCAAAACAGCGTTATAAAACTTGTGGGATTAATGCCATACATACCATGATTACAGAACTGAACCCTGAGGATGGTATCTTGGAAAATTTTAGAATGCAAAACCTCCGATTGTTGTAAACCTATGAATTATAATAAAATAACAGAAACTCCTTCAAATTACACAGATTTGGAGACAATGGATACGACCACTTTACTTGCTAACATCAATAATGAAGATAAAAAAATAGCAGATGCGGTAGCCTTAGTCATACCTCAAATAGCGCTATTGGTGGATGCGCTCGCGGAAAGATTTAACCGAGGTGGACGCTTATTTTACATAGGAGCAGGTACCAGCGGAAGACTGGGGATTTTAGATGCTTCTGAAATTCCGCCGACTTTTGGATTGCCCCATGAGCGGGTTGTGGGTATTATTGCCGGTGGAGATACCGCCATTAGAAAAGCTGTTGAAAATGCAGAAGACGATACCAAACAAGCTTGGTTAGATTTAGAAGTTCATGACATAAATGCTTTAGATGTTGTTGTTGGTATTGCAGCTTCAGGAACAACCCCTTACGTAATTGCAGGAGTACAGGCCTGTAAAGAAAAAGGAATTCTTACCGCTTGCATTACGAACAATCCAGAATCTCCCTTAGCAAAAGCAGTAGACATTCCCTTAGAAGTAAATGTAGGACCAGAATTTGTTACCGGAAGTACACGAATGAAAAGCGGTACCTCTCAGAAATTGGTGTTGAATATGATTTCTACAGCCCTGATGATAAAAATCGGAAGAGTTAAAGGGAATAAAATGGTGAACATGCAATTAAGTAACGATAAGTTAGTTGATCGCGGCACGAGATATATTGTTGAAGGTTTAGGAATTACTTATGAAGAAGCTGCCAAGTTATTAAAAATACATGGTTCGGTTAAAAAAGCCATAGACGCCTTTGGTAAGTAAGGTAAATTATTCTTTAGCAATTAAGGCAACTTCTTTTGGAGTTACTATTTTTTTGGAGACATTACCCCAAGAATTTGAAATATAGTTCATGACATCGGCGACCTCTTCGTCACTCAAGCCCATAGCAGGCATCACCCCGTTATAAGTAATGTTATTTACCTTAATTTCTCCATTTTGCCCGTATTTGATGCCTCTAATACTGTTATCTCTTTGCTTCATTAAGTAGTCAGATTTGGCTAGGGGTGGAAAAGTATTAGCAACGCCTTCTCCTTTTGTTAAATGGCAATTTACACAAAAATCATTATAAATATCACTACCTCTTTCCATACTTTTTTCAAGCTCTTTATCCTGAAATAAAAAGGCAGAAAGTAGCGCAATAGAAACAAGATAGGCTGTTAAAAATAATTTCATATTTTTCTTTGAGTTAAGATTTGTAAAAGGGTAAAAAGGACGAGGTGAACTTAAAAAAAGAAAGTAGAATTTTGCGTAGAACTATTTAAAATACACACCAAAATTCTACTCTTTTTTTTTCACTATTTAGTTCGTCGGAACTAATTTATAAATCCCTTTGCCTTCAACGGCAATATATATGAGGCCGTCTTTTCCTTCTTTAATATCGCGTACTCTTCCTATTTCAGGAAGTAATTTTTCTCTTTTGACCACTTTGTCATCCTTCATAACTAAGTGTTCCAGGTATTGAAATTTTAGAGAACCAACTAATAAATTACCTTTCATTCCTTTGTAATTATCAGTAGAGATAAATGACATACCACTTGGCGCAATAGAAGGCACCCAATAATGTAGCGGCTGTTCCATACCCTCCATGGCTGTTTTGTCTGTAATAGGCGTACCACTGTAATTAACGCCGTAGGTAATTAAGGGCCAACCAAAATTTGCTCCTTTTTTTATGACATTAATCTCGTCTCCACCTTTAGGTCCGTGTTCGTGATTCCAAATTTTTCCAGTTTCAGGATTTTTTACTAATCCTTGTGGATTTCTATGGCCATAGCTATAAATAGCTTTCTTTGCCCCGACAGTGTTTACAAACGGATTGTCACTAGGAATGCTACCATCGTCATTTAAGCGGTATATCTTCCCTCCATCACGGGTAACGTCTTGTGGATTTACATCTCTATCGCCCCTATCTCCAATTGAAAAATATAAATATCCCTCGTTATCAAAAACTATTCTTGAACCAAAATGTTGACCTTTTGTGGTATTTGGAGTGGCTTTATATAAAAGCTGCTTTTCTATGAAGGCATTATCTTTTAGTTTTGCTCGCATTAAAGTTGTATTCCCGCCTTTTTCTTCACCTTCACCTTCAGAGGCATAGGTAATATAGATCCAACCATTTTCTTCGTAATTTGGATGTAAAACGATATCCATTAAACCACCTTGACCCCTTCTGTAAATTTCAGGAATATTTGAAATTTCAGTTTTTATGTTGTCTTTAAAATGAATGACTTTTCCATCAATTTCGGTAATTAATAAACTATTATCAGGCATCATGGTTAATCCCCATGGAAGCTGTAGATCATCGACATACAACTCAGCTGAAAAAGGAGGATTTTCAGTCTCAGAGACTTTGTTTTCAGTTTCCTGAGCACAAGAACTGTTGAGCGTTACAACGATTAAATAGAGGGCTATAGCAATTTTTTTCATAACTTGTCGTTAGATTTAATATGGAATAAAATTTTTTTTAAAGATAACTAGAATTTATAAGTTTAAATAATTACGCGAAAAAATATTTTTTGATCCCAAGTCTTACAGTATTTTTTTTAACCTACTATACCTATGCAACCCAAAAAATCAAGGCAACCTTGGTACATCTATGTATCCATTGTTTTTTGTTTGATACTTAGCTCACTAGTAGCAAGTAATACCACGTTTGATTTTATAAGTGAGGTTTCTACTGACCTGATCACATCGCTGCGTACCCCTTCAAAAAACATAAAAACCTCAGAACCTTCTCTTAGCACTTTTCAAAGCAAAGAGAATACCACAGCCCTAGCTCCTTTTTTTGCAACCATTGTGGCGAATGCAGATATCACAACGACCTGCTCTAATGATGGCGCGACTTTGGCGCGTTTTAATTTATGTGGAAATTTTGATAATCGAGTAATAGCCCTGAACCAAGCTTATGGCAGTTATGAATGGCAACGTTTAACCACAGCTTCATGCCCTAGTTTTAATATAGATGAAGAATGCCCTACCTATACGTGCACAGGTTCGTGGGTGGCTGCTGGTAGTGCTTCCACATTAACATTAAATCCAAATACGATTCCAGCCGCTTCCGGTGCTGAATATAGAGTTAGGGTAGATGGAGGATCATACTTCTATATTAAGGTTAAAAAAAGTATCATTACCCAGACCTTTGTGAAAAGAGATTTTATATGTGGCGTTGATGGTAGAATTCAAATTACCAATTTATCGAGTGCGTATGAATACGCGATAGATAATGGTACTGGATTTGGAGCATGGCAAGGTGCCATTTTTGATGGTTTACAACCTGGTACTTATACCGTTAAAGCTAGGCTAAGAAATACACCCAATACCTGTGAATACCCTTATGATCCAATCGTAATAGAGTCAAGAGAAATTGATATTGACGTGAATTTTGTAGACGCTAATTGTTTTGGTGAAAATGGAAGCATCTCAGTTTTAGTGAATGACGTTCCAGGACCTTACAAATATACCTTATTAGATAGCAATGGTTTTCCACAAGAATTCACTTCTTTTATAGCTAGTAATACCTATACATTTGCGGCGGTTGGTTTTGGCAGCTACAGCATTCAAGTAGAAACACAACAATGTAAAGCTGATCTTGCGAATGGCATTGCTGCCCCAAGACAAGATTTAGATGTGAATGGAGTGCCTATAGTTATTGGTGATGGCCTTTTTCCTTTAGCTGCATCAACTGAGGTAAATACTAGTTTTGGATGTTCAACTATTACTACTGTTCCAGTTATTGTTAGAACTTCTGGAGGTGCAGGGCCTTATACGTATACGGTAAACGGTGGTCCTTCGAGTGCACCATTTACGGGACAAACCACGCATACGGTTTCAGCTTCAGGAGATTATAACTTTTTAATAACGGATGCCAACGGATGCACCATTACCGCATCTGCCAATGTACAAGAATTAAGTCCACCTGTGGTAACAGCCACGGGAATAAATGGCACCTGTACCAATGGTGGTGCAAAAATTAATTTTAATGTCATAAACGCGAGAGGTTATAACTTATCATATAGAACAAATAGCAGTGACCCTTGGGTAACAAGCACTAGAATATCTGTACCTGATGGAACCTATACTACACTAGAGGTTAGGTACGAACAAGGTAGTTTTTCATGTACTATGATTTTGCCTAGCGTTACTGTCACTAGTGAAGCAACAGTTACTGGAACAGTAAGTAAATTATCAAATCAGACCTGTAATGCTTCAGGAGGTACCGATGGAGGAAGTATTCTTTTTTCTGGTGCTGGAGGAGGTTCAGGTACTGGTTTTCAGTATAGTGTAGACGGAGTTAATTTTTTTGCAAGCGCATCGTTTACAAATCTACCTCCTGGAACCTATACGCCTATCATAAGAGATGATAGTGGTTGTAGGCTAGAGCTTACGAATATTGTTATTGATACCGTAGATCCGCCCACCAATTTAGATTTTGTTCAAAGTAATATTAATTGTGCCCTTGGAACAACCGATGTGCAATTAGTGGCAACTGGCAGTGCAAGCATTGCAAACTATAGGATTATAAGCCCTAGTGCCTTTGACAATGGTGCTGTAGATACCTTTTCGGGCTTAAGTACATCAACCACCTACACTTTTGAAATACAAGATGTGAACGGTTGTGTGTATACTGAAAGTTTTACTCCCGTTGTGCTAAGCTCTATTAGAGCTAGAGCTAAATCTGATGGTGATAAAAGAGTTTGTGCAGGTGCTACAGATGGTAGTGGTACTTTTGTCATAGACGGTTTTGGAACCAACTATACCTATCAAATCAACGCAGAACCTGTTAGTGCAGCTCAAAATATAGCCGAAGTAGATTTAGTCGCAAGAGGTGCTGGTACGTATACGATTACGGTTACTGATGTGGATACAGGTTGTACGGATACCGCGACTATTGTTATAGAAGCAGCAGCAGCATTTGTTTTAAACCCAGTGGTTACGCCAATGACTTGTGCAAACGGTAACATTGGTCGGGTAGTAGCGAATACTACAGGCGGTTGGGGCGGTAATAGGTATACTTTACTGTTCCCTAATGGAACTAGTGTTGGTCCCACAAGTAATAGAACTTTTGGGAATTTAACTCTAGCAGGAAATTATACACTTACCGCGAGAGATTCTGAAGGATGTATTACAACGAATACCTTTACCTTATCTTCCGTAGCCGCTCCAACGATTATTCAAGATGTAACAGATTTTTGCTATTCGGCATTAAATAGTGCTTCTATAAGTGTTATTTCTACCGCAGGCACAGCCCTTATTGGAACGCATCAGTACCGAATTAATGGGGGAGCCTTGCAAACTCCTGGAACCCCAGGAACTTATACCTTTAGTGGTTTGGTTCCAGGAAATTATACCATAGAAGTTATTGATGGTGGAAATTGTTCGGCTAGCGTACAAGTTCGAATCCCGCCGCAGATTCGGATAGATTTAGATGTAGTCAGTGAAATACCTTGTGGAGGCGACGGAACTATGGAAATCCGCGTGAATGGAGGTAATATTACCAATCTCGCTACAACTTCTTACACTATTTATTTGAATGGTACTTCAGTTCAAACGGGCTCCTTGGTGTCAAATCCATTTACGTACAACGTTCCTTTTACAGGTAATGGTGATTACACGGTTGAAGTCACTGATAACAATGGTTGTACGACTATTTCGAATCCGATTACGTTTTCCCAACCAACGCCGATCCTTGCTACAGAAAGAGTTGTTGGTCCTAGTTGTTTAGACGCGAATAGTGGTTTTGTAGAAGTGATACCAACAGTTTCTTCGGGATTACCCCCTTTTGAAGTTGTTTTTGCACCTGCGGGTTCACTTCAAGCTGATCCAAATGATCCGGATCCCAACGCTGTAAATCTTTATGACTTTAGTTCTCAAACTATTTATTCTGGTTTGGCGGCTGGCAATTACGAATATTTGGTAAAGGATGCTAACAATTGTATTACAGCAATTATACCAGTAACGATAGTTCCTGATACAACGAACCCACCTGCAACCACAATCACTCCAATCGATGCTTCTTGTTCATCAGGAACAATTGCTTCTGGAGGAGTAATAATTAATTCAATTGCAGATGGTGTTTCTGATTTCACAATTATTGTAGAAAATGTTTTTGGCGATCAATTATTTATTCAACAAAATGTTGCTATAGGCGATCTTCCTTTAAATATCCAAGATCCAGCATTAGTACAAGGAAATTATCGTGTAATTACAATAGATTCTCGAGGATGTATCGATGAAGATCCTCTAACTATTGGTTCGAATGATGTGGTTATTGTTCCTGATCCTACGGTTCCGCTTATATGTGATGCCAATGGATTTGTCTACTGCGTGGACATCCTTAATGGCGTCGGTCCTTTTGAAATTAGAAGAGTGGAAAATCCATCCGGTTCTTTTATTCCTTTAGGTGCAACAGGAACTCCGAGAAGATATTGTTTTCCTAATATCCAATTTGGAGAGTCTTTTACGGTTGAAGTTTGGGATACTGGCACTAATTGTTATTATACCCAGATCATTGAAGTTCCGGAAAGTGCTTCGCCCATAAACGTGGCCTTAACAGCAGTAGATGGTGCTTGTGATCCAACGGGACTTATTCAATACGATTTGGAGTATACAATTACCAATTTTGTAGGACCCAATTTTAATATTACAGTAACGAACTTGGATACTGGTGAAATTGTGGTACCTACATTCTCTACAACTTCTGATACAGGATCATTTTCAGGATATAGACCTGGTAATTATGGCATTGTAGTGGTTGATAGTGATGGATGTGCCGATGGAGATGCCCTTACTTTATTTACAAATTTACCTCGTGTTGATATTATAAGTAATGTAAATGCAAATTGTAATGAGGACGGACAACTGACCGTTCGTGGTAGTGGCGGTGCTGGAGGTCCTTATGTCTACGCTTTTATGCCAACAGGAATCACTCCTATCGCAAGCGACTTTAGCAATGTAACTACGGCTACTTTACCAGGATCTCCTTCACCTGGAACTTCTTATGATATTTGGGTACGTGATGCACGAAACTGTGAATATCGCACTTCGGCTGCCATTATTCAATTGGATCCTGCGTTACCTACACCCACTATTGATGTTAACAATCAGTGTGATGTTACTACTCCAGTTGGAGGTTTTACCATTACCGTAACGATGCCGGCCAGTATAGACACACCAACATTTACATTAAATGGCGAAAGTCAAACTCCTATTTACGACCCAAGTCTTCCAACTGAGGCTACTTTTACGGTAAATAGCATTGGTAGTTATCCCGTAAATGTTATTGATGCCAATGGTTGTTTTGTTGATGCTGTAGCTGAGGTTTATCAAGTGCTTTCGGCCTTTGCTGAATTCACAACTATACCTAATTGTGAAAATCCAGATGGGGAAATCACGGTTACCGCAGATGGTGGTAGTGGAAACTTTGAGTTTACACTTTCCGGTACAAATTTTTCTGGGAGCTCTATTGTCCCTGTTATCCATACCACATTATTAACATCAACATACACATTTACAAATTTAGCGCCGGGTACGTATAGCGTCTTGGTAACTGATTTAGATGTAGATAATGGTACAATTCAATGTGCCTACACAGTAAATAGTATCATCAGCACAACCCCCGTACAGCCATTAATTAGTGATACTGGAGCAAGTGATGTGAGTTGTAATGGCTCAGCCGACGGAAGTGTAAATGTTCTATTAGCGCCAGGTACAGATGCGGACGGTATACAATTGTATAACTTATATCAAGGTAGTCTACCTTTAGCATTTGGTGCAGTACCAATTGATTCGAATACCTCGGGCTCTTTTGTCAATCTAGGTCCAAACACTTATGTAGTGGAAGTAATCTCAGATAGAAATTGTATTGATCAAGCTGAGCTTACCATAATGGAGCCACCCGTTTTTGAAATATCGGCAACTAGTACGCCATTTACCTGTGAAATAGGAGCAAACCGATTCAGTTCTTCTATCATTACAGTAAATATTGACCAAATAGGAACAGTCGGATCTGGATACCAATACAGCATTACGGGTTATGCAAATTATCAAACCTCTAATACCTTTGAAATAATTGATGATGGCGCTACGCAAACTATTACGGTTTATGCTATAGATGGTAATGGGTGTAGAGATGAATTTACCTTACCGGCTATAACACCACCTTCAGAAGTTCAAAGTGTTTTAAATGTGGAGTCAGTTTTAAATTGTGAAGACCCAGAGGTGGTACGAATTACCGTAACAGGAACGATTGATTTCACTATTTTAACGACATCGGCCACCGCAGTTGCAGATGTTTCTAATAGTGCAGGAATTTCATTTGTAGATATTAATTTGCCCAATAGCGGTGAATATTTATTTGTGGTGCGAGATAATGTTACGGGCTGTTTATATCCTATGCCTAGACATACTGTGATTGAACCTATACTTCCTTCAGTAAGTATAAGGGAGGCAAATCCAATTCAGTGCTTTGGTGATACCAATGGGGCATTATTTATCAATGTGTCGAACTATTCAGGAGTTTACGCTTATGATGTTTATAGAAGTGATGATCTAACACAAACCACATCATTAGCATCTGGTACTTTTGATACCGGTAACTACCCAGATGTAAATGGTGATGATGCACAAATTACAGGATTACCAGGAGGTAATTTTTATGTAAGTGTACGAGCTATCGGACTTCCAAAATGTTCAAATATTAGTAATGTTGCCAACATAAGAACACCAAATGGGGCATTGACCGTTACGGCTATAGAAATAGATAATGTGAGTTGTAATGATAACGCTGGAAACATTGTAGCGACCGGTATAGGTGGCTGGGATGTATTGCCCTATGAATTTCGATTGTTAAAAGAAGACAGCTCTGGTACTATTTCTATTGCAGGTATTTTATATTCTGAAGAAATAGCTTTTGGTACGGCGAATCAATTCTTAGGCTTGGCTAGTGGAAATTATAAAATAGAGATAAGAGATATTGAACAATGTCAAAACGCTTTCGATATTACCTTAAGCCCTGTAGACCCTATAGTGGTAGGTATTCGAGAACCTCAAGGACTAATATGTCCAGACGGTAATAATGCGGTTTTAGAAGCCTTTGATACCACAACGGGTGATAGTGTAAGTGCCATAGCTGGGGCTAGTGGAGGTGTTCTTGGTTTTGGGTATAAATATCAATTATTATACCTAAACAGCAACGATAACACCGATATAAATTCAAGAAGTGGACTGCAAGACACTCCTACTTTTGATGGGGTTTCAAGTGGCTTTATAAGTGCAGGGTGGTATGCTATAGAAGTATCCTCGAGTTTTGAATGTGTTGGTGTAAGTATCCCGTATTATGTAGTTCCGCCACCACCCATAGATCCTAAATTAGTACAAGTAAGAGCTCCAGGTTGTGGTGGGCAAGGACAAATGCGTTTAAGTATTGAAAATCCTGAGCTAGGCTTTACTTACGAATACAGATCAATTTCGGCAGCTAGTACCGATCCTTTTATTCCAATAGTAGGTAATTCAGTGCTTATAGACGGAGTTCAAGGTTTTTATCAATATGATGTCCGTAAAGTAGGTGGGGCTGGTGCCTGTACAAGTTTACGATCAGAAGGTATTACTCTTGTTGATGCGCAAGCCATTGATTTAGTGGCTAACTTACCGGACGATATTTCTTGTGCTACAGAAAGTGATGGTAGAATAGAATCTTTTTCTTCGGGAGGTATTGGGAACGAGCTGTATACTTTATATTTAGGCAATCCAGCACCTGCATTATCTATTTATACCGCATTTAATCCTGATCCGTCAGCAACTATTGTACGAGGACCTCAAGGCGATGGTACTTTTGAAAATTTATCAGAAGGGGTGTATTACATTGCGGTGACCAGTGGAATATCTTGTGGTGATGTTGAAGGGCCTTTAGTTGTTGCGCGTCCTGATCCTATTGTTTATACTATTACAACGTCTAATATTTCTTGTAATGGAGAAACAGATGGAAGTATTAGGGTTGAAATTATCAGCGGTGGTGAAGGTTTAGTGCAGTTTGCAATTAACCCCAACTTTAATGAATTCTTCAGTGATCCGAGTAATCCTAATGTGTTCACGTTCGAGAATCTTCCGGCAGGGTCAAACTATGAAATTTTGATTAAGGATGATAAGGGTTGTGGTGAGTTAGTGCCAATAACACCGATTACAGAACCTGATAATTTATCTATTTCAAACGTCGTTACGCAACCTGAAATATGCTTAAACGCTTATGATGGTGAAGCTCAAATAAGCATTACTGGAGGAACTCCTTTTATTGATTCGGCGACTTTTGTACCGTATTATGAAACAAGAGTAGAAGGCCCAGGCTTTGCTTTACCAGATCCAACTGACCCAAACCAGGGCTACCTAAGAAATGATAACTTATTGTTTGAAAATCTTCAGGGTGGTGCATCGTACCGCATATATGTGCGGGATTTTAATGGCTGTATGGCAGAAAGAGTTGTCACTATTGGATTAGGTGTTGATTTAGCTGCACAGGCTATTCCGCAGTATGGCTGTGAGGGTATTTTTCCAAATAGCACGGTCAGTATTACAATGACAGACGAATCGTTAGTGCCAGATTTATTGTTTAGTTTAGATGTGGACGATATGGCCAATGCCACGACTACAAGAACATTTGGAGATTTACCAGCCGGGGATCATACTGTTTATATTTATCATAGTAATGGCTGTATGGATCAAGTAAGTTTCACTATTGATGCCTATTTACCTTTGTCCTTATCTGTGTCTAAAACAGGACCGGATGAAATAACAGCGGTTGCAAGCGGTGGATATGGTAATTATTTATATACGTTCCAAGATCAACCGGCAACGACAGATAATGTGTTTACTATTGCCATGGATGCCAATGTGGTGGTTCGGGTAGAGGATGAAAGAGGATGTGTCGCTATGGTTACCTTACCGTTCGATTTTGATACGATGGTAGAAATTCCAAATTTCTTCACTCCTGACGGAGATAATATAAATGACATGTGGTCACCGAAAAATCGTGAGTATTTTCCTTTTATAGAAGTTAAAATTTATGATAGATACGGTCGTGTAGTGGCGGTTTTAGACCAAATTAGAGCTTGGGATGGTACCTATGAAGGAAACGAGGTTCCGACAGGAGATTACTGGTATGTGGTAAATGCCAATGACAAGGATAAGCAACAATATGTTGGGCATTTTACCCTATATAGATAGGTATTAAAAGATCAGATTCAGATGAAAAAAAAGGAACTTATTTTATAAGTTCCTTTTTTTATTTTTAAATCTTTGTAGTGTTAAGTATTGTTGTATATTTGCAGTCCGAAAAATATTTTTTTCGGGGTGTAGCGTAGCCCGGTTATCGCGCCGCGTTTGGGACGCGGAGGTCGCAGGTTCGAATCCTGCCACCCCGACCAACCTAGAAATAGGTCAAAACAAAACACTGATAATCGTATGATTATCAGTGTTTTTTGTTTTTACTCTTTTTATTTTAAAAGTCAAATTTAGAATTTTGGCAACTTCCCAAAAGTGACCTTACCATTGGATGAAGCATTTATAGCACAATTATTTTATGCCTTGTTGTACGTTGTATTTTTATACGCCAACCTAACAAATATATATCAAATCTTTATACTCTATCTACCATTGACATTGTGTTCAGGACAGCATGAGCAATTATTAAAGGCCATAAATTTCTTCCAAATTTTACGTAAGCAATTCCCATTACTAATCCAATAAGGCCAACCCTAATTGATCTGTCTGACAAATCATAAGAATGCCTAAACCCAAAAATCAGGGCTTGTAAAATTACGGCAAGTATTGTAGCTATTGTTGTTTTAGAAAACAAGTTCTCAAACCAATTAATTAGAAAACCTCTGTCTAGTAATTCTTCTAACATTGATTCAAGCAGAACTGCTGGCATAATAGTAAAAAAGAGTAACCAATTTCCTTTTAAATTGCCAAATTTAGACGCTGAATTTTCTGAATAATTTTTTTGTTCTATTGAAAATGGTACATAATCTTTTATCATTTCAAAAACCATTATTGAAACAACAATAGCTATAAATATTCCGAGAGTTACAAGTACTGTTTTTTTTAAACTTTCTGGTTTTCGGAGTCCTAAGTCGTTCCACGTGACATGGCGAACTTTCATCCTCCAAGTAGCAATTACTAAAGTTGTCAATGACCAAAATAGTCCGTTTATGATAAAACCTACACTTGGCAAATATAGTTCCCTAATCAAGAACATGATAGAAATGTACATAATTAGGTCGAATAAGAAGCCTATGTGATTAATAGGTTTTGTTATTTTATTAGAAATTTGCTTCTGGTCAGTTGGCATCTTTTTAATCCTTATGTGATTAATATCTGTATGACGTTACATTCGAAAAAAAGTTACAAGGTTTATATGTAGTAGTTAAATCTCAAAGCGTACTTAAGCCTAATAAAGTCGAGAGTTTTCGTTGGTCTGCGTTGGTTGTAAAAGATTTTTATTTCGTTCACTATTTATTAGGCGCTCCATAGTGTTCTTGTGCCTATTTACCTATTGTAAGGACGTTCATTAATCCAATTAAAACCACGTGAGTTTAAATTAAATTTTTGGTGGTCTTTTCTCGAAAATATAATATGTAAGGTATCAGAGTCTAAAATTCCATCGAGTTCAAGCAATTCTGAATTTGGGTTTTTATAGTTGAAATTATAATTTTCAGATGCTGACCTTTGCTTATACAACCTTATTTTTTGCGACGTTGAATCTGTTATAAAACGATATTGATGTTTAACATCATCCATAGTTTTAACAGTTGCTTCATCTTTTAGATCAACAATTAGATAACGCCATCTAAAATTATCAGTAATTAAAGGTTGAAGGGTGTCTCCGTTTTTACTAAAATGTGTAGCCTCCCAAATACCATAAAGTTCTGGTTTTTTTCTGTTTTCACCGCGATGACTTTCTGTGGTATAAAAATTGAAAGAAATGAAACTAACAAGAAGTAGTAAGCCAATAATTTTTACCCAAAAAATGACTTTATGGTATTTGGTACTTTTAATAGGATGGTAATAATCGTATTTTTCTACCGCTTTATTTTTTAGGAATACATTTAAAAACCGGTGGTCAGTTATGAAAATGACTAAAGCCATGAGCACTAAATGAACTGAAAATAATTTGACAGGAATATCGTAACAGAAATTCATGACTGCTATTTGAGTCATGACAGCAATAACGATAAGCGAGCCCAGTGTTTGTGTGCGTCTGGGAATTAAGAGTACACCACCAAGTACTTCTAATAAACCTACGAATACGTTAAATCCTTTTGAAAACCCCATATAGGTCCATGCTAAGCCCATGGGTGAAAAATCGCCTAAAGGGTCAAGCAAATGTGTTAAGGAAGCTGATGGAAATTGAAGTTTAAACACTTTTACAAACCCGTAAAGAAGCATTGCAGCCACAATGACGATACGAAGAAAGACTAAAAACCAGTAAAGTAGTTGATTGTAGCTTTTACGTTTTCTGTCTAGAATGTTCCAGAAAACAAATAGTACAAAGGTTAAAACTACATTTACAAATAAAGTTAGGTACGCAAAAGTATGATCTCCGCTGCCATTACCGCTTACCTCGTATGCATAATTTATTTTAAAAATGACTTGGCCTATCCATCGGTGAGGGGTTTCAAATAAGGGGCTAAAAATTGCTAGTAGTACATAAAGCACAAAGTAGATAAACACTACTCTAAATACTACTTTACTTGAGGTATTCCAGTGTTCTTTATACTCTTGGGTTAGTAGTTTCATATTATACTAGTGCTTAAATATAAAGATTAGTTACACATTTGAATTGAAATTTTTTCAATATAAGCTATTATAAAGTTATAAAATTTCTCAAAATTTGTTGGACAGGTCAACGGCGTTGCAAGGTGTTCGTGTATGGTTTCGTTGCGTGTTTCAGCAATTAATTACCTAGGTTCTTTTGCACTGGCATTTCTCAATGCGTTCTAATAGTATTTATAAAACAGGCAGAATCTACACTAGAACATTCTCCATATTTGAATCTACACAGAAAATTCCAGATATTCTCGATTCATTGACCAAATAAATCATGTCGGCCGTTGACATATCAGAATCAACACTAAATATATTAATGTCTGCATTTCGATATTTTTTAACGTTATTCAAAAGATCTCCTTGTTTAACTGAAATGGTTGTTTTATTGGGAAATCGAACCATAATTTTAATGTCTTCAATATCAGTTTCTGAAAATTTTGAATTCGGATTATTGTTAACAATGAGTGCATTAATTTCACCTTTCCAATTCTTACATATTAATAGCGATAATAGTGTTGATAAATCATTATTTCCAAGATTGAAAGTTTCTTTCCAATGAATCGGGACATTTGTAAGCCAAAGATTTATATTTTTTTCAATGGCTAAACTTGCTGTAGAAAATGGAATGTAAATGATCATTCCAAAATTGTTCTTTCTAACATCAGCTATTAGTTTATCATAAAATTCCAGATTAGCATTTCCTGTGTCAACGCTTACAAAAATAGTATTTGGTCTAAAGAAGGCCGCGTTTAAAGATTGCATACTAATATTAATAGTCGTATTAAGTTCTCTATTTTCAACAAATGCATAGGAAACAGAAATGCCATTTTCTTTGTATTTTTGCGAGGCATTTTTTAAAAACAACTCTATATTTTTCTGTTCTTCTGGATTATCATTCATTAACGATAATATTTTAATAGAACCATTTGGATGAATAATTGAATGAATTAGCTTGTAAGAACTTCTAATTTCCTTAGGCATTGTCATAGGTATTAGAAGATCAGGACGCCATGACCTAATTTCTTTTTGAGGACTCAGATTACTAGATTTTTTGGTAGCCCATTCCGCTAGTGCAGTAAAAAGACCACTACGCGAATCACCTACCTCCGATTTCAATTTTAAATTAACCAAATAGAAGTAAAATAAAAAAATGAGAATTAGCGATGTTAAGGCAACAATAACATTAATAACAAACATGATTGCGATTGACCCAAAAGCACCCAAAGCTGGAACAATTAATGGGACTTTTAAAGTAGGTCTGTAACTTGGTAAACTCAATGATTGCTCAACAAGAACTACAATATTAACCATAGCATAGGTGATCATAAAAAACATCGTAAGAATTGGGGCAATGGTGTTTAAATCACGTAATGAAATACCTATAAATACAATAACAGCAGTTATTAGCATAGAATTTACGGGCTCCCCTTTTTTCGATGTTTTTGCAAGCTCCTTGCTTTTAGGTAAAATTCCCTTTTCAGCTAGGGCCAGCATAATTCGTGGAGCACCTATAAATGATCCTAATGCAGAAGATAATGTTGCGCCCAATAAACCGGCAAGTACAATAGGACTATAAACCGCTTTATCTATAAATAAATTATAGTTTGATGCCATTTCATTTGGAGTTGCTAAAAGGGAAGCCACAAATATTAAGCTGATATAAATAATAGTTGTTAAAATTACTGCTGAAATAGTTCCTTTAGGAATACTTTTTCGTGGACTCGTGAGATCGCCAGACATATTAGCACCTGCCATTACACCAGTCACAGCTGGAAAAAATACGGCAAATACAACCCAAAATGAAGTTCCACTAAAATTATTTTCTATTGATCCAGGATATGTACCGAATAATTCGAAGTCATAGTTTAAATCATTGATAAAGAGTGCTCCATAAATAGAGATTAACGATAATACAATAATACCGAGGATGACATATTGAATTTTAAAAGCAAAACTTGTGCTTATAAAAGCAATAGCCATTACAACTGAAAAAATAATAATATCAAGTAGTATTGGATTAAAGTAAGGTAATATGGAGACCAATCCTTCTCGGAACCCAAAAACGTACATGGCTACAGCTAAAGCTTGAGCTATATAAAAAGGAATACCAATAGCTCCGCCAATTTCTAAACCCAAAGATTTTGATATAATACTAAAAGCACCACCAGTACCTATACGTACGTTAGTAGTTATTGAAGATAAACTTAAAGCTGTCGTGAATGTAATAGCTACCGAAATAAGTAAAATCCCTAATGCTCCGACAATTCCAGCATTTCCAACAACCCATGGTTGACGAATATACATGATTACCCCAAGTATTGTTAAAGTAGTCGGGGTGAAAACTCCAGCAAACGTTCCAAAGGTCTTTTTTGTCATGTTTTAAACTTTTTTATTAATATTGAATTTTCATGTGTAGTTTTAGCTGTTGGTTAAGGCAGATAGTTTACACAGGATAAAGAATAGTATCTATACTAAATTAGGTTTTAAACTTGTTGCTTGTTGTTTTGTTTTATTTATTTTTCATCGGAGTAAAATCTTTAAGATTTTGTGGATTTTGCACATATGCCCAAGCCTTTACCTTTAGTACTTTTCGCCCTATTTGTTATAGCTATGGATGTGTCTAGGCTTTTTTAGTTCTGATGGTCAAAGCTTATCTATTTAGCGATATACTCACAATTTTGAACCCTAAATTCAAAAGTCCGATTTTGAAATCCGTTAAACTTCATTTAGTTTTCGTTTTGTCCATTTAATATTCGGCTAACTCTTTTCGCTTTTTCAAAATCTGCATTTATGAGCCCTATGTTTAAGTTCCGATTTACCATTTCGACTTCCATATTTGCCTTATTCTTAAACGTTCCACCCACTAAGGCACTTCCTGGTAAAAATTCCACTATTAGGGTAAAAATGGAGAATATCCAATTCGTTTTTTCTTCATTTAACACCACTTTTTGTATATGCCTTAATGAGTAAATTCCGTTATTGTTCGGTTCGGAGACATCAACGATTTCGAACTCGTCCTGATTCAGAATTATTTTCAGTTCAGGCTTATTTCTCAATTCCACGGTTTCTTTCATTTCTGTGTGATTTTTTTAGTTTAGGCACATCGGTAGGCCAATGGTTTGTTGGGAATGTTATCTAAGGATTTTCCGGTTTTGAAATCAGTTTAAATGTAATTTATATTTTTGTCTTAGGGTTAAATGCAACAATGAATTATAGCCATTGTAAACTACTTCCTTTTTTTTAATGTTAAACGTTTTTTACCAAGAAAATCATATTCAACGATAAGTTCATCGGTGGTTAATTCTTTAATATAAACAGAACTAAACTCATTTAAAAATATAGAATCACCTTTAATTCTCCAAGCAGAAACTGCATCCGTTTCTAAATCCGAAATTAAGTAAAGTGAATCTGATTTAAATTCCACAAACTCTTTAGTAAGATTTTCTGATAATTCTACTTCCCCATTTTCAATATCAGTTGAAGATACAACGTCCCAAACTCCCAATAGATTATCTTTTTTAGTACTTCTATGGCAGCTTACTATTAGGAATGCTAATAGAATAAAAATTATTTGTTTCATTTTAATTGTAGTTAGGGGTTAGTATAAGAATAGCTGCGGATTAAGGTGCGAGGATTTTTTGTCCTGCCACGCTCTTTAGCGTGGAAGAAAATTAGAGGTAGTAAACTTGCAACAACCTTTGGTTAAGTCCAAAATTGAGCCATTATTTTTATACATCTTAAGTTTTATTTTTTACTAAATCAGTTAACTTTAAGTATTCATCAGAAAGAACAAAAGAGCAGATTAGGGTTACTATAAGCGGTGAAGCTTTTGACTTCGACAACATTGATACTCTCCGTTCTTTTATTGCTTATACCACGATCAGTTCTTTGAGGCCTAGACCTCGTTTTCAAGTTATTCCGAGCAAAGGAACTAGTTTCAAAGAATTGTTCTTGTTACCAAAGTGGTATACTTTTTTATGTACTATTAAAAAATCTAAAAACAGAAGTTCTGGGATATAAGATATTAGATAAATCCAAGGTGCCGTAGTTCCCTTTTAGGTATTATTTTTAAAGCTTACTGGCATCCTATTACGATATAAGCTATGTTTTATACAGCTTGTTGACATCTGTTTTTTTATGTTTGTTCCTATAAATTTCTAATAAGATTGGTATTAAAGATAAGACTATAATTCCAAAGATGACAGTTTCAAAATTTTGTTTTATAAAGGGTAGGTTTCCGAAAAAGTAGCCAAGAAACACCAAACTAAAAACCCATACAAATGCCCCAATCACATTATAACGTACAAATTTCGAATAAGTCATTGTTCCAATTCCTGCTACAAAGGGGGCAAAAGTTCTAATAATAGGTAAGAACCGAGCGATTATTATGGTTTCTGAACCATGGTGTGCATAGAATTCGTTGGTCTTCGCGGTATATTTGGGATTAATTATAGGCTTATCTTTTATTTTACAGTTTAGTAATTTAAGTCCAAGATGCTTACCAATACAATAATTGAGATTGTCTCCAAGAATTGCTGCTATAGTTAATAGAAAAAGAGTAATAACCAGATTTAATTCGGCTGTTTGCCCCACATCGTTTTGAACGCCTGCACAAAAAGTACCTGCCGTAAACAACAGGATATCTCCTGGCAAAAAGGCCATAAGCACCAATCCTGTCTCCATAAATACTATTAAAAACAGCATAATATAAATCCAAATGCCATAATCTAAAACCAATTCAAAGAGATGATGGTCAAGATTTAAGATAAAATCTAAGATAAGATTAATAATTTCCAAAGTCAGGTGGTGTTTAAGATATTAGTTTTACTTGAGGGTTGTTCTTAATACTTTAAATATACAATGGTATCAACCGCATTAAGCTGCACATTTAGTTAACCTTATGTTCAGTTTGCTTTGCTGAATTAAAGCCTGCCATTTTTCCGTACGTTTCAATTCAAACGCTTCCGAAAATTCGTCTTTGATATTATAAAAATTAAGAGTAACAAATTCTTCTTTTGTTAAAAACGTCACTTCTACATCTAAAGATTGTAATTCAGTTGCTATTTTCTTTTCCTTTTTAAAATCCCTTGTTTGCCTATTGATTTGACAGCTTTTAATTTGGTTAAGGTCGATTTTCAAAATGAATGTTTCTTTGTTCATTAGTTTTATAAACATTAGTATTTTTTTGGATTCGTCTATTGCAATGAAATTGTTATTCCATTGTTCTTTTGTGTTAAAAGACAAGTGGTCGTCTCTTATAGCATCCTTAAATTGTTTTTCTTTTTTTCTGGTGTTAATTTTTCCAATTGGTATGAACCATGCAAAGGGTATTACACAGAATAGGGTAGTGAGTATAATCATCACAGACATTGATATTTTCATTGTATTATATTTTAGATTTAAAATAATGATAGTGAATCTGTTGTCTCAAAAATGGAGCACAGATTTAAAATAGAAAATGAGCAAATTCTTTAAGTAAAAAAATGAAATGGAAAGATGAGCGTCCTTGACGTGAGTTTTAATGAAATGGTTTCTACAATCTTTATATATAAAAGTTTGTAATCGTACGCGTCCGCTATCGGTAGTTGCTTCTGATAGTTTAAAAAGGTGCAGGGTATTTTTATTGTTTTAAAAGACCAGTTTGCACGAGGTGTGTCTAAATGATTAGCTACTATTAAGGCCTGATGATTGGTGTCGTTATATAGTGTACTAAGTTCTGATCGGCTCTCAAAATTTAGAGCAACTCCATCAACCTGTGGTGCAGATACGAAAAACAGCCATAAAATATGACTACAAATAAAACACTTTAAGCCAAGCATTTCAGTTAAATTATAAAACAAATCTACGCCAATTACATGTTAAAATATTCATAAAAAAAATTAACAATATCTTAATATAGGTTTATTTTTTTAAATCAAAATACCGCTACATTTGTTCTCGTATATTATCTACTTTATGGAACTGGTCATTGGTTATATTGGCTTTATTATTGCGGCTTACTCCGTAATAGCTAACGATGTTATTCAAACACTTGGCACTTTTATTTCTTCAAATTTTAAAGTAAAATGGTGGTGGCTTTGGCTATTTGCTACTAGTATTTTATCGATTACACTTATTTATGGATGGTATGTTAATGATGGCGATGTGTCTTATGGCAGATTGAGTGCCATCCCATTTCCCGAGAAATTAGAATGGTGGTATCTTTTAGCGCCAATTGCCCTATTGGCCATTACACGATTCGGAATTCCTGTGAGTACCACGTTTATGATTTTAAGTATTTTTTCGTCGGGTATGATCATAGAAAAAATGATATTAAAATCGGTCTATGGATATGCGATTTCTTTTGTTTTTGCCGTATTGGTCTATGTTGTAATTTCGAGAAAATTTGAATCCAATTTTTCTTTGGACAAGCTTGATAAAGATAAAAAGAAGCATTATTGGTTATTGGCACAATGGTTTTCTACTGCATTTTTATGGTCTCAATGGCTAATTCAGGATTTTGCGAATATTTTTGTTTTTCTTCCAAGAAAGCTCTCGATCGAGCAACTCATAATCTCTTTGTCCTGTATTGTTTTGATTATGGCTTACATATTCAGGAAACGCGGCGGAAAAATACAGGAAATAGTCAATAAAAAATCGAATACGAAGAATATTCGTTCTGCCACCTTTATTGACTTAATCTATGGTATCTTCCTATATGTTTTTGGTAACCTCAATTCGATTCCCATGAGCACTACTTGGGTCTTTATTGGAATTTTGGCGGGAAGAGAATTAGCGATAACATACCTATTGAATAAAAACAAAATAAAATATACCTACATCATCATTGCCAAAGATTTAGGTAAAGTAAATATTGGTCTTGTCGTGAGTTTAGTGATTGCATTTTTGATTCAGTATTTAAAATAATCGTTCAGTACAAGATTATTTCAATCAAGGTGAAAGTTGCTCGGATGACGGTACTGATGTTGTGCTTTGGAAGGGCTGGTTTTTTTACGATCGGATTTTTGAATTCTGTTAGCTGTTCGTTAAGGCAGATAGTTTACACAAAATAAAGATTCGTCTACACTAAATTAGTTTCTAAGCTTGTTGCTAGTTGTTTTGTTTTATTTTTTTTCATCAGAGCAAAATCTTTAAGTTTTTTGCGACTTTGCAACTGTGCAAAAACCTTCAGTAAAGCCTATAATAGCTATGTTTCATCTATATTTTTGTAGCGGGATTTTATTCCTGCTCTTGAATTGGAATACTTGCCTTTGAATTAGAAATTAAATCAGGTATTCCATCCGGGTAAGGTGTGTTTTTTTCATTTAGTCGGAAAAGTGGCATAGCTGATACTTTGGTTTTCTTTAAATACTAAATACTAAGAAAATATTCTTTATCATAATCACCAATTTCAAAATCGCCTTCTGTTGTATAGGTTTTGTTTTTTTTATCATCGTCATAAACAATGTCCCAGAGTACGCTACTTTCTGTCAGATAGCCAATTACGTAAATGATTTTTTCGCGTTGATACGTGTTGTTTTCAATTAATCTTGTAAAAAAAAGTTCGATTATTTCCTTCTCTTTGTTTTTCTAAATGAAAGAACACCCATCGCACAGATCGTGGTTTTTTGTTGAAAGCTATACACATCACTTATATGGATGTAATTATCAAACCTTATTCCCTCTCTTTTCAATCAAGTATCGAAGTTCTCGAATATATATTTTAGGTTTTGTATGATGTGGTCAACAATAAACTTGTCATTGACACTGTATTCAAATTCAAATAGATTTTTCTTATAATCTGGCACAAAATTTCTTAAAACCTTTTTAGACGAGCTGTTATAGTTTGGTGAAAAGTCAGTTGTATCTAACTTTGCCATAGGTGCTATTTTCTGCAAAGATTTATTTTGGTGTAATCAATAATTTCCAATAAGGGTTTAGAAGTGTATTGGTAGGTAACCAAAGGTTAATTGCGACAACAGTTAATTTATCTTTTTTCTAAAGTTTTTTATTTAGCTTCTTTATTTCTTTCCACTTTTAACAAATCTCAATACTTTTTTCTTGTGGTACTCTTGCCCCATAGTAATTAACCAATTCTTTCGATAAAAGAGCATCGCCTATTTTTAAATATTGGTTAAAAAAATGTTCAATGCTAAAATCAGTTTCGGGCAGATAGTATTTTATTGTTCCGTCGTTGGTATTCAAGATCGTAAAATGACACAGGTTAAAAGGAAGGCAAAAGTTTTGTTCATTGTTCTAATTTCTTATATAGCGTGTTCTTTTTTAAAGATGATTTGAGCCCTTTATTGAATATTATTTCTATTTTTTAGTTATCAGACTTCCTTAGTTTTTTTACGTATTATGATTTTTATTAGATGTTTAATGTTATATTCATTCTATATTTATGATGTTTTTATTAAATTTTGATTTTTTAAATTCGGATGATTCCTTATCAAAGTTTAATATATCTTTTTTTTTATTCAACTAAACTATTTAGAAGACTTTTATGAATGAAATAGTGGATGTATTATTTTATTTCAATATTAATCGAATTAATTATTCATAATGAATATTAATAATGAGAAAGACCTTATTGAAGGATTAATAAAAGGTAATGAAACTGCCTATAAACAGCTCTATAAACTATATTATTCCGAACTATGTATCTATTTAAATACCTTTTGTGGTAGCATGGATATATCAAAAGATTTGGCACAACATGTATTTATTAAAATTTGGAAAAAAAGAAATTTATTGTCAATAGATTATTCGGTAAAAAAATATATTTTCAAAATAGGTTATAATTTATATATAGATTTCCAAAGACAAAAAACTAAGGAACTTTTGCTTTTAGAGCAGTTAAAGCATGAGGCAATTGAAGAAATGATAGATTTTAATGATGACTATTTAGACCAAAAAATAAGTCTACTCATGAATGAAGTTGATAAACTGCCAAGCCAATGCAAGAAAGTTTTTTTATTAGGAAAAAAGGAGGGTCTAAAATATAAAGAAATTTCTGAAGAATTAGATATATCTATTAAAACAGTAGAAAGGCACATGACAAAGGCCTTAAAAAGACTTAGAAATAGTTTTAAAGAAAATAAAACTTCTTTTTTTATGATGATATCATTTTGTCAAACTCTTTTTAAACAAAAAAGATAATTTATTAAAAATATTAGAAATTAAAGTGGGGGTATTTAATACTTTGTCCGTCTTATAAGTAAGATCTAATAGATTAAAGTGAATATGGAAGAGTTTAAAGCCAAAAAAATTATTGTTAAGTATTTGGCTAATGAAGCTACATCTTTAGAAAAAGAGCAGCTTTTAAATTGGGTTCAAGCTAAAGAGAATCAAGAAATCTTTAAGCAGTTTTTAAAAGCACAACTGATTATTGATTTGAAATATAATGCGTTGGATTCTGAAATTGCTTATGATAATTTTTTAAAACAAATTCATAAGGATAAAAAAACATGGAGCTTTAAAAGCTTTATTCCTTATCTTAAATATGCAGCTATTATTACAGGTATTTTTTTCTCTCTATTTTATTTTATTAAGCAAAAAGAAACCCCAAGTTCTGCTATAGATTTAGGCAACGAAGTTTACTTGCAAGTAATTAATGATCATAAGGAGTACTTTAAAATTGATAAAGATAAAGAGGTAAGTTCTAAAGAAGGTGTTAAGTATGCCAAGGTAGTCAATGGAGTTTTAAAGTATATACCAAGAAATCATTCGAATAAAAGTGAAAAAATTCAACATGTTTTAAGTGTCCCTTATGGTAAAATTTTTGAAGTTATTTTAGCGGATGGTTCATTAGTACATTTAAATTCAGGCTCAACACTTAAATATCCAAGCGTTTTTAATAAAAATGAGCCAAGAGTTGTTTTTTTAGAAGGAGAAGCTTTTTTCAAAGTGTCTAAAAAACTAAATACCTCTTTTGTAGTGAATACAAGAACCAGTACAACGAAGGTTTTTGGAACTGAATTTAATGTTTCTAGTTATTTAGAGGATGAAAAAACAGAAATAGTACTTGTTGAAGGTTCTGTGGGCATCAAAAAGAATGTAGAGATAAATAATAACGAATATTATACGATTATCAAACCTTCGCAAAAAGTTACGTTAACTGATAGCTCAAATGATTTAAAAATTACTACGGTTGATGTTAAAAAATATGTTGCTTGGAAAGATGGAGTTTTAATCTTTGAGAATGAAAAATTCGAAAATATTATAAAAACTCTTGAGCGTCAGTACAATATTAAAATAATTAATAACTTTAATGAAATTGATAATCTTAGTTTTAATGGTAATTTCCAAAACGATAGTATTGAAAAAATATTAAATACGATAAAGACGCACACTGATTTTTCTTTTCAAAGAAAAAAAGATACTATTATTATTAATAACCCTAAAAGCAAGTAAATGAATTAAAAAATTTAGTACCAATAAACCAAAATAATAACTAAACTCAAAATTTATGAAAAGTATAATGCGAATAATCAAAAAACAAAGAGTTAAAGGTTTTAAAGTAGTTACTTTATTCTTTTTACTGCTCTTTTGTGCCAATGTAAGTGCTAATATTGAATGCGCTCAGAGTCAAATTGTATCTGTTAATATTAAAAATGAATCTTTAAAAAAAGTTTTTAAAACTATTACAGATTCTGTGGGATATACTTTCTTTTACGAGACGTCTGAAATTGATACAAATAAAAAAATAAATCTAATTTCTAATCAAGTTTGTTTATCTGAATTATTAAAAGAACTTTCTGATAATTCTAATTTGAATTATGAAATTACCTCTAATCAAATTGTAGTCACAAAAAGGGCTGCTGATTTAAATTTCACAAAGCTCACTAATGATAAGGTTGTTATTGAAACACAGAATAATCTTAAAGGAATTATTTTAGATGAATTAGGAAACCCTCTTCCAGGCGCATCGGTACAGGTAAAAGGTACAAGTATAGGGGTTGTTACTGATTTTGATGGCAAGTTTGAAATTGATCTTGCCAATAATTCCGATATTATAGTTTCCTATATTGGTTATAAATCGCAACAAATTAATGTAGCAGGAAAAACGACTATAACTGTAAATATGGCACCAGATGCTGCCACATTAGATGAAATTATTGTGGTAGGTTATGGAACGCTTTCTAAGAAAAGAGTAACTGGTGCTGTTGCATCCATATCACCTGAAACTATTGCTAATATCCCTGTAATTAGTGCAGAAAATGCATTAATTGGTCAAGTTGCGGGTGTGCAAGTTCAAGAAACTTCTGGTGAGCCAGGCTCTAGTCCAAATATTAGGGTAAGAGGTGCAGGTTCTATATCTGCAGGGAATGATCCACTGTTTGTTGTAGACGGTATTCCCATTTCAAAAAACTTGACAACTTTAGGAATACAAGGAGATTTAGCCAGAAGAGGCGGGTCTTTTCAAGCTCCTCCTGTAAATCCATTAGCGACCATAAATCCGAATGATATTGCTTCTATTGAAATATTAAAAGATGCTTCTGCAGCTGCAATTTATGGTTCTAGAGGGGGTAATGGTGTGGTGCTAATAACCACAAAAAAGGGAGTAGCTTCTAATGAAGGCGTTTTTTCTTTTGATACTTTTTATAGTCTACAAAATGTGGCTAACAAAGTAGATCTAATGAACTCACAAGAGTTAATAGAGTATACAAGAGATGCTAGAAATAATGCATACTTACAAGATGTGCCAGGCGCTTCAATAAACGATCCGATTGGTCCTGGGGATAGAGGTAATACTAATTATGAATTACCAATTTCATATATTAATTGGGATGGAACTGATACCGATTGGCAAGATTTAGTATTTCAAACAGGATACACTAAGAGTTATAATTTTTCTTATGCTTCGCCTTTAATGAACAAAACTAGCTATCATGCATCTGCAGGATATTTTAAACAAGAAGGTGTGATACCTCAGTCTAGTTTTGAACGATATAATTTAATGTTGAATTTAAATTCTCAAATCAGCGAAAAACTTAATTTAGATTTAAGAATTGCACCAACGATCACTGAAAACGATAGGCAACCAGCATCTGCACCTTATTTCGCAAGACCTCCAGGAATTGTATATTCTGCTTTGGTGCATTCACCAACGGTGAAACCTTATAATGAAGATGGCACACCTAACCAGACTGATAATCAATCTCATTTAGGAGGTGGTACAACGTCAGCCAGTAATCCATTAGCAATTATTGATGCTGTTGATGATAAATTATTTCAGTTTCAAACGAGAGCATCTTTAGGTTTGTCGTATAAAATACTTCCTGAATTAACTTTCAAAACATTTGGAGGTACTTATGTGAACCTATATAATAGAGATTTTTATAGAGCTAATACGCTGCTTTTTAGAGAAGCAACAGCAGGAGAGTCTTACGCACAAGCTTCTTCATCAACAGAACTAAATTGGCTTTGGGAAAACACCTTAAATTGGGAAAAAGAATTTGGCGTGCACTATTTTAATGCTGTTGCTGGTTACACAGCTCAGAAAGATAATATTAGCATTAAACAAGTACAAGCGGATAATTTCCCAGATGATTTAGTAACAACCATTAGTGGTGGGCAAGTATTTGCTGGGAGTTCTATTAGGGAGCAATGGTCTTTAGTTTCTGCTTTATTTAGAATGAATTATAGTTATGATGATAAGTATTTGTTTACAGGTACTTTCAGATCTGATAAATCTTCAAGATTTGGTAAAAATAACCAAACAGGTTATTTTCCATCCTTCTCTTTAGGATGGCGTTTAAACGAAGAAGACTTTTTACAAGAAGTAGAATCTATATCAGAGTTAAAGTTGAGATTTAGTTGGGGAGAAACTGGAAATTTTGAAATTCCTAATTACGGGGCTATTGGGTTGCTTTCTCCAAGTAATTATAATATTAGTGGCAACGAAATTAATGGTTTAGTACAATCGACAATTCCTAACCCAGAATTAACTTGGGAAAAATCAGTGCAAACAAATGTGGGATTAGAATTAGGTTTACTCGATAATAGAATATTTTTATTAGCCGATTATTACAACACTATTACCTCTGACTTACTTTTAAATGTAGGTATTTCTTCGGTTTCTGGATTTGAAACTACCTTACAAAATATTGGTGAGGTAAAAAATGAAGGCTTTGAAATTGCTTTAAAAAGTAGAAATTTTGTAGGTGATTTTACTTGGGAAACAGATATTAATTTTTCGACCAATAAAAATGAGGTACTTTCTTTAAACCAAAAAGGAGAGCCTATTTTTTCATCAGGACAAGCTGGTATTAGACATATTACGCGAGTAGGTGATGCCATAGGTAGTTATTATGGGTATGTTGTTGATGGGATTTACCAAAACCAACAAGACATTACAAACTCTCCATTTGACACACAAGCACCTAATCCAGCACCAGGTGATTTAAAATTTAAAGATGTAAGTGGTCCCGATGGAGTGCCTGACGGAAGAATTACTCCAGATGATAGAACGGTAACCGGAAGTTATTTCCCTGATTTCACTTGGGGTATTACCAATAGATTTGGGTATAAAGGCTTTGATTTCAGTTTCTTATTTCAAGGTGTTGAAGGTAACGAAATTTTGAATTTGACTAGCAGACACTTAAAAAATGGAGAAGCCAACTTTAATTCATATGCTGTTTTTAATGACCGATGGAGATCTGAAGCTGAGCCAGGCAACGGTAAAATCCCTAGAGCTGATAGATTGTCAGGAAATCACGGAAACAATGCCAGACCTTCATCATTTCAGGTAGAAGATGGTTCGTTTTTTAGGTTAAGAAATATGACTTTTGGTTATACCTTACCTTCTAAAGAAATTTTTGGTGCAGATATTCAAAGACTACGATTTTATATTACTGGAACAAACCTATTTACTCAAACAGATTACCTAGGGTATAACCCAGAGGTAAGTGCTAGTCCAAATAGTAGTTTAACTCCTGGAGAAGATTATGGAGCATATCCATTACCAAAGTCATTTACCATGGGTCTAAATCTTTCTTTCTAATTTAAAAACGAAACAAAATGAAAAATATATTTATATTATTTATATCAATCTTAGTATTAAGTTCTTGTAATGAAGACTTTACTGATTTAGCGCCTATTTCAAATAGAAATGAAGCAGACTTTTATAACACAGAAAATGATTTTGTGTCTGCTATAAATGCAAGTTATGCGGGTTTGCAAAAAAATGGAGTTTATGGACGTGCCTATTGGCTTATGTTTGAAATGAGAGGTGATAACACGGATCAAGGGCCTGACGCTACTGGTTTGTCAAGAGTCTATGCTGAAATTAATGCTTTTACGGAAGATGCTTTAAACGAGCAGATTACGGCAGCTTGGACGGGTTCTTATTCTGTTATCGCAAATTGTAATGTTATTTTGGCAAGAATCAATGCTGTAGAAATGGATGCCAATATTAAAAATAGAATTATTGGTGAAGCCTTATTTTTAAGATCTTTAATGTATTACCACCTAGCCGTAGCCTTTGGAAATATTCCATTGCAAATAACACCTTTCACTCCTGGAGATGGGTTAACACAAGTGGATGCAAGTACTGTTTATGCGCAAATACGTGCAGATTTAGTTACTGCTGAAACAAATTTAGCAGTCTCTTATGGTGTTAGTGATGAAGGAAGAGCTACCAAAGGAGCCGCAGCAACTTTATTAGCAAAGGTTTTATTGACAATAAATCTAAAGTCTGATGCAGAAATTGTATTAAGAAGAATTAAAGATACTTATGGTTATGATTTAGTAGATGATTATGCAGAACTTTGGGGAGTAGCTAACGAAAACAATAAAGAATCTATTTTTGAAATACAATACTTAAGTGGGGGTATTGGCCAAGGAAGTGCTTTTACCAATGATTTTTCACCGAGTGCATTTTTACAAACAGGGCAAGGTTTTGGTAGAAACAGGCCAACAGAAGTATTAGCAAATTCTTTTGTTCCTGGAGATTTAAGATTCAACCCTTCAATGGGGACGTCTTATGTTAATGCTACAGGTGCAACAATACTTGCTAATTATGTTAGGAAGTATGAAAGTAATCCACCCACAGAAAACGATTCAGATAATAATTTTGTAGTTTTTAGGTATGCAGATGTTCTTTTAATGCTTGCGGAAGCAATTGGGGAATCTACTGAAGCTTATGATTTAATTAATGAAGTTAGAGATAGAGCTGATCTACCTAATATTGATGCCACAACACCTGGTACTTTTGCAGAAAAGTTACTTAAGGAAAGACAATTAGAATTGGCTTTCGAAAATCACAGATGGCCAGACTTAAAAAGATTTGGTGTAGCTGCACAACGTGTGAATGCTGCCGAACCATTTATTTCTCAGACATCAGTAAGAAATTTATTCTTTATACCACAAAGAGAAATGGATATCAATACAAATTTTAATCAAAATACAAATTAATACTACTTCTAATTGGTCACACTTAATTTTGGTGTGACCAATTTTTAATTTTTCCTTATTTAAAAACTTCTAAATTCTCGATTTTGAAAAAATACACTATTCAAATGATGGTTACACTGTGCTTTATAGGTAGTCTATCAATTATTACTGCGCAAGAAAAAGTGAAAGAGAAACTAAATGTTATCGTTTTTGGTGCTCACCCAGATGATTGTGATAATAAAGCAGGCGGCACAGCAGCTTTGTTTGCCCAAATGGGTCATCGCGTAAAATTTGTGTCTTTAACCAATGGAGATGCTGGCCATTATGAAAAAGGAGGGGGGCATCTTGCAAAAATTAGAAGAGAAGAAGCTATAGAGGCTGGAAAAAGATTAGGTATAGAATATACTGTTTTAGATAATCATGATGGTGAACTTTTTCCAACCATAGAAGTTAGGCATCAAGTTATAAGAGAAATAAGAAAATGGGATGCAGATATTGTTCTTACACACAGACCAGTAGATTATCATCCAGATCATAGATATACAGGTGTATTGGTGCAAGATGCTGCCTATTTAGTAATAGTTCCGAATGTGACACCAGATACACCACCATTAAAAAAGAATCCAGTTTTTCTTTACCTACAAGATCATTTTCAAAAGCCAAATGAGTTTAAAGCGGATATAACAGTAGATATTACCAATGTTTTTGATAAAAAAATGAATGCTTTAGATGCTCATTCTTCTCAATTTTACGAGTGGCTTCCATGGACAGGAGGAAAACTAGCTGAGGTTCCAAAAACTGAAAAAGAAAAAAGAGAATTTCTTATACAAGGTTGGAGTAGAACTATTTCAGATCAAGCACGTGCATCTTTAACAAAGTGGTATGGATCAGAAAAAGCGAAAGAAGTAAAGCACGCTGAATCTTTCGAAATTTGTGAGTATGGAAAACAACCTACTGATGAAGAAATTAAAGCACTTTTTCCAATGCTAAACAACTAAATTAAATTAAAATGAAAAAACTACAAATTTTATTATTTGCCATATTGATGAGTTTTAATTTTTATGCTCAAGAAAAGACTTTTGAACCTTTAAGGATAATTGCTATTGGTGCCCATCCTGATGATTGTGATTCAAAATTTGGGGGAACAGCTGCCTTATATGCAAAGTTAGGTCATAAAGTTAAATTTTTAGCGCTTACCAATGGCGATGCTGGACATCAAGATATGGGTGGTGGCGTATTAGCAAAAAGAAGAAGAGCAGAAGCTCAAAGAGCAGGAGAAATATTAGGTGTAGAATACCAGGTTTTAGATAATCATGATGCAGAATTAATACCAACATTGTCTGTTAGACATCAAGTGATTAGAGCCATTAGAGAGTGGGATGCAGATATCGTACTCGGGTTACGCCCTAATGATTATCATCCGGATCATAGAAATGCGGGTATTGCAGTTCAAGATGCGGCCTATCTAGTGATCGTTCCGAATGTTACCCCAGATACAGCACCTTTAAAAAAGAATCCTATTTTTTTATATATGCAAGACGGCTTTCAAAAACCATATCCTTTTTCAAAAGATATTGCTGTTGTTATAGATGACGTTCTAGATCAGAAACAAAGAGCATTTGCAGCTCATGAATCTCAAGTATTTGAATGGATGCCTTGGACCATGGGAATGAAAGAAAGTGATATCCCCTCTGGTGAAAAAGAACGATTAGCATGGATGAAGAATGTATATTTAAAAGGAAAGCCTTTAGATGAAACGGCTTTAAATGCCTTGAAAAAGTGGTATCCAAAAACTGACGTCACCAAAGTTAAAAATGTTGAATTTTTTGAAATTTGTGAGTATGGAAAGCAACCCACAGATGAAGAAATAAAATATTATTTTCCGATGTTAAAATAGTAGCTGCAGTAGTAATAAAATTAAAAATTTATTATAAAACCAATTAACAACCAGAAATGAATAACCAAGAAAAAGTCAAAAAGAGATTCTACAATATTATAGTATTGGTAATGTTAGTGTTCTTTGTTATATCATTTATAACAAATATTCTAAATTCTATAATTGTAGATGTTAAACAGAGTTTTGAATTAAGCCTTACACTCACAGGTTTATTGCCATTTTCATTCTTTATAGCCTATGGTATTATGTCTATTCCTGCTGGATTTTTATCAGAAAAATACGGCGATAAAACCTTATTAGTCGCTTCATTTGCTATCATGACAATGGCTTCTTTTTTGTTTGCTATAAACCCTAGCTATATCACTTTTACAATTACCTTATTTAGTTTAGGATGTTGCATGGCAGTACTTCAAGTTGTTATTAATCCCATGCTTAGAGTTGCGGGAGGCGAAGAACATTTCGCATTCAACTCTGTCTTGGCACAATTAGTATTTGGTTTAGCCTCTTTTGCAAGTCCTTATTTATATAAGTATTTGGTTAACGACGTAAACTCAGGTTCAGAAAATGTGGCTAGTTTATTACGAAGTTTTGTTCCGTCTAATTTGCCTTGGGTATCCTTGTACTTTGTTTTTTCAATTATTGCTTTAATCATGTTGATGGTAGTTCTTTTTATTAAGTATCCAAAAGTTGAAAAAAAGGAAGATGAAAAAGCGGGTGATAAAAGTTCATATTTCAATCTATTAAAAGATAAATGGACCTTACTTTATTTTACAGGTATCTTTTGTTATGTAGGAACTGAGCAAGGTATAGGAAGTTGGATTTCTCAATTTTTATTCGAATATCATGGCATTGACCCGAAAACTATTGGTGCCGATACAGTTTCTTATTTCTGGGCCATGCTAACCGTAGGGTGTCTTTTGGGACTCTTGCTTTTAAAAGTTATGGATAGTAGAAAAATTTTGATTTTAGCAACTTTAATTACTATAGTCACCATTTTTATAGCCATTACGGGATCTTCAGAAATTGCTTTAATTGCTTTTCCTCTTATCGGATTTTTTATTTCTGTGATGTGGTCTATTATTTTTTCTTTAGCACTTAACTCTGTTAAAAATCATCATGGCTCGTTATCTGGAATTTTATGCACAGGTATAGCTGGTGGTGCTATCGTACCTTTTATCGTAGGATGGTTAGGAGAGTTAATGAGTTTAAAATCTGCATTGTTTTTCCTTATTATTCCTTTACTATTTATTTTGTCTATTGGTTTTTGGGCCAATCCTTTAGTAAACAATAAAACCATAAGTATTAAAAAAAATAATTAAAGAGATGGGTGTTGAGGTGCTTGGTGTTGATATTGGGGGGACGACAATAAACGTTGGTGTAGTAGAGAATAATTCGATTAAAAATGAAACTAAGATTCTTGTTGATAGAGAAGCAAAAGGAGATGCTACGCTCCAAAGTTTAATATATCTTATAGGTCAAAGGTTGACAAAAAATGTTACAGCAATAGGTATTGGTGTTCCAGCGGTTGTAGACCCCATTCATGGTATTGTTTACGATGTACAAAACATACCTGCTTGGAAAGAAATTCACTTAAAAAGTATTCTTGAAAAGGAATTTAAATTGCCTGTTCATATAAACAATGATGCTAATTGTTTTGCACTTGGAGAGTTTACTTACGGCAAGGCTCAGCAGTATAACAATGTTATAGGACTTTCATTAGGTACGGGTATCGGAATGGGTATCATAATCAATAAAGCACTATACAATGGTGTGCTTTGTGGGGCAGGTGAAATAGGTATGTTACCTTATAAGGATAGCATTATAGAAAATTATGCGAGTAGTTTTTACTTTTCTCATAATTACAATTCAACGGCTAAAAGCATGGCGCAAGATGCTAAAAAAGAAGATCTTATAGCCTTAAAAGCATTTAAAGAGTACGGCGAACATTTAGGTGAAGCTATTAAATGTATCCTTTATTTATATGCTCCTGATGCCCTGATTCTAGGAGGTTCTATTAGCAAAGCATATCCTTATTTTAAAGATTCCATGTTTGAAAAATTAAAGTCTTTCGCCTACCATAAACAAATTGAAAATTTAGTAATTGAAGTAACGAATACAAAAGGATCAGCCATCTTAGGTGCTGCAGCTTTATGTACTCAAAATAATAACTCATTATAACATACATCATGAAAAGTAAAACACTTCTTTTGTTAGCGCTATTGGTTGCTTTTAACATTAGTGCAGCAACACAGAAACAACTACCTATTAAAATTGAAAATAATAAAAAAGGCGCGCCTATAACTTTAGGAATTCCATTTCCAAAAGGGGAATTATTTTCAGTTGATCATGTTAGAATGTTAAATAGTAAGGGTAAAGAAATAGAAATTCAAACCACAGAGGTAACAACATGGGAACCAGCCGATAGCAGTATTAAATGGATTTGGGTTTTCTTTTTTACCGATGAAGCCTCAGAGTATACTTTAGAGTATGGGGATGGAGTTTATCCTATGGCGCCAGAAAATAGAGTGGTTTCTTCAAATAGCATGAGACCATCAGGAGGTATTGAAGTAAATACAGGTGCTTTAATGTTTACCATTAATAAAAGAGGTAATGGTTTTTTAGATGAAGTTTTTATCGATAGCAATGGCGATCATAATTTTTCAAAAGATGAATTAATAGCCTCTGCTCCAGATGACTATAGAGGTACCTTTTTAGATGTTTTAGATGATGCTGGGCTAGATTTGTCTAAAGCCATGGTGAATGAGGTTTTTAGAGAGAAGGGATCTGGGCCCTTACATACAATTTTTAGAGTTGAAGGTACTTATAAATATAATAAAGCCGATAATAATGATTCTCCTTTTACCATAAGAATCCATGCTTATGCCGGAAAAAGTTATATTAAAGTATTGCATACTCTGACCTATACTGGTGTACCAGACAAACATAAAATTCAAGAAGGAGAGCACGCCAATATCGCCACCCAAAACAAAAAAATTATTTCAGAAGATACTGCTGACGATAAAGGATGGACACAACCAAATGATCAAATAGCTGGTTGCGGCTTAACATTTAAATATCATTTAGATAAAGAAGTTCAATTCTCTACTAGCACAAATCCAGAGAGAGATTTAAATACAACCAAAAATTTCGATTTGTTTAAAGCCCCATTAGCCAATAAAAGAATGGGTGTTTTACAAATAGGACCAAAACAAAATAAAACAGATAAACTTTCTACATCCACGGAGAATGAAAAGGGATTTTCGGCATCGATCTTTAATGATAAATCAACGCTTGTAAAAGCCGAAAGAGCTAAGGGATGGATTGATATTTCAGATGACTCTAAAGGAATTAGTATAGGAATAAAAAACTTTCTTCAAGAATATCCTAAAGAATTAGAAATAAACCCTCAAACAAATTCTATAAATGCCTATATATGGCCTGCCAGTATAGATCCTATGAGTTTTGAACGAGAGAATACAAAAATAGATGGCGAGATGTTAGAGAATTTTGCTCAAGGAATCACAAAAACTACAGAGTTTATTTATTTTTTCCATACGGCAGAAAACACAGAAGTTATTGAAAATACTATGGATTACGTTTTAAATCCTCCCATTGCCCATGCCAATCCAAAATGGTATACCGATTCTAAAGTTTATGGCAATATGGCGCCGTTTAGCACTAAATTTTCAGAATTTGAAAATGCATTGCAATATAAGTATGACTGGATGGCCTTTAATCAAGAATGGGAGTCATGGTTCGGCATGTTTAATTTTGGAGATTTTAAAGCCTATTATTACAATGATGAGTGGTTTATGTGGAACAATAATGAACCTACCATTGATTTTAGTTTATGGACTAATTTTATGAGAACAGGGAATCCTAAATACTACCATATGGCTCAAAACTTAAGTAAGCATAGTATGGATGTAGATAATATTCATTGGCCTAAAAAAAGAACCTATATAGGAGAGAGTAATGAAGCCATAGATTTTTGGAATTATAAAGATGAACCAGAATCAACACCCTATTTAGGCGTAGGGCTAAGACATGGAAATGAACATTGGAATGCTATGCTTAGTGCTCACGTTTGGATACAAGGTTGGATAGCATCTTATTTTATAAGTGGAGATCATCGCGCCTTAGAAGTTGCTAAAATGACTGGGGATACGTACCTTAAAAGAATTTGGGGAGATCATGATTTAAGGGGGAGAAGATTATATTTATCAGTACTTAATTTAGTGGAACTATATGACGCCACAAAACTAGAAAAGTATAAAACTGAACTTGATGATAGAGTTAAAATAATGCTTGAATTGCAAAATCAACAAGGGGGAAATATTTTATTAGATAGATATGGATACTCACAAACCTATGTTGCCCAAGGCTTATATAAGTACTATCAATTAACGGGAAGCAAAGAAGTTAAAAAAGCCATAATAGATCATGCAAGATGGATCAATAATGTACCTCCATTAAACCATAAAATGGAATCTTACTTGGCGACCATTTATCCGCTTGTTCTTGGATATGAGCTAAGTGGAAATAAAGTATATTTTGATGAGGCTATGAAAAGAGCAGAGGTATTAAAAGTATCAAAATTACCTATAGTAGTCGATCAAACAACCACTCAAAAAGAATATAGTGAGGCCTTATTGAAAATTTCTAGACTACCGAAAGATGATCATAGAAAAGCAATCTGGGAAACGGATATGGGCCTTAGAGCTTTTGGTTGGACCCATGCCAATAACATTCCTTATTTATTGTATTGGTTAGAAAATCCTGTGCCTAAAAATGTTTCTAAATAAAAATATTTAAATAAAAATTCTTTAAAACGAGTTCAAAATCTTGCGAAAATTATCAATTTTAATAAAAGTTTTAATCATTTTATGATTAAAAATAGCAGCATAAAAATGATATAAATAATACATTTTCAGACACTTGAATTTTACTAATGTTCAGTATTCTGTTACGATTAAAATGCAATAATTACTCTTGTTTTAGGGCTATCTGAGGTTTTAAGCTTAGTGGGTAGTATAACCGGAATTTATTTTCATAGTGATGGAAACACTAATTATATTTTAATGTATTTAGAACAGTAAACAGGTATTTTAAAGTCTTTTTAAATATGAAAATAAAGCAATTTTATCAATTTATATGTAACCCTACTTTAGGGCACATAAGAATCCAAACTATGATCAATTTTAAAACGAATATTGTATTAACTTTTATGTTGTTTTCGGCCTATGGTTCTTTGGCCTATAATAACATCAATGATGAAAATAAGATCTCTGTCATTGAATTTTCAGTAAAAAACAATAAAATTGGTGCACCATTAGTTTTTGGAATACCTTTTCCTAAAGGCCAACTTTATTCACCTGATAATGTGCGAATAAAAGACAGTAAAAATACGATTATCCCTTCTCAAATTACTGAAGTAAATACTTGGGAACCTGCAGATAAGAGTATTCAATGGATTTGGGTTTTTATTTATTCTAATGGGGATAATAGCTACAAAATAGAATATGGCAAAGGTATTCAAGCAGCGTCTATGATAGATCAGGGAATTAAAATTTCAAATCATTGGGTTGAGGGAGGAAAAGTCACAGTGAATACTGGCGCGATGGAATTTTCTTTAAGAAAAGGTATTGGAGGATTTCTTGACGAGGTAAAATTAAAACCTAGTAGCAATCCTGAAGATGAAAAAATAATTGCTGAAGGTTTAAAAAATGGTAGAGGAAACTTTGTAGATTTATTAGATGATGATGGTATGGATCTGTCAAAGGCTGAAATAACTTTTGTTAGAGCTGATAAAGGCTCAGGCCCAATGCATACGATTTTACACATTGATGGAGTGTATCATTACGATCGTAAAAATGAAGCTCCTTTTGAAATGCATATTCATGTGTATAAAAATAAAACCTACATCAAAGTTCTTAATACAATGATATATACAGGGGTTCCGACCAAGCATCCTCTTTTAGAAGGCCAACATGCCATGATTGCCATATCTGATAAAAATATTATTAACGAAGATTCGTTGGCAAGAGCTAAGGACAAAAGGTGGACACAGCCTGGAGATCAAATAGCTCAAATGGGTCTAAATCTTAAATATAATTTAAATAATGGGCCTATTACCTTTAAAACATCTTATAAGGATGGAAAATGGTGGGAAGACGGCGAGTCGAAAAATTTTGAAACTATTTTAAAAAAAGATCAAAATTTTTCAATTTTACAAAAAGGACCTAATCCTAAAAGTATTCCTCCAACGGAAACATCTTCTTTAACAGAACGACTCGTTGACAACAAGTTTAAAGGTACTATTAGTATAAGTAAAGGTGACCAGGTCAATACATCTAGATTAGACGGGTGGGTTGATATAAGTGATGAAAAATACGGAATTGCAATTGGGGTTAGAAACTTTTTTAAAGAATATCCTAAAGAAATATCAAATGACCCAAAGGAGGATGTTTTACATATTTATTCATGGAGTCCTAATGAGGATCCTATGGGGTTTGAACGTTATAGCGATGAGATAATAGATGGTGATGAATTTGATAATTTTGCCCAAGGAATAGCTAAAACAACTGAAAATATTTTTTATTTTCATAGTTCGTCTGAAACAACAAATGAGGTCAAAAATGTTTTGAATTATTTTTTGGATCCTCCAATAGCACATGCTAAACCTGAAGTATATGCCCATAGTAAAGTCTTTGGCGATATTGCACCTAATACCGGAAAGCACGCTGATTTTGAGCGTGGTTTAAAGTATAAATATGAATGGATGCTGTATAATAAAGACTGGGAGCCATGGTATGGAATGTGGGATTATGGCGATTTAAAAAATTATTTTTATAAAGGCCAATGGCATCAATGGAGTGGAAACGAGCCTTCTCAAGATTTTATGTTCTGGATGGAGTTTATGCGTACAGGAGATCGCGAAATGTATTTGCAAGGAGAAGCCATGAGCCGCATAACGATGGATGTGAATCAAATTCATTGGCCAAAAGATCCCATTTATACAGGTGAGACCAATCCAGCTTTAGACTACTGGAAGTTTTTAGAAAAAGAAAAAGGAAGTCCATATATAGGCATGGGCCGACGCCACGCAGATCAACATTGGATATCACAATTAAGTGCGCACGTTTTCGTTTCTGGCTGGATAACTTCTTATTTTTTAACAGGAGACCACCGTGGTCTAGAAGTTGCGGAATTGACAGGAGAGCATTATTTAAAAAGAATTTGGGGGGAGCATGGATTAACCGGTCGCCGCCTATACTTATCCGTTCTTAATTTAGATTGGGTTTATAATGCTACTAAAGATCCTAGATATGGCGAAGAATTAGATTTTAGAGTGGATAAAATGATTAATTTACAGCGTGTACAGCAGGGCAATTTGGTACGAGATCGTTACGACTATGCACAATCTTACGCTTCTCATGGATTAGAACAATACTTGATTTTTACAAATAAAGATCCTGATAGGATTAAATCTTCCATCATAGAAAATGCAAGAAGATTACGTGATTTACCGCCATGGGGTCATGAGTATGAATCTTTTCTAGCGACAATACATCCCGTTTTATTAGGATATAAATACACGGGGGATAAAAGCTTTTTAAATGCTGCCATAAGTCGTTCTGAGACCTTGAAAATGGGTAAACTACCAAAATCAATTAAAGATTATGAAACTCAAAAATCATTAGAAGATGCTTTAGAGTTGGCAAGTAAGCTTCCTAAGGAAACAGAGTCTTATGAATGGATAGAAAATGGATTAGACACCAAGGTACCTATTGAATCGGGAATACCTATATGGAAATTTAGTAGTGGACTTAGAGTCTTTGCATGGACACACGCAAACAATATCCCTTATTTATTATATTGGCTTGATGAGGCCGATACCAATAAAAAATCTAAATAAATTAGGGCTTTTTTATTATAATCATTTGGTGTAATTCATTTATTTGAATTATAAATTGCTCAGATAAAAATATAAAATGACTATTTCTAAAAAAACATTGCCTTTAATCTTAGGGCCATTATCATTTATTATCTTAAATTTTTTGGACACCCCTACAGGCATGACTGAAAGTGCTTTTTCTATGTTGGGTGTAACTTTATGGATTGCAATTTGGTGGGTTACAGAAGCCGTGCCTATAGCCGTAACAGCTTTAATACCATTAGTCTTATTCCCTACAACGGGTATTATGAGGGTTGAAGATACCACTGCTGCCTATGGGGATAAATATGTGTTCTTATATTTAGGGGGTTTTTTTTTAGCAATAGCTATAGAAAAATGGAACTTACACAAACGCATTGCGTTACATATCATTAAAGTAATCGGAACTAATGTTTACAAAGTAATTCTTGGTTTTATGGTGGCTACTGCTTTTTTATCGATGTGGATTTCTAATACAGCTACTTCAGTGATGATGTTGCCTATGGGAATGTCTATTGTATCTCAATTAAAAGATAACCCAACAACTATAGAAAATGAGAATTCAATTTTTGGTAAAGCCTTAATGTTAGGGATAGCTTATTCAGCTTCGATAGGCGGAATAGCAACCTTAATTGGTACACCGCCTAATTTAGTAATGGCCGGTTTTATTCAAAAAACGTATGGAATCGAAATTTCTTTTGGACAATGGTTTCAATTTGGGCTGCCAATTTCATTACTATTATTAGCCATAGCTTGGTTTTACTTAACACGAGTTGCTTTTAAATTTAAGCAAAAAGAATTCCCAGGCGGTAAACAAGAAGTTAACCGATTGATAAAAGAATTAGGTCCCATGCAGTTTGAAGAAAAAATTGTACTGGTTGTTTTTATTGCTACCGCTTTTTGTTGGATAACACGATCTTTCTTATTACAATCTTTAATTCCAGGAATAGATGATACTATTATCGCCATGGGTGCCGCTATACTTTTATTTATTCTGCCCTCTAAAAATAAAAATGGTAGAATTATTAGTTGGGACGATACCGTAAAAATACCCTGGGGAATTATTATATTATTTGGAGGAGGAATGGCATTAGCCGCAGGTTTTCAAGAAACGGGATTAGCCTTATGGTTAGGAAACCAAATAGATCTACTCGTAGGTGTTTCTCTTTTTTTATTAGTCTTTATTATTATTGTTTGTGTAAATTTTTTAACGGAAATAACATCGAATTTAGCAACTACAGCAATGCTTTTGCCAATTTTGGCACCAGTAGCGACGACATTAGATGTCAACCCATTTATATTAATTGTAGCTGCAACAACAGCCGCTTCATGTGCATTTATGCTACCCGTAGCAACACCTCCTAACGCAGTAGTGTTTGGCTCTGGTTATTTAAGAATAATTGATATGATAAAATCTGGGTTTTGGATGAATATTATATCAATTTTGATTTTAACTTTACTTGTCTATTATTTGCTACCCATTTTATGGAATTTATAATTTTTATTTATAAACAAGGTAATAGGTAATTATGTCAACTGCGTTTTAATATGTAACCGCCACTCTAGAAACTTTGCTTTTTAGATTCAGTTCAATAGTGACGTCTGCTTTGATTACCCCAAGCTTAAAATATTTAACGTCATCATTTCTAGAATTATAAGCATAATTAAAAACAAGATCGGCCATGCTGGTAGTTCCAATGCTTTAATTTAGTATTAATCTCATTTTATAAGTTTTTACGAACGTTTAGTAGATGGTTAGTGATGGTTATTGAAACACAAAGCGATCAAATTACACCAAAGTTTTTTTTGCTTAAAGAGTTCTTATGCAACACTTCACCTGCCATTCACTAGATACCTTGTTCTACGCTGTTTGTGTGTTCTGCGATTCATCAGGGCACTTTTTAAAATTAGTTATCATCCTGTTACTCAGGAAACGTTCTTTATAAATTTAACCATCATAACTTTAGAAAATGTTTATAGAAAAAGATTAAAAGCTGTTTTGATACAAAGTAACGTGACTACTACGCCAAAAATTATTCTAAGCTTTTGAGGTGATGTTTTCTGAGCTGTTTTTACTCCAAAAGAGGATGTTAAAAAAATTCCTCCTAGTATGGGGAGTACCAAGCTAATAGATATATAGCCCATCTGTAACGGAAGAATCTTTGTTATTTGATGACCATCTCCTACGCTTAAATAGCTAAAACTAACTGAAGAAGCAAGTAACGTAATTACACCAATAGAAATGGAACTTGCTTTTTTAATAGGTGTTTTTAGGATATCGGTTAAGAAAGGAATGATTACTACACCTCCTCCAACACCTGATAGTGAAGTTACACTTCCTGTTAAAGCTCCCAATCCTAAAAAAGAGATATTATTAGGTTTACTAGTAGAAAGCACTACAGATTTGTCTTCCTTTGATTTAATTAAAAGCAATCTAATAGCCAATAGCATTAACATCATAAAAAAGACAAGGTCAAAATAAAATTTATCATACCATGTAGTTGTTTTAATAATTTCTGAAACCATATAAGCAATGAACATTCCAGGTATTCCAATTAAAAGTACTTCTCGATAATGAAAGTTATTTATTTTGTATTGTTTATAGCTTACAAAAAAGCCTAAAAACATAGTAACAAAAAGAGAATGAGCGATAACAAATTTTACGAGCTCATTTCCTTCAATATGATAATAGGTGAGTAAAATGTCTAATGCAGGAATAAGAATAATATTACCTCCAGTACCTATAAGTCCTGAATAAAACCCGGTAATTATCCCTAATAATAAAAGCAGTAAAAATATCGTTATTGTCATTAATAGCGGGGAAATCTCTCCCAATTTTTTTTAGTTTTTCATTCAATTTTTCTGATACACCTATTTTCTTTAAATGGTTAGAACGGTTTGTATATGAAACGTAGCTTGTAAAAAGACACTACATTTTCGGATAAACACGGAGCCGTCCTGAAGCTTCTGGATTATGCTTTGTTTTTCTATATCAAAAGCCAAATTAAGAATTTGGAGGTCTTTGTAAATAAGTACAAACTTTTAGGCTTAGCACTTACCAGCTATGTTTTATACATTTTATTGTGCTGCGTTTTTTATTTGTTTATTTTTTCACTTTTTACAATCTAAATTGTAGGTGTTAAATCATATCCTTCATATACTTTTTGACATTGGTATCCTTATAGATTTTCTGAACTGCCTCTATATACAATTTTGTAAACCGCTCATTTTTTATAAGATTACCAAAAAGAGATTCTTGTCTTATAAAGGCTAATGGATCGGTTGTGGTTTGTTCGGCAGCTTGATGTAGTTCGGTGCTCATGGCATCGATAATTTCGATTGGATGCCCTTGTCTATCCATTCCTTTATCACTATAATAACACCAGGCAGCAATGATTAAGGTTGCATACTTGATACTGCCACCTGTCGCTAAATTATCATGTATAGTAGCAATTAAAAATTTAGGCAATTTGGCGGAGCTTTCCGAACAAATACGGCTGACACTGTCTTTGATATTCGGGTTGGCAAAACGCTCTAATAGACTGTCTTTGTAGTCTTCCAAATCAATGCCTTCAATGTTTCCCAAAATGGGTGTAGCTTCTTGGTCTAGGTAGGCCCGCAAATAGGTTTTGAAGATTTGGTCTTCTAGGCAGGCATTGATGGTGGGGTGACCGTGAAGGGCTCCTAAAAGCCCCAATACTGAATGCCCGGCATTGAGCAGTCGTAGTTTCATTTTCTCATAAGGCCCCACATCTGGGACGAATTTTACCCCAACTTTTTCAAAAGCGGGCCGCCCGTTCGAAAATTTATCTTCTATCACCCATTGTATAAAAGGTTCGCAAGTAACGGGCCAAGCATCTTGTACGCCATAGTTTTGTGCAAGAGTTTCGATATCTGCTTTCGTTGTTACTGGTGTAATGCGATCAACCATACTATTGGGGAAGCAGACTTCTTGGGCTATCCATTCCGCCAACCCCTTATCTTGCACTTCGGCAAAGGCGAGTAACATCTTACGCGCCATATCGCCATTGTGTTCAATATTGTCACAAGACAAAATGGTAAAAGCAGGTAGTCCGTTATCGCGACGTCGTTTTAAGGCAGCGGTTAGAAAACCATATACGGTTATCGGGTCATTGGGGTGTCGTAGTTCGTGTTGTATATCAGGGTTGTCAAAATTGAATTCCCCCGTTGTGGGGTTAAAATTATATCCGCCTTCGGTAATCGTAAGCGATACTATTCGAGTATCAGCATTTGCCATACAGGCGATTACGGGTTCGGAGTCTGTGACTCCCATTTTAAAATTGACTATCGACCCAATGACTTCAGGTTCAATTTTTCCGTCGGGGTGTTTGACCATCAGCGTATACAGGTAGTCTTGGGTATTGAAAATATCGTGTAGTTTGGCATCCGCTTCGCGTAGGCCTATACCACAGATTCCCCAGTCTGAAGCTTCGCCCAACTGCCGGAGTTGGTGTAAATAGTAAGCTTGATGCGCGCGGTGAAATCCACCGACACCAATGTGTACGATTCCTGTTTTGTTCGCTTTGCGATTATAATTCGGAACAGGCATACGGTTTCCTACTTCCTCTAAATTTTTCTGTTGTAGTTGTATAGGTGTTTTCATTAGTGTGTAGCTTTTTTTGATTTTCCGCGTAGCAGCGCCCAATACGTAAGTGCAAAATAAATTAGGGTACAGATGAAGGCGTAAGTATAAAAGAGTTCCCTATTTTCGATATAATCTGTTTCTGATGCACTACCGAACATGACATTACTAGCTAACACCAAGGTAACGACCAAAGCGACAATCGCAATAAATTTTAACCCCTGAGATAAAAAAGAGCTGTCCTTGGCAATAATGGGTTCTTCCTTTGCTTGCTGTTCTTGAAAGCGTTCAATCGTTTCCTTACGAACTTCTTCTTCCTTAACTTCAGCAGTATAGTTCTCTTTCGCCCCATACTTAGACGCTAACAGCGTATACAACAAAATGGTAAAAAACCAAGTGGGGATAAACAGGTAATAGAAGGAAATCACATCCAAGGCATTCAATCCAAAACCGAAGACAAGGCCTAAGCCCCATGAAGCGACAGCGGGCATACTAAAGGTCAGCTGGCGGTACGAAGACCAGTAGCGCGTAAAGCCAATTCTAGGAAAAATCTGATGTTCTGTAAATACAATTGCCCCTACAGGAACCACCAGTAGTCCGGCATATGTGAGCAGTGGCAGTATTTGAGAAAAAACAAAGGGGAAACAGGCAATGATCATAGTGACTAACCCAACTATGATGGTCGTTTTCTTTCGAGAGTGGTTAAAGAAAATCGCCTGTGCGGCTAAACCTGCTCTATATAGATTTGTTATTGCTGTTGTCCATCCAGCAACGATTACTATTACAAACCCAGACCAACCGAGGGCATAGTACGCCACATCACCCGGATCAAGTTCTACAATAGATTTCCCTAAGATAACAGCGGCACCTGCGCCCATGATTCCGGCAGCAATCCATGCCACATAGTGACCAAACATCATCCCGGTACTGGTGGCATAGCCGTACGATTTCTTTTTAGCAAATCGCAAGAGGGCCATATCAATTAATCCGAAATGAGTAATGGTATTGGCAGCCCAACCAAATCCTATGACTTCCACTAATCCGATGCCCGGAGCTCCGTCGCTGTTGATGCCTGTCCAAATAGACTGGTCTCCCAAGGTCATAAAATCGGCCCAGCCTGCAGGTAAGGTTTTACCTAATACGTCTAAAGACAAAGCGGGGAGGAGCACCATGGCGCCACTGGTAAACATTACAAAGAGCCAAGGCGCACAGATACCGGAAAATTCAGAAACCGCATTAAAACCATAGAGTGCGATGGAAACCACAAAGATGCCCACAGCTAAAACAATCAAAATAAACCAAGCATTGGTAGGGTACCAATTCAGTTGCGCAGGAATATCAAAGGCAAAACGCACGGCGGTAGATGATACCGTAATCATTGCTGCTGAAATCACCGAAAAGATGATGACATTGGCCCAATTGTACATCTTGGTCATTGAATCACCTGCAATCTTATTCAGATAGGTATAGAGGCTCAATCGCGTATCAACGGCAATAGGGGAGGTGATGAACCTCCAGCTCAGTACGGCCAAGATATTACCAATCAATAGACCTAGAATGATATCCATGGTCTTGGCGCCTAGCGCCACGAAGGTCGCTCCAATGACAAACTCCGTTGCTGCTACATGCTCAGCAGCATATAGTCCCGCAAAATGGGTCCAATCATGTAATTTATGTTTGGCAACTGGTAATTGTTCTTCTTCTAAGTTTTCAAATTGTTTAAAATCTTCTGTGGTGTCCATATTTTAGGCTGGTTGCAAATTTTACACTTGTTAAATTCGGTATTCTATTTTTTTAATGGGTTTGATTAAATGAAGCACAAAGTTATTGAGTGTGGTTAGTTGCGTGGTTAAACAACTAATTTAGCAAATAAAAACCGAATAGAAAATCCGTGAGGATTTTTGGTAAGTAGGAAAGAACCAAGCAATTAATTATATACGGTATTACCAGCCGTTTTTTAATTTTTCAGATTCAATTTCTTTTAGAATGGTATTTTTTTCAATTAAATTATTCTCTATTGTTTTTAACAATGATTCTGCTTTGTATAAGTTTGATTTTTTATTGTCCATATTTAGTTCAAGTTCATAAAGTGAGAGGTAGAATTCGTAATATTTAGGATAATATTTTACTCCAAGCTCATAAATTTTTATAGCATATTCTTCAAGTTCATTGTTCCAATAGCGAGAAGCAATTCCGTTGATATCTGAAATTTCAGGTGGATAATTGTAAGTCCCAATTTTTGAAGCAATTTCTATTTTATCTAACTCTTCTGATATTGAACCTGGTTTGCTAATTAGTCTATCTTCCATATCTACTTTGGGAATTTCAAAGTAACGACCTCTATAATTTCTAAAGACTTTTGTTAGTAAAGTAGGGGTAGCTACAATTGGGACAGAATTATGAGCCGAAAAATCTGCTTCAAAACTATTTATTGAATTAAAAAATGAATGGTATTTAATTTTTAAAGCGTCATATTTTTTTCTATGATACATATCTTTAGCTTCCGAAATTCCACCTATTGCAATAGAAATTTTTGACTTATCAATAATCTTCGATTCATTAAATCCTGTAATCAGCATTTCCAATTCATCGAAAGGCGAATTTGCAATAACAGCAGCATAATAATCTGGGTGACTGTAATAGGAATAAAGAGAAAATGAAGCAGAAAAAGAGTGCCCAATAATTACTTTAAAATCACTTGGATTATACTTTTTTAATTCGGCATCAAGTTCTTTAGTTATAAATCTGTCTAAAGGTAATTCTGTTTTCAAGTCTATAATTCCATATTCTTTATTTCTATGAATAGCAGGAATAACCACTATAATGGCACTTGGAATTTCTTTGGTGAAACGTAAATATTGGATGTCAGAAACGATTGGTTTTGTGAACCATTGATTTTGTCCGTCAAGTAAATAAATTACAGGTAGTTTAACCAAATCAGATTTATATTTATAAAATTCAGGTTTATGAATAAATACAGTACGAGATTCGTTAAATGCCTTTGAATAAAAAGTTAATGTATCAATTTCTTGACCATATATGTGTGATGATAATAATATCGTAAGAATAAATGTTATTTTAATTATCATTTGCAAGTTGTATTCAAATGTTTGCTAACGTTTTATGTATGGTTAGTTGCGTGGTTAAGGAACTAATTTCGTAAGTAGGCTTGCACTAGCAATTAATTTTATACGGTGTGCCTGTTGCACAAGTTAAGAAAAAAGCTTTGATGAGATTGTATAAAAAACATGTATTTCTTATCTTTATGTATGCAGGGAAAAAAGACTTTTCAAGAGAAGTTATTCAATCAATTTAGGC
>Ga0163216_100181_pt1 | contig 152689 bp, 149 predicted proteins | sample SynspAceP_FD_167610 | JGI IMG/M metagenome (GOLD analysis project Ga0163216, IMG submission 167610) | Saline lake microbial communities from Ace Lake in Antarctica - Synechococcus sp. Ace-P (Illumina Assembly) | ecosystem: Environmental > Aquatic > Non-marine Saline and Alkaline > Saline ... | reverse complement strand
ACAGGGGTGGGCGCATACCCCGGAATCGGTGGGCGGATGAAATCGGAACGGGTGGGCGCATCAAATCGGAATCGGTGGGCGGATCACCCCGGAATACGCACGCTGATCAGTCCAATTAGGATTTTATAGTTCAAACGCATGCAGCGGTGCCCTTTTCGGCGTCAATCAAAGCAAGCCATGCACCCCGTATCTGGCAAAGGGCAAAAGACCACACCAGCGATCCCGCAACCGGCCTTGCAGCGTTAGGCATGGCCCAAAGACATTAATAAAAAGTGCCATCTCGCCCAGTTGCGGCGAAGATCATGGCAAATCGCGCCGCCAGCCTTGATCAGGCGGTAGCCGACAGCCGACAGCCGCCTTATACACGGCGCATGCCGTGATCCTGCCGTGCAGGCTGTCATGGACCCAATGGATTAGACACGAAAGAGAATACGATGAAGATGATTGTCGCTGCGCTTGCTGGATCTTTGCTGCTGGGTGCCTGCGCGGCCCCCGTGCCGCCCGCGCCCGCCGCCCCGGCGCTGCCTAGCCCAGAGCAGCAGATTCAGGATCAGATCACCGCAATGGCCGCGCCGAACCAAAACCTGGCCACAGCGCGCGTGCACGATGATGATAACTGTTTCTGGTTCAGCTATGTCGGCCCGGTCGAGACGACAGAACTGCCGCTTCTGACCCGCGAAGGCCGTCATATTTGTGCGCCAAAGCCCGCCGAGGCCGAAGCCCCGGCAGAGCCTGCGACTGCAGCTTAACTTTGGGCGGTGACAGTGTTTTCGGTCGGGTACAACACGGCCGTCGACCCTGTCGCCACCTGGTCGTACAGACCGATAATATGCGCCATCACCATGCGCACACAGCCAGAGCTGGCGCGGCTACCGATGGACCGCGGCGACGGCGTGCCATGGATGCGCAGATAGGTGTCGCGATTGCCAGTATACAGATACAGCGCGCGCGACCCCAGAGGGTTGCTCGGGCCGCCATCCATGCCGTCCTTGTGCTGCTCATATGATGCCGGGTCACGCTCGATCATCGCGGGCGTCGGTGTCCAAGTTGGCCACTTGGACTTGCGCTTGATCGCGTAGGAACCAGGCTCGTACAGGTTGCCCTTGGCAATCGCCACGCCGTAGCGCATCGCTGTGCCGTTGGGCTGGATGTGATAAAGGTAGCGCGCGACCGCATCGACGTGGATATCGCCTGATTTCAGACCGTCATTCGCCTGCACCAGCTGCGGCAAAAAGCGGTCGTGAAAACCCCAAGGGTTGGTGGTCGCGGGATCGTAGTTTGCAGGTGTCACACGCGAGTCCCAAGCGGACCACTGCGATTGCTGCGACGTCGGGGCCGCAAATGCGGGGCTGGCGATAGGAAGTGAAAATAGCGCTCCAGTCGTCTGGATAAAGTGGCGTCTGGTCAGCATTTCGAATTCCTTGGCAATTTGGGAGCAGCGATATTAAGTCGCGGAGACTTTAGGCACATATCTGCCATTATCCAATGCAACTTTTCGCTATAACCCTGACATCGGGCAAGATGAGCACAATATCCGCGCGCCAGCGGCATACAAACCAAGCAATTCAAATAGAAAGGTTTGTGGCGGACAGACAGGGATTCGAACCCTGGAGACGGTTCCCCGCCTACACACTTTCCAGGCGTGCGCCTTCGACCACTCGGCCACCTGTCCACTGAGGGCGTCTTTAGCCAAGGGTGCGGGGGGGTGCAAGAGGCAGAAACGGAAAATTCGCGCCGATGCATTGAAACCTGCGCCCCGGCTGCGCATAAACATTGTAACCGCATAGAGTTAATACCCATGAAGCACGTCCCGCCCCCCGAAGACACCAACGCCCAGCGGTTCGAGCTGGCGCGCGTGCAGACCGCTGCGCTGGTGATCATCGCCTTTGCGGTGGTGCTGTTTTTGCTGGTGCAGGCGCAGTTCATTCTGATCAGCCTTGCCGTGGCGATCATCCTGTTTTCGCTGACAGCGGATGTGATCAGCTTTATCGCCCGCCAGCGGATCGGGCGGCTGCGGGTGCCCAATTGGCTGGCGTCGATTGTTGCGCTTTTGCTGATCGGCGCGGCGCTGCTGACCATGACATCTATTGTCGTGGCGCAGATCAACACGGTGCTGCAAATCACCCTCGCCTACGCCGAACGCGCGCCAGAGGCGATTGCCGCCCTGTTTTCATGGGCTGGCGACGATACAGAGGCCGCCGTGCTCAATTCCATGCGGTCAATAGAGCTGTCGGGCTATCTGCGCGGTGCAGCAGGCGGCGCGACAAGCCTGACGCAAGCCTCGGTGCTCGTGATCCTATTTGTCGGCTTTTTATTCGCGGAACGGGTCTGGTTCCAGACCAAGCTGCTGGCCTTTACCGGTAACCCGGCGCAGGCCAAGCGCATCGGTCTTATCATTTCGTCCATCATTCACCGGGTAAACTATTACCTGCTGGTCAAAACGGGAATTAGCCTTGTGACCGGGGTGATGACCTATGTGCTGGCGCAGGCGTTTGGGATGGAAATTGCGATGCCCTTGGGGGTGATGACCTTTGTGCTGAACTTCATCCCGAACGTGGGATCCATCGTTGCGACCGGACTGGTCGCACTGGCGGCCTATGTGCAGTTTGGCGATCCGACCCTGACCGTGGTGATCTTTGTCATCTCGGGGGCCATTCAGTTCATGAACGGCTCTGTCATTGACCCGATGCTGATGGGGCGCGCCCTGCGGCTGTCGTCCTTTGGCATCCTTGTTAGCCTAGCGTTCTGGGGCGCTGTTTGGGGCATTCCCGGCATGTTCCTGTCGGTGCCGATCATGGTGATGATGCTTGTCGTGTGCAGCCATGTCCCCGCGCTGCGCCCGATCGCGATCCTGCTGTCCCGCGAAGGTCTGCCCGATAGCGAAGATCAGCTGGACAAGTCCTAACGCGCCAGCACAAAGGCCACGGCAATCGCAGCCTCGAACCCTGCTGCCACCAGAATCGCGAAACTGGCAGAGCCTGCGGCGTAGGACCAAATCCCCGTCGCAGCGATGCCCGCAAAGGTCACAGCCGCGGCCAATGCGGTGCCGTCTTGCAATGGCCCCGGCCCTGCATCCCGCAGCAGCCAAAAGAACACAGCCAACCCCAAGAATAAGGGTGACGCGCGGCGACCGATGAACACAGCGCTGGCGTCCGCCGTGACGCCGTACAGGGCCATATAAGCGCCCGGCGCGATCAGGAAGACGGCGAACAGCACGGCGCACAGGACTGCCGTTGCGATACACAAAAGCGTAAACATCACGCGTCCTCTAGATGCAGATAGACACGGCGATTTTGCCGGCCCTTCTTTTCGATCTTACCGATCCGCACGCGGCCGATTTCGCTGGTCCAGCCGACATGGGTGCCGCCGCAGGGTTGCAGATCGAAGGCTGCATCACCCTCTCCAATCCGGATCAGGCGAATGGGGCCTTGGCCGCGCGGCGGCTTGACCGTCATCGTCTTGATCAGTTCTGGCTGTTGATCCAACACGGCCTCGGGGATCCATTCGGCGGTAACGGCCAGATCGCGCGCGATCATGTCGTTCAACAGTCCGGTCAGCGCATCCTTGTCTTCGGGTGCGTTTTCCATATCGAAATCCAACCGCCCCTTATCAGCCGCGATTTGCCCGCCGGTGACGGGGCGCGGGATAATGACGGACAGCAGGTGCAGCGCGGTGTGCACGCGCATCATGCGGTGGCGGCGATCCCAGACCAGCGATTGTTTCACATAGGTGCCAATCTCTGGCAGGCGCGCAGGCTCTGCCGGGACAAGGACGATATCGCCGCCCTGCCCCTTTACGGTCGTGCCAATGTCGATGCCGCCGCCGTCCCACACCAGCCGCCCCGCGTCCCCCGGCTGCCCACCAGAGGTCGCGTAAAAGATCGACGCATCCAACACGATACCGCCTTCCAGCGTATGCCCGGTGACGCGGCCCGTCGCCTCGCGCAGGTAGGAATCGTGCAAGAAAAGCGGCTCGGTCATCAGGTAGGCCCATCTGGATCGGCATCGCCGTCCGTATCAGTGTCGTGCAGGTCGCTGGCGTCCATCATGCTGCTGGCCTCGCGCGCGGTGCTTGGACCGTCGCTGGGGGCTTCCACAGGCTTTGCCGGGCCGCTTGGCTGCGCGGGGTGCAGCTTTTCCGGATTACGCAGCCAGATATCGGTCTGGGCAAAGGGCACTTCGATCCCTTCGGCCACAAAGCGGGCGTTGATCTGGCGCAGGATTTCGTCGGTCGTGACGACCTTCCAGTTCACATCGCGCAGGATCATCCGCAGCTCAAAGTCCAAGCTGCTGGCACCGAAGGCGGCAAAAAGCGCCTGCGGTCCGGGATCGGCAATGACCATCGGATGCGCCTCGGCGATCTCAAGCAAAATCGCGCGGACCTTTTCAACGTCAGTCCCGTAAGCCACGCCAATCGGCAAAATCAGGCGGCCCACAAGGTTGCCGCGTGTCCAGTTCGTCACCTGCCCGCTGACCAAGTCAGCGTTGGGGATGATGACATCGGTGCGGTCAAACGTCTCGATCCGGGTGGACCGGACCGAGATATTGCGCACGAAACCAACGTTGCCATTCACCTCGATCATATCGCCTTCGCCGATGGGGCGTTCGATCAGCAGGATGATGCCAGAGACGAAGTTCTGCACGATGGTTTGCAGGCCGAAACCGATACCAACCGACAGCGCACCGGCGACAATCGCAAGGCTTGATAAATCAATGCCTGCCGTCGTAATCGCGATAAGCGCGGCCAGAAAGATCCCGACATATCCCACCCCGGCCGAGACGGCATTCTGCCCGCCAAGGTCCATTTTAGTGCGCGGCAACACCGTTGTTTTCAACTGCCGCTTGACGAATTGCGTCAGCAAGTAACCGCCGCCAAAGATCAGCACGAAGGTCAGGAAATCGCCGGGCGAAATCGTCGTCTCGCCCACTTGGAAACCGGCGCGGAACTGGGCCACGACCTCGGCCAAGTCGGTGACGCTTGCGCCCCACACCAGCGACAAAACCGGCACGGCCAGCAAAAACAGCCCAAAGCCGATAACGACGGGCATCAGCGGCCCCGCGCCTTCGGTTTCGCTGGACGGGGCGTAGATGTCATAGACCAGCTTTTGCAGCACAATGATCACGCCAAAGATCGCCAGCGTCATGACCGACGGCGCAAACAGCGACGCAGAGGCCGCAGCAAAGCCGGCCGCTGCCAGCAGCGGCGACGCGATGGCCACGATAATGCAAAGCAGCCCGACGGACACACGGATGCGCCCGCTTGATCCCGCCTTGCCTGCCCGGTCCATCGGCGCATGCCGCAGCAAATAGCCAAGGCGGAACAAGATCGCGGCCAGCAAGACCTGCAATGGCAGCGTCACCACCCCAGTGGATGCGTCAGAGGCCCCCGCATTCGCCATCAGCGCCGCAACAATCAAGATCGCGGCAAGGCCAATGCCAAGCGCCACACCGCTGCTGCGGATTTTGCTGCGCACATCAGCGGGATAGCCCAGCGGGCCGCCCTGTTCACCTTGCGGGAACAGCTGCCCGTTCAGCCAGCGCGCCACAATCACAATAAAGCCCGCGCCAAAGATCGCCTGCGACAGCGCATCCCCGGACCGGGCCAACACGCCAAGCTGGCGCAGACCCAAAATCAACGCGGACAGGCCAAGCGTCGGCAGCACGATCTGCCACAGCGACAACAGGAACGACCAAATCGCCCGCCCGCGCGCATGGCTGTTTTCCACCCGGTCCTGCAACAGCGACACCCAAGACCGTGACCGCGCCAGCAGCACAATGGCCACGGCCAGATACATGATCGACAGCGGCACGCCCGGCCAGATCGACCCGGATGAGAAGCGTGAAGATATCCGCGCTGCTGCCGATGCGACCACAGTATTCAACGCGGCGTGCCCGCTTTGCAGTGCCTCGCCCCAGTTGGACGGGTTCAGCGGCGACGGGCCGCGTGTGGTCAGCCGTGCGGTATCGCGGGCGCGCAGCTGGCTGTCGACCTCAGATATCAGGCCGTCGGCGCGGGCATAGGCTTCACGGGCCAACACGGCTGGTGCGCTGATCTCGTCCAATTGGCGGTTCAGCACGATACGGCGTTCTGCGATGGCGGGCTGTTCCTCGCCGCTTTCGGGCGGGGTTCCGAGCGCGCTGATCTGGCCTTGCACGGTGGCGATGCGGCCCGCGTTAAGCGATCCCAGCGCCTGAAAACGCTCGCGCCAACCAAACAGCGTCTCGCGCGTGCGCGACAGGGCCAACGATGATCCGGTGCCCGTGCCCGTGCCCAGCAGCGCCTCTGCTGCGGCAACACGCGATTGCCAGTCGTCCAGATCAGGCACGGCATTTGCCAGCGCCTGCTCGGCTGCGTCCAACGCTTCTGGGTCGGCAACCTCTGCCGCGGCCGCCTCGGCCTCGCCTTGCTGGGCGGTGGTTTCCGCATCAGCTGGCGCTGTCACTAACCCGTCAAGGGCCACCTGCGCGGTGGCACCCTGCCCGGCCAGCCAAAACGCCAGCGCAATCCCAAGACCAAGGCGCGGGGTCATGCGTCTTGGAAAACGCCGGGAATGGACTGCGGTCCGGTGGACAGCCAAGACGGCACTGGCAATCCTTTGGAGCGCAAGAACTCCGGGTTCCACAGTTTGGACTGATAGCGCGTGCCATAGTCGCACAGGATGGTGACAATGGTGTGCCCCGGCCCCATGTCCCGCGCCATACGGATCGCGCCCGCAATGTTGATGCCGGACGATCCGCCAAGGCACAGCCCCTCGTGCTGCAGCAGATCAAAGACGATCGGCAGCGCTTCTGCATCGGGGATGTTGTAATTCATATCGGGCGTGAACCCTTCAAGGTTCGCCGTAATCCGGCCCTGACCGATGCCTTCGGTGATGCTATCGCCCGACGATTTCATCTCGCCGTGCTCGTAGAAGTTATACAGCGCGGCACCGTCCGGATCAGCCAGACCGATTTTCACGCCTTTGGGCTGCAACGCCATGCCGACCCCCGCCAGCGTGCCGCCGGACCCGACCGCGCAGATAAAGCCGTCAACCTTGCCGCCAGTTTGTTCCCAAATCTCTGGCCCGGTGGTTTCGATATGGGCCTGACGGTTGGCCACGTTATCGAACTGGTTTGCCCAGATCACGCCGCCGGGGGTGGTTTTCGCCAGCTCTTCGGCCAGGCGGCCGGAATAGCGGACGTAGTTGTTAGGATTTTTGTAAGGCGCAGCAGGCACCTGCACCAATTCCGCACCCGCAAGGCGCAGCATGTCTTTCTTTTCCTCGGACTGGGTTTCCGGGATCACGATAACGGTCTTAAAGCCCATCGACGCACCCACAAGCGCAAGGCCAATGCCCGTATTGCCAGCGGTACCTTCGACGATAGTGCCGCCGGGCTTCAGCAAGCCTTTGGCGACGGCATCTTTGATGATGTAAAGCGCGGCGCGGTCCTTAACGGACTGGCCGGGGTTCATGAATTCAGCCTTGCCCAGAATGGTGCAGCCGGTCAGCTCTGACGCGGCGCGCAGCTTGATCAGGGGCGTGTTCCCAACGGTATCGGCCAGATCGGATTTGATATGCATGGCAAAGCCCTTTCGAATGCGCGTGTTACGTACTGTCTAGGCGTCAGCGGGGGCGAACTCAAGACGCAGGGCGTCCCGGTTCAGCGCCAACCAGTAAATCAACGTCACGCAAGGCCCAGCAGCGATTTCGCCGCTTTGGACAAAGGCCAGCGCGTCATCCAGCGGCAGGACATGCAGACGCAGGTCCTCTTGTTCCGATTCCAGCCCGCCAGCGTAGCGGTTTACATCAGGAAGATCGCATAAGCCGATGTAACAATAGAAATAATCCGTCGCGTTACCCGGTGACGGATAAAAGGACGTGACATGGCGCAGGGTGACATCCAGCCCGGCTTCTTCTTGCGTCTCGCGCAGGGCGGCCTGCTCTGGCGTCTCAAAGGCATCGATCATGCCTGCGACAGGTTCCAGCATCCACGGGTTCGGATCGCCTCGTTCCAGCGGGCCCATACGCATCTGTTCAACCAGCACAACGCGGCCGCGCACCGGATCATAGGGCAGCACAATCGCGGCATCGATGCCAACCAACACCTCGCGCGGTAGCGGGCCTTGATGGCCGCCGTCAAACCGGCGGTGGGACACATCGAAGCCCTGCATCTTGAAAAACCGCCCCACAGGCGCGGCGCGCTCAGACACGGTCACGTCGCCCGCCTGCGCGGCATAGCGCAGCGCATTTGGCCGATCCGTCACTGCCGCCTGCGCCTGCGCCCAAGCGCGTTTCAGGAACATCGGCCACTGCCAGCGCAGATCAGCGGGCGCGGGCAACGGGTCTTGCGCAAACACCGCGCGCGCCGCCTGCGCCGTGACAGCGCCGTAGTTTTCCTGCCAGTCGGCGAGCGACCATTCCCCCTGTGCCGCTTGCAACTGCGCAGGCGGCAGCCACACTTGCGCGGGATGCGTTGTGCCATCTGTCAACGTCACGGGCACAGAGGTCAGGGTGTAATCGTAAGCGTCCTCGAACAGGGTCAGCCGCGCGATCTGGTCGGCGCTCAGGTTGCGCCATAGCAGCCCCTGCGCCGCGCACCCCGGGACCTGCGTGATCATTGGGGCCACGTCATCCACCGCAGGCTGCACGCTGTATCCGTCCAGCCGCGCAGGCGTCACATCACCTGCGATGCCCGACACAGCTATCCGCAACGCTTCGTCGCGCAAGGTGCCGTAAACAAAGATATTCATTAGCGGTAACGCGATCCGAATATGTCCGTCAGCAGCCCCGCAACCAACCCGCCGCCCAGCCAGACGAGCAGGTTCAGCGGGGAATAAAACACCTTGGCGTAATCCAGCATAATGGAGAACACGCCAATGACCGCCTCCATCGGGCCACCAAAGCGGCCGCGCATGGCCACCTGAATCATGTCATAACCCGACAAAAGCAGTAGCACCCAAAACGCAAGCGCCGCGGCCCCGGTCAAGGCGGTGCCCATTGCAGCCCCCGTGCCTTGCCCGCTGCGCGAGCCGACAATGATCCAACCGACCAACACGCCAACGATGATAACCAAAGGATACCAATACTTTGGCGCACGCGCTTCATCAAAATACGGCACCAACAAAAAGGCGAGTACCGCCCCCAGAACCGCATAAAACACGGCCCCCGCAAGGCGTCCGGCAGTTGGCATGGTCGTTCCTTTCCGGCCCCTTAGGCGGGGCGCGCGATCGTAATTTGCGTTACGTCGCAGTTTTCACTGGCAAAGGTCGCAGCACAAGAGGTCAGATAAAAGTTCCACATCCGCCGAAACCGGTCGTCAAAGCCTAAGGCCGCGACTTTGTCCCATTTGGCGTTAAAGGTGTCATGCCAGCGGCGCAACGTCTGGTCGTAACTGTGGCCAAATTCGATAGAGGTTTCGACCAACAAACCATGCTTGGTAATGACCTCTCTCAGCTTGCTGGGGCTTGGCAGCATCCCGCCGGGAAAGATGTATTTCTGAATGAAATCGGGTCCGCGTTTGTAAACCTCCCACCGGCGGTCAGCGACGGTGATGATCTGCAATGTGGCCTTGCGACCGGGTTTTAGCCGCGCCCGAACGGTCTTGAAATAGGCCGGCCAATATTGCTCGCCCACGGCCTCGAACATCTCGATGCTGGCGATGCCGTCATAGGTCCCCGTTTCGTCGCGGTAGTCTTGCAGCTTGAAGGTGACCTTGTCGGAAAGCCCTGCCTTTTCAATGCGGTCTACGGCGTAGTTAAACTGCTCTTTGCTGATCGTCAGGCAGGTGACACGCAAGCCGCGCTCTGCTGCGGCGTATTCCGCAAACCCGCCCCAACCGCAGCCGATTTCCAGCACATGATCACCGGGCTGCACGCCCATCTGATCCACCATAGAGGCATATTTGGCTGTCTGCGCGCTCTCAAGGCTCTCTTGGCCGCTTTCAAACAGGGCAGAGGAATAGGTCATCGTGTCGTCAAGCCAAAGGCCGTAGAAATCGTTGCCAAGATCGTAGTGATATTCGATGTTCTTGCGGGCCTGCTTTTTGGAATTACTTTGCAACCAGAAGCGGATACGCTCGAAAGTTCGCACAAGATACTGGCCCGGAAAGCCGTCATAAATCTCTTCTGCGTCGTCGTGAATCAGGTCCATGAACGCCATCAGATTGGGCGTTGACCACCAGCCATCAAGGTAAGCGTCACAAAACCCAAGGTCGCCTTCGCGCACGATACGGGCAAACAGATCAGCGTTATGCACAGTGATTTCAGCGACATGACCCGCTGCGGCCCCTTCAGAGCGGAATTGGCGACCGTCAGGCAGAATCACATCGATCCGGCCCCGTTTCAGGGCGCCCATCATCTTGAAAACCGCAGTGAAATAACGTGGCAGCCCGGTTTGGCCGTCAGTGGTCGTCAAAATCATCAATTACCCTGTCTGTCGTTTTTGCCGGTTCTTAGGCCCGGTGTTGTTCTAATTTTAAGGTGTCGCACCCGAAAGTCACGCGTCAGAGGCGAAATAGTTGCGACCTACCCGCGACAGGGTGCCGCGGTTTGCCTGTCTATTCGCCGGATGTCGCCGAATTTACTTGTTTATAACTACATCTCGTTTATCGCATGCAACACACCACAAAGGACTGATAACAGAATGCCTTCGACGACCCACCTACCGCCCGACACTCCTGCCGCGCGTGATTGGGTCCGCATTCTTGCGGCCTATCGCGATCCTAACACATCACGCAGTTTTTTCGAACTTGGCGTCACAGTCGCTGGTTTCGTCGCTTTGTGGGTCGCTGCCTGGTATGCAGTGCAGGTCAGCTGGTTGCTGGCGCTTGCGATTGGCGTTGTGAATGGTGGCTTTTTGGTGCGCCTTTTTGCAATCCAGCACGATTGCGGACATGGGTCCTTTTTTAACAACCGCCATCTTAGCGATTGGGCTGGCCGGATTTTGGGCGTTGTGACGCTCACCCCATATGACGTCTGGCGCCGCACCCACGCGCTGCACCATTCGCATGCGGGCAATCTGGATCGGCGCGGCATCGGCGATGTCACGACGCTGACTTTGGACGAATACAACGCGCTGCCGCCGCTGCGGCGTTTCATGTACCGCCTTTATCGTCACCCGCTGGTGATGTTCGGCCTTGGTCCGACATATTTGTTCTTTATCCAGAACCGCGTGCCGCTGGGTCTGATGACCGCGGGCAAGGTCTACTGGATTTCCGCTATGGTAACCAATGTCGCGCTGGCCGTGGCTGTGGCGCTGATCGCTTACTTTGGTGGCTGGCAGGCTGTCGCCTTTGTCTTTGTGCCGCCGGTCTTTGTCGCCGCGTCCGCTGGCGTGTGGCTGTTCTATGTACAGCACCAGTTCGAAACGACGATGTGGGAACATGACCCCGATTGGCAGTTGCACGAGGCGGCGCTGCACGGCAGCTCTCATTACGATTTGCCGCTGGTACTGCGCTGGATGACCGCCAACATCGGCATTCACCATGTGCACCACCTGTACAGCCGCATCCCGTTCTATCGTCTGCCCGACGTGCTGCGCGATCACAAGGAACTGGTCGAAGTCAGCCGCATGACGATGCGCGAAAGCCTGAAATGCGCCTCGCTTGATCTGTGGGACGTCAAGCGGAACCGCCTGATTTCCTTCCGCCAGGCGCGGCTCGCCGCTTAAAAATCACGGTCCTTATAGGCGGCAAGCGCCGCCTTGCGGCCGTCTTCGGCGGTCACAACCGGATCGGGATAGGCATCATCAGGTGCCATATTCCAGCGCAGTGGAATGGCATCGTAAAAGGCCAGCGCGGTCTGTGACGGTTTCTTATAATCCTCTGCCAGCCACGCCTTAGCGTAGTCGCGATTTTTGTCGAACTTATCCAGCTGAGTAACCGGGTTGAACACCCGGAAATAGGGCGTTGCATCCGGGCCAGATCCTGCGGACCACTGCCAACCCATCGCGTTTGATGCGGGGTCCCAGTCGATCAGTTGGTCCTCGAACCAATCCAAACCGATTTTCCAATGACACATCAGGTGCTTGGTCAAATAGCTGGCGACGATCATCCGCCCCCGGTTGTGCATCGTCCCCGTCACCTGCAATTCGCGCATCGCCGCATCAACAAATCTGATGCCGGTGCGCCCTTGCTTCCAAGCCTTCACCTCGGCCAGCCGCTCGTCGGTTTTCCATGGGAAAGCATCCCAATCCTCGCGCCAGTTGCCCGTTGTGATGCGCGGCGTGTGGTGGGCCAGATGGTAGGCAAACTCGCGCCAGACCAGCTCTTTCAGAAATACTTCGGCATCGCCCTTGCCGTCGTGCAGCGCGCGCCATCCTGCGTGCCAGCAAGCCAGCGGGCTGATTTCGCCATAGGTCAGGTTTTCCGACAGGCCGGATGTCCCCTTGATCCCCGGAATATCGCGCGCGGCTTTATAATCTGCGACACGGTTTGCAATAAAGGCACCCAGCCGGTGGCTGGCAGCGGTTTCACCAACGGTGCAATGTGGCAGCACAACGTCGTGGCCGCGCCGCATATCTGCGCCCATTGCCCAGTCGTTCAGTTCATCGCTTGCGGGCCAGCTGTCAGGCGCAGGGATTTTGCCGGGCGCAGGCAGTGTATTGGGAAGTTCGCGGCTGCGGACAGATTTCCACATCGGGGTGTAGACTTTGTAAAAGCCACCGGTCTGCGTCTCGACGCTCCACGGCTCGAACAGCAGATGACCGCGAAAACTGACGGCGTCGATGCCGTCATCTTTCAGCCCCGCCTTCACGGCGGTATCGCGGGCCTTGCTGATGGGATCGTACAGGCGCGACCAATGGACGGCCCCGGCCCCAGTCTCTTTGATCACGTCACGCAAAACGCTAAGCGCATCGCCGCGGCGCAGGATCAGCTTGGCCCCCTTGTCAGCCAAGGCATCCCGCAGCGACGCGACCGACAGCCCAAGGCGAAAGCGCGGTGCGGCGCCCTGCCCGGCAACGACGTCGTCGTGGATGAAAAGCGGGATGACCGGGCGGCCGCTGTTGCAGGCTTCGGTGAGTGCGGGGTGGTCGCCAAGGCGCAGGTCGCGCCGGAACCACATAATGATGGGGGATTTATCAGTCATGTCCCGAACTTAGCGGGGTCCGGGCCGGGATCAACAGGCGGGTTGCAAAACAACCCGCCTGCCGCGTCTTTTTACGTATTGGCGCGTTCGGACTTCAGGCCGCGATAGATCGCGACACACATCACCAGCAGCACCACGGTGAACGGCAAGCCGGTCGAGATCACCATGGATTGCAATGACCCAAGGCCGCCAGCCGACAGCAGCAGCACGATGGCCACCGCTCCTTCAAAGATACACCAAAAGACGCGCTGGGGCACCGGCGCGTCGACCTTGCCGCCTGCGGTGATCGTGTCGATCACCAACGAGCCGGAGTCAGACGATGTCACGAAGAACACGATGACCAGCACGACGCCGATCAGCGATGTGATCGTGGTCAGCGGCAGGTCTTGCAGCACCTTGAACAGCTGCAATGGCAGCTCTGCGTCTTGGGCTGCGGTATAGCCTTCTTGGACAACCTGCGTGATCGCAATGCCGCCAAAGACCGACATCCACAGCACGCAGACCAGGGACGGAATCAACAGCACGCAGGTGATGAATTCACGCACGGTGCGGCCCCGGCTGACGCGGGCGATAAACATGCCGACGAAAGGCGACCAGCTGATCCACCACGCCCAATAGAAGGACGTCCAGCCTTGCAAAAAGTTGGTGTCATCGCGCCCGATGGGGTTCGCAAGTTGCGGCAGATATTCGACATAGGCCAGCAAGCTAGAGCCAAAGATGCCAAGGATCGACAGCGTCGGGCCGACCAGCAGCACGAAGGCCAGCAGCAAGAACGCGAGGCCCATGTTGATTTCGGACAGGATCTTTACGCCGCCATCAAGGCCGCGCAGCACAGAGATCAGCGCGACGGCGGTGATGCCAGAGATCAGCAGCACTTCGGTCGTGTTGCCCATGGGCAGGCCAAAGACTTCGTTCAGGCCAGCGTTTGCCTGCGTTGCGCCAAAGCCAAGGGATGTGGCCAGACCGAACAGCGTGGCGAAAACCGCCAAGATGTCGATGATGTGACCCGGCCAGCCCCAGATCCGCTCTCCGAGCAGGGGGTAGAAGGCAGAGCGCATGGTCAGGGGCAAGCCTTTGTTATAGCTGAACAAGGCCAAGGCCAGACCGACAACGGCATAGATCGCCCAAGGGTGCAGACCCCAATGAAAGATCGTCGCCGCCATGCCAAGGCGCATCGCCTCTGACGCGTCACCGCCGGCTGCGCCAAGCGGGGCCCAATCCGTACGCATCCCGTTTTCAACGGTCGTGCCGCCCAAAGAGCTGGTGAAATGCGACAGCGGTTCGGAAACGCCATAGAACATCAGGCCAATGCCCATGCCCGCCGCAAACAGCATCGAAAACCACCCCATATAGGTGTAATCCGCCGTTGCATCCTTGCCGCCCAGACGCACCTTGCCCAAGGGCGAGACGATCAGGAACAAGCAGAACAACACGAAGATGTTCGCCGCGGTCACAAAGAACCAGTCAAAGCCCTTTGTCACCGTGCTGAACAGCCAAGTGAAAACCGAGCCGGATTGTTCCGGCAAGGCCAGCGTGTAAAACACAAAGGCAACCACTGCGGTGGCCGAAATGCCGAACACCGGATTGTGGATGTCGAAGCCGACACTCAGCACCGAGCCTTCGATATTGTCCTGGCCGATTTCGTAGTCCGTATCGATCAGGTCGGCTTTACCGTCCGGGGGCGGAATCCCCTCGTTTGCCGCGTCGCTCATGCGCACGTCCTTTATTGCTATGTTTTGATTAAAAAAAACTTAGCACGAATGACGCAGTTTTCACACCGATGTGATCAGAACATTTCGTCAAATCCATTAAACTACTGTTATAAAATGAAAAAAGGCCCCCGCAATATCAGCGGGGGCCCTTCTGAGCAACCAAATGCAAATGGTTTACGCGGCAGTCTTGCTCCGCGCTGCTGCGGCTTCTGCATGCGCTTCACGCTTGCCGTCGCGGTACAGCGCCTTGATCAGCGCGATACACATCAGCACCATCACGACGCTGAACGGCAGTGCCCCGATGATCATCGCCGTGTTGATGGCGTCCAATCCGCCCGCCATCAGCAGCGCACCGATCACAATGCCAAGGATGCAGCCCCAGACAATAATGTGGATGCGGCCCTTCTCACTCTCGTCGCCAGCAGCGGCAATCGTGTTGATGATCAAAATCGCCGAGTCCGCCGAGGTGACCAGATAGGTCAGCAATAGAACAACGATCACGATGCTCATCAGTTTGGCCAGTAGCGGCGACAGCATAAAGTTGATCATCGCAAACAACTGGCTGGAAATGCCCGCACCGGTGATTTGATCGCCCGCGCCGCCATTCAGCGTCAGGTCAATCGCCGTTCCGCCCGCAAAGGCGAACCAAACGAAACACATCACCGACGGCACAATCATCGCGCCCAGCACGTATTCCCGGACCGACCGGCCCCGGCTGATCCGCGCCAAAAACAGGCCGACGAAGGGCGCAAATGCAATCCACCATGCCCAATAAAACACGGTCCAACCACCCTGCCATCCGGCCAGTTGGTTGGTCACGTTATCCGCGCCCGTGCCATCGGGGCCGAAAATATGAACAGACATATAAGGCAGCGCGGTGATGTAGTCCCAGATGCCGACGAACAGCGCCTTGAACGCAAACAAGGTCGAGCCGAAGACCAAAAAGAACGCGAGGATAAAGAACGACAGCCCCATGTTCAGGTTGGACAACCACTTGATGCCCTTGCCGACACCGGACAGCGCCGACAGCACCGAACACAGCATCACAATGACCAAGGCAGCCAACATGGCCGCGACCGTGGGGGCCCCGTCTTCGGTCATCAACCACTGCGCGCCGGTGATGTTAAAGACGCCCGATGCGAACTGCGACACGCCGTAACCGATGGTCACAGCGACGCCAAGAATGGTGGCGACGACCGACACGATGTCGATGACATGGCCCAAGGGCCCCTCCAGCGTTTTGCCAAACAGCGGTGTCAGGCCGGACCGGATCGTCAGCGGCAAGCCGCGCGCGTAGGAAAAGAACGCCAGCGCAAGGCCGACGATCGCGTAGCATGCCCAAGCTGACAGGCCCCAGTGCAGAAACGACCACTTGAACGCATCGCGCACATTGTCCGCCGCGCCGCCTGTGGTTAGGCCTTGGATCGTCTCTGGGTTGGTGCCGAAGTGATAGATGGGCTCTGCCGTGGCATAGGTCAGCATGCCGATGCCGATGCCTGCGCCGAACATCATGGAAAACCATGAAAAGCTGTCGAATTCAGGCGTATCGCCGGGCTTGCCCAGCATCAGCTTGCCTGTGCGCGGATACAGCGCAAGGCCAAAGCAGGTCACGATAAACAGCGCGACGACATACATGTACCAAGGGCCGGTATAGGCATCGATGGTCGACCGGATCGTACCCAGGGTGCTGCCTGCGTTTTCGGACCAAACGGCGGCCCAGATGATCAGCAGGACGATGATGACCTTGGCACCCAAGGTCACGTAGGTGTTGTAACCTTCGTAAAACCCGGTGTCAGCAGTATCGATATCAAGTTTCCGCAATGGCGGTTTAAAGGGCATCTGTCAGAGTCTCCCGTGCTTTTATTAATTATGAAGCACGCCATCTAACGCGGTCAGAGGTACCGGCAACCTTATGCCGATACCTCTTTTTTACACCGTTGCCTTAATACCCTATGAATTGACGTCCACAACGACCCGTCCGCGGACTTGCCCTTGCAGAATATCGGCACCTAAACGTGGCAAATCAGACAAAGTCGCGGGGGTGATCATCGCCTGCAGCTTGTCCATCGGCAGATCGCTGGCGACCCGCTTCCATGCCCGCAAGCGATTGTCATAGGGCTGCATCACGCTGTCGATGCCCAGCAGGTTCACGCCGCGCAGCAAGAACGGAATGACCGTCGCAGGCAGACCCGCGCCCCCCGCCAGACCGACCGCCGCGACAGAGGCACCGTATTCCATCTGCCCCAGCACCCGCGCCAACATCGCGCCGCCTACCGCATCAACGCAGCCGCCCCAGCGCTCGCCCTCAAGCGGGCGCTTAACGGTCTCGGCTAACTCTTCGCGGGCGATAATCTCGGTTGCGCCCAGATCGCGCAGATAATCCGCCCCCTCTGGCCGCCCGGTGACCGCGGCCACCTTATACCCTAAATGCGACAAGATTGCCGTCGCAACAGAGCCGACGCCGCCAGAGGCGCCGGTCACCAGCACAGGCCCCGCCTTGATACCGTGATCCTCCAGCGCCATCACCGCCAACATCGCCGTCAATCCAGCAGTGCCCACAGCCATCGCATCGCGCGTGCTCAGCCCCTCTGGCAGCGGCACCAGCCAATCGGCCTTCACCCGCGCCTTTTGGGCGTAGCCGCCCCAATGCGCCTCGCCGACGCGCCAGCCGGTCAGCACGACCTTGTCGCCGGGTTTATACCGCGCGTCATCCGATGCCTCGACCGTCCCAGCAAAGTCGATGCCCGGAATATGCGGATAATTCCGCACCAGCCCGCCGCCCGGCCCAAGGCACAGCCCGTCCTTATAGTTCACAGTCGAATAATCGACCGCAACCGTCACCTCGCCTGCGGGCAAACGATCCAGATCAATCTGCTGCACCGATGCGCTGGTCTGGCCTGCGTCATCCTTCTCCACGATCATCGCATTGAACATTCGGTTTCCTTTCTGCACAGCGAGGTTTTCACCTTGCCAAATAAACTCCCGCCGGAGGCTCCGCCCCCCGCATGACACCTTAGACCTTTGCCCCGGCAACGCTCCACTCGCCGCAATCCATCAGTCCCGCGGCATCAAAAACAGCGCCGTCGGCGGCAACGCCTGCCCCATCCCAGTCAGCACAAAGCGCACCTGCGCGCGCAAATCAGCCTGCTGGTTAAACATATGCATCACGCAGATGTCGCGCGGCGCGATGACGTCGCTTTGGCTGGTCAGCGACCAAAACGCCAAATCCCCATGCAGATCGACACTGGCCAGCGTATCCGCCCACATCCGCAGCGCACCGTCCGCCCGGAACCGTTCGGCCCACCATGCGGCAGTGGTCGGTGTCATCTGCGCAGTCTTGTCGTGTGCCACATCGGGCGTTTTGACCTTGAACAGCCGCGACAGCCACATCTGATCCAGCCACAGCAAATGGTTCAACGTGCCCAGCACCGACCCCTGCGGTAAACCGCGATCGGCGGCCAGATCAGCCTCGTCCATTTTCTTCAGGACGTCCCATAACCCCTTGTTCTGCCATGCATTATAACGCGACATGGTGCGGCAATAGGTACGATCGGTCACGGCTTTGGTCCTTTCCAGTCAATCGGGCAAATCTCGGCGGATTTCCCGCCAAAGTCCCAGACCCGGCCATAATCGCGCACTTTGGATTTCACGCCAGTCGCGGCAATGATATCCGGCCCCATCCAGTACTTCGAATTGCTGACCATGACGGGATGCTCGGGGTCGGCCCCTTTCATCATCTCGATCTCGCCTTGGATTTTCCGCCCGATATAAATGCCCCGCTTGGTGCCATCGCGCACAATCTCGACCTTTTCCCGCTCAGCCCCGATGATCTCGGACACCAGCATGGTGAACAGCCCCGTCGTGCCGCCCGCCTGACCCGAAAAGATCTTGAGCAGCCCGTTATACGCCTTCTGAGACGAGCGATCATCGACGTAGGCCGCGACCTTCCAGTTCCCCTCGGCCATGCGGCCCGGAATATCGACCAGCAGGCCGACGTTCAGGCCGGACAAATCCTCGCCCTCGAAATGACCCTCATCAATCGCGATGGCCATCCAGGCGTGGCAATGCCCTTCGGTCGGGGGATGCGCGCCAAGCGATACCACGCAGGGGCAAAACACCGTGCAAGAGCAGTTCAAAAACAGCTCGCCTTTGATCGCCCAATTGGTCGGCTGCATCTTGGCGCGGCGCGGATTGGCGACACGGCTGTCGATGCGCTGTGATACCGGAATGCGGTCGGCAGTGGTTTGTGTCATAACAGGCTCCTTCAAAGTATCGACATGGCGGCGGCCCCGCAGCCCACCACGATTAAAATAACGCCCGCAGGCTTGATCAGGCGGTGTCCGATGGCGGGCAGCTTTTCCAGCACCATGAAAAGTGTCGCAGCGCCCATCCACAGCAGTGACATGGTGCCTGCTGCGAACCCCAACGCCATAAAGCCCCAGCAACACAGGGTGCAAAAGCCGCCCATCCGCAGACCCATATCCAGCCCGCCGCCAAAGCCGGTGCGCCAACAGCCCAGAAAGAACGTCATCGGCGCATGGCAGCGGCCATGACACACCGCCTTCGTGCGGCTGAACTGGAACGCGCCCACGGCGATCAACAACGCGGCGGTCAACAAGCGCGATGTCAGCGCCCCCAGATCATTCATCCAGCCCGCCGCAATCAGCGTAGCCTGCACCGCCGCGATCACGGCGGCAAATACGGCCCATGCGACGCTATACCCCAGCAAGACGCCAAACCAGCCCGCGCGGGTGCCATCAGCGGACACCATCAACCGCTCATAGGTGCTCAGCGTTGGCACCATGGTCGGCAACATCATCGCCGCCATCATGATCGCCCACATCCCAAACAGCGCGCCGAACTGCGTCATCGGCATCATGTTCATGCCGACGGGCCGGCCCCACACATCGATCCCAGACATCCGCGCCATCATGAACATCGCCGCCCAAGCCACCAGAATGACGGCGAAAACCGCAATCCACGACAGGCTGCGTAAATCTAGGCGTAATGCGGCCGGTGTCATGGTGCGCGGTGTCCTCCCAAACATATGCTGCAGGTATGCTGGCACGATGGTGCCTGCATGCCAAGCCGCTAAGCGACGCTATCGCCTGCATTTTCGGCGCGGCCTGCGCGAAAGGGCGCGCCCGTGCGTTTCCACCTTGCCCGATGCAAAGGTGCACAATAACGTCACCGGCAAAGCAACATCACGGGAGTTTTCGATCATGAATACCAAGACCTTGCTGGGCGGCACCGCCCTTGCCCTTTTCGCCACCGCTGCCATGGCGCAGGACGGCGGCCTGCTGGTGCTGGACTATCCCGGCTTCGAGCTGCCCGAGTATCACACCGCCTATCTGGAAAAGCACGGCGCAGAGCCGACGTTCAGCTTTTTCGGCGACGAAGAAGAAGCGTTCCAGAAAATCCGGTCCGGCTTTCAGGCCGATGTGGCGCATATCTGCGCTGGCTCTGTGACCAAATGGGTCGAAAGCGGTATTCTGGACGAATGGGACACCGACCTGATCGAAGCCTATGACACCCTTGATAGCGACCTGACCGGCACCGATGTTGCCGCCACCGACGGCGTCTATTTCATCCCGACCGATTTCGGCTCGACCGCGATCGCCTATAACCCCGAAGACGTCCCCGCCGAGGATGTGGCATCCTTGCAGGTCTTCAAAGACCCCAAGTACCAAGGCCGCATGTCCCTGCCCGACAACGTCGATGACGCTTACGCGCTGGCCTACCTCGCGACGGGCGTCGACAACTGGACCCAAGCCACGGACGAGCAGTTCGAGGCCGCATCCCAGTGGCTGCGCGACGTGCACCCAAACCTGCGCACCTATTGGACCGACCCGGCAGAGCTGGCACAGCTAATGGCCTCTGGCGAAATCCAGATCAGCTGGGCCTGGAACGAAACCTATCCCACCATGGTCGACGAAGGCCGCCCGATTGGCTTTCAGCGCACCGCTACCGAAGGCTCCTCGCTGTGGCTCTGCGGCTATGTGAACCTCAAGGACGGCCAAGGCGTCGAGGAAAACGCCTATGACTACCTGAACGCCATGCTCGCCCCCGCCTCCGCGATTCCGCTGCTGGAAAACGGCTTCGGCACCGCGAACAAAGCTGCGCTGACCTCCGAGATCACGCAAGAGCAGCTGGTCGCCGCAGGACTTGAAGAAATCGACGTCCCCGTGCTGGCCCAGCTGCCCATGAGCAACGAGATGCGCGAACGCCAAGCCGAAACCTTCGAGCTGATCAAAGCCGGCTTCTAAAGCTCGCCAGCCACAAGCACACCACCAAAGGCGGCGCCCCAAAGCGCCGCCTTTTCCATGTCCAATCCTTCTTCTGGTCAAAAATACCTCGGGGGGTTGCCGGTTGGTGCGCCACTGGTTCAAGAACCAGCCGGCGACGGGCTGGCCCCCGCACCAACGCAGGCCCAGCCGGCAGCGACAGCGTCTTGCTGCCCCGCCCGGACTGGCTATTCGCGTCCCTCCTGCTACCTTCTCCCTGAACCCACACAGGAGCGCCCGCCATGGACATTCTCAACATCCTCTTCGCCCTCGCCAGCATCGGCCTTGGGGCTGTCGGCTGGCTGGCCCCCGGCTATACGATGACCCTGCTTGACCTGAAAAAGTCGGGTGACAGCAATATGGGCCCCAGCGAGGTCCGCGCCGCCTCTGGTGCGCTGTTCATCGGCCTTGGCCTTGGCGCGATCATTATTGGCGACCCAATTGCGTACGGCATGATCGGCTGTGCGTGGACTGGGGCGGCGATTGGCCGGGCGACGTCACTGGTGCTTGACGGCACCAGCCCGCTGAAGTGGAAGTTCTTTGCCACCGAAGCTGTCGTCGGCCTTGGCGCGCTGTGGGTCAACTTCGGCTGATCGCAGCCAAAAGCGCGGTAGCGGCCAGCGACCGCGCGGGTTAAAAGGACGCCTGAACGACGGGGGATCCTATGGCGCTGATTTTCAAGTGGCTGCTGCGGCTGGCGACAGGTGTGTTTGTCTTGGCCGTGGGGCTGGTCACGCTGGCGTGGTATTTTGCCTCGCGCTCGCTGCCCGATTACGACGGCACCTATAGCGTCGCTGGCATCACCGCCCCCGTAGAAATCGTGCGCGATAACGCGGATGTGCCGCATATCTTTGGCCAAACGGACGATGATGTGTTTTTCGCGCTGGGTTATGCGCAGGCACAAGACCGCCTGTGGCAGATGACGATGCTACGCCGCACAGTGCAGGGCCGCCTGTCAGAAATGTTCGGCCCCCGCACGCTGAAAATCGACATGCTGATGCGGCGGCTGGACCTTTACAGCCTCGCCGTCAGTTCGGTCAAAGCGCAGGACGCCCCGACGACCGCCGCGCTGACCGCCTATGCCGCCGGCGTGAACGCTTGGCTAGACGAGATTAACACCGGATCGCGCGGGCGCGGCGCACCAGAGATGTGGATCTTCAACGCCCCGATCGCGCCATGGCAGCCTGCCGATAGCATTGCGATCCTCAAACTGCTGGCCTTACAACTGTCCGGCCAAGCGACAGAGGAAGTACTGCGCGCGCGCACTTCATTGATCGTCTCACCAGAGCGTCTGGCCGATATCCTGCCCGACGATCCCACGGGCGGCATCGCCGCCCTGCCCGATTACAGCGCCCTTGTCGGTGATGTGCCCAAATACGCGGCCAACACGCGCGGGCCGCGCGATCCGCTGTACCCGATTGCCCCGCGCGGCCTGCAAGGCGCGTCTAACGCTTGGGCCGCCGGGATCACCCGCTCTGCCACCGGGTCCACGTTGCTGGCCAGCGATCCGCATCTGCAACTGACCGCGCCGACTGTGTGGTATCTGGCGCGGCTGCAGCTTGCCTCTGGCGATGTGATCGGCGGGACCATACCGGGCCTGCCTGTCGTGTTGTCGGGGCGCAGCGCCGATCTGGGCTGGGGCATCACCAGCGCCTATGTCGACGACCAAGACGTGCATATCGAACAGATGAATCCGGACGATGCGAACCAATACCGCACGGCGGACGGGTGGAAGAATTTCCGCAGCCGCGACAGCATCATCACGATCAAGGATGCGCCCGCTGTCACGCTTAAGCTGCGCTGGACCGATAACGGCCCCGTGCTGCCCGCCGATACCTTTGATCTGGGCACGATCACCCCGCCGGGGCATGTCACCAGCCTGTCGTGGACCGCACTGACTGGCGACGATCCATCCTTGTCCGCGGCGATGGCCATGATGCGCGCCCATACGATCGAGGATGCAATCAAAGCCGCCGAACCCTATGTCGCGCCTGCGCAAAACCTGACGCTGGCCGACCGCACCGATGTCGCGATGAAAACCATCGGCGCGATCCCGCGCCGCGACCCTGCGCATCAAAGCAAAGGCCGCTTGCCGTCCTATGGCTATCTGCCGGAAAACCAGTGGCAGGGCGTAATGCCCTATGCGGACAACCCCGAATTCGTTGCCCCTGACGGCGGCATCGTCGGCAACACCAACAACAAGACTGTGGATCGCCCGTTCCCGAACCATGTGTCCTATAACTGGGGCGACACCCAGCGCGTGAACCGCTGGCGCCGCCTGATGCAAAGCCGGCAGGTCCACACCCGCGACAGCTTTATCGAGGCGCAGCTAGACACCGTCAGCTTTACCGCCCGCGCATTGCTGCCGCTGATGGGCGCAGACCTGTGGTTTACCGGCGACGCCGCTGCTGATGGCACGCCAGAGCGCCGCCGCCAGATCGCGCTTGATCTGCTTGCCAACTGGAACGGAGAGATGAACGAGCATCTGCCAGAGCCGCTGATCTATGCCGCTTGGCTGCGCGCGCTGCAGGACCGCCTGATCCGCGACGAGCTTGGCCCGCTCTCGTCCGAATTCACCCACGTCGATCCGGTGTTTATCGAACGCGTCTTTCGCGATGTGGATGGCGCAGCCATCTGGTGCGACGTACTGCAATCCGCCCCGGTGGAAACCTGCACCGATATTTCGCGCCAAGCGCTGGACGATGCGCTGATCTGGATCGGCGAAAACTGGGGTCAGAACCTGGAAACCCTGCGCTGGGGCGATGCCCACCAAGCCACCCACGACCACCCGACGCTTGGCACCGTGCCTGTGCTGCAATGGTTCGTGAATATCCGCCAGTCCACCAGTGGCGGTGATAATACGTTGATGCGCGGCCAAACCCTTGGCACCGGACCCGACCCTTTCCTGAACGTACATGCCGCAGGTTACCGCGGGGTTTACGACTTTGCTGACCCGGACAGCTCGGTCTTTGTGACCGCCACGGGGCAATCAGGGCACTTCCTGTCGCGCTATTACGATAATCTGGGCGAGCTGTGGCGCCGGGGCGAATACATCCCCATGTCGCTTGACCCCGATTTGGCCCGGGCGGCTGCCCTTGGCACGATGGTCTTGCAACCGCGAACAAGTTCAAAATCGCCCTAATATTCCGCCGCCAGTTAAGCATTGGAAAAGGGGTTCCGGCGCATGCTTGGCCCCATGACAAAAGACACACTTTTCCTTTGGCTTTTTCGGGTCTTCGCGCTGAATCAGCGGCGCGATTACGTGCTTAAGCCGCTTGGCGTAACAACCGCGTTTCTGGCGATGTATAGCGCCGTCATGCTGCTTATCTTGCGGCAACCGCTGGCGTCCTTACCCGGCCTCGTACTGACAGCGGGGCTGGTGCAACTGCCGTTCACCGCGCTGGCCTTTACGATGCTGACCTATATGAACCGGATGCAGATCCATCTGGCTGAACTGGCGATGACCGACGTGTTAACGGGGCTGCCGAACCGCCGCGCCTTTGTCGCGCAAGCAGGCCGCGCGCAGGCCGGCGGCCATGCGGGGTTCATGTTGATTATCGACGCGGATCATTTCAAACGCATCAACGACACCTATGGCCACGCCGTGGGCGATCGTTGTCTGCAAGCGATCGCCAAACGCTTGAACGACGTGCGCCGGCCAGAGGATTTGATCGGCCGGATCGGCGGCGAAGAATTCGGGGCCTACCGGCCCTATTGCACGATGCAAGAGATTGATCAGCTTGGCAAAAAGCTGTGCAACGCAATCCTGATCAACCTGCCCGACCTGCCCGTGCCCCTGCGTCTGACGATGTCCGTGGGGGCCGCCGAAACCCGCCCCGACGAGATGATAGAGGCGGCTTTGTCCCGCGCGGACGAGGCGCTTTATGCTGCCAAAGCAGGCGGGCGGGCACGTTTGATTGTTTGGACCCGGTCGGCCGCTTTGGACGTCGCATGAGGCGCGAAATCTTCAGGTCTTGTTAACCTTTGCCCAACTAGAGTGCGTCCATGTTTTATTACAGTCGAACCTTGGCAATGCGGTTGATCCGCTGGACCACGCCAAGAGGCGGGTTCGATACGGTATTAAAATTCACATTTTTTATGCTGGTGATCCATGCTGTGTCCATGACGACCGAATACCTTCTGGTCGGTAAAATCGGGCTGCCCCCCCTGACGCGCTTTGCCTTGTCCTTCTTGACCGCTGCCCCCTTTGTCGCGCTGACCCTCTTCGCGGTGCACCGATCCTATGTCCTGCATCTGCGACTGGCAGCGCTGGCCAGCACCGATATGTTGACGGGGCTCAAAAATAGACGCGCCTTTGTATCGCTGACAGAGGATCATTTTCGGTCTGGGGATCAAGGCTATGTTATGATCGCTGACGCAGATCACTTCAAAGACATCAATGATACCTATGGGCATGCGGTCGGGGATCTGTGCCTGCAGGCTGTCGCGGATCGCCTGCGCGGTGTGATCAACCCCGATGACATTGTTGCCCGGATCGGAGGAGAGGAGTTCGGCATATATGTGCGCTGCGACCCCGCCGCGATCAGGGCCTTGGGGATCGCCGTTTGTAGCCCGATTTGTGTCACCCACGATCCGGCGCAATTGCCAGTGTGCCTCACGCTGTCTATTGGCGCAGCGACGACGATCCCAGGTGAGACATTGGAACGCGCGATGCGGCGCGCGGACGAAGCGCTTTACCAAGCGAAACTAGGCGGTCGCGGGGCGCTGGTGACATGGGCCGGGCCGCCCAAACTTCCGCAGGACGCCCCGGTTCAATCACGCACCTCTTTTAGCCCGGTAGTCGGCTAAAGCGTTCCTTTTGGATCGCTGACCAAAAGACATCCATACGATACCCGTCTTCGGTCTGCGCATCGGCGGTCACGACACCTTGTTCAAAGAGCCATGCCCGCGCCTTGCCGTCAGCAAAGCCCAGATTCAACACCTCTGCGGTGCGCGGGTCTTTGGTCTTTTCGGTGATCGCCTCAAGCAGCGCCTCGATCCCTTCGCCTGTTATGGCAGAGGTGGCAAAGATATCCTCGGTCCGCGCCGACTGGGTCATCATGCCTTCGCGCTCTTCTTGCGACAGGCGGTCGACCTTGTTCCAGACTTCCAGCATCGGCGCAGTATCAGACACACCCAGCGTCGACAAAATCGCCATGACGTCGTCGGCCTGCTCTTGGCTTTGCGGATGGCTGATGTCGCGGACATGCACGATCAGATCAGCGTCGAGCACTTCCTCCAGCGTCGCGCGGAAGGCGGCGACCAGTTCAGTCGGCAGATCAGAGATGAAACCAACAGTGTCGGACAGAATGATCTTTTCGCCGTGGGGCAATTCGATCTGCCGCATTGTCGGGTCCAGCGTCGCGAACAGCATGTCCTTGGCGAACACCTCTGCCCCGGTCACCCGATTGAACAGCGTGGATTTGCCAGCGTTGGTATAGCCGACCAATGCGACGATGGGATAAGGCACTTTCGCTCGCGCGGCGCGGTGCAAGGCGCGGGTTTTCACGACCTTGGCCAGCTGCGCCTTTAGGCTTTGCAGTTGCAAATCAATGGCACGGCGGTCGGCCTCGATCTGGGTCTCGCCGGGGCCGCCGACGAAACCAAGCCCACCGCGCTGGCGTTCAAGGTGGGTCCAGGCCCGGACAAGGCGCGTGCGCTGATAGGACAGCGCGGCCATTTCGACCTGCAACACGCCTTCGGCCGTGCGGGCGCGGTCCGAGAAGATTTCAAGGATCAATCCGGTCCGGTCCAGCAGCTTAACGCCCCACGCCTTTTCCAGATTGCGCTGCTGCACCGGCGTGACGTGACCGTCCACCAGCACCAATTCAGCTTCCTCAGCCTTCATCCGCTCTTTCAGCTCTGCGATTTTGCCTTTGCCGAACAGCATACCGGGATGCAGTTTGGGCAGGCGCACGACTTCGGCCCCCACGACCACAAGGTCGGGAAGCGCGGCAGCCAGTGAAATTGCTTCTTCAAGAGCAGGTTCGGCATCCCTGCGATCCCGGTCTGTTTTCAGATCGGGATGCAGTACAAAAGCCCGTGTGACGGGCCGGTCGCGTTCGAACAATTATTCCTCGCCTTCATACAGGCTAATGGGCTGGGCCGGCATGATCGTCGAGATCGCCGATTTATAAACCAGTTGGGACTGACCGTCACGGCGGAGCAGCACGCAAAAGCTGTCAAACCATGTGATGACGCCCTGCAATTTGACACCGTTCACCAAGAAAATGGTCACGGGGACCTTTGTCTTGCGGACGTGGTTCAGAAACGCATCTTGCAGATTGGCTTTGTCGGACGCCATGAAAGTTCACCCTGTCTTATTCTTGCAGCCGCGGACCGGCTGGTTCATTGCGCCTGATTATGTCTTTTCAGGTGGTGATGTTCCACCCCAAAAAGTGAACAGTCTATTTACGCCAAATCTCTGGGTTAAAAAGGGCAACAATCGCCAAAGTCTCCAGCCGCCCCAGCACCATCGCGCCGGCCAAAATCGCCTTGGCCATATTGGGCAGACCGCTATAGCTGATCGGCGCTTCGGCGGCGACAACAGCCAGCGGTCCGGTGGTGGACAGCGATGCAACCGTCAGCACCATAGATGTTTCAAATTGCACGCCTGTTAAGGACATCAGGATCATCGTGCCCGCCACGGACAGGGCGAACAACATGAAGAATATCCATGAAATATAAGCGCCTTGGCGGCGGATCATCCGCGCCTCGCGCCCGCCGCCGGCGACGGATGACGGGTGCAAAAGGCGCTCTAGCTCTCGTTCGGAATGGCGGGCCAAGGCGTAAACGCGTAGCAATTTAACGCCGCCCGCCGTTGTGGCCGCGCCGCCACCGATCAAAGAGAGGCCGACCAAAAACAGGCCCGGAGTCTCTAGCCCGGACCAGCGCGTCGCGCCGTCCCAGTAATGCGATTCGAAACCGGTCGTTGTCAGGAACGATGTGACCGTGAAAATGCTGCCCCAGATAGACGCGAAAAGCCCGCCAATATTCGACGGGCCGCCGTCGTCAATCGTGCCAAGATAATGGCGGGTAAATAGAATCAGCGTTGTGCCCAGGATCAACCCAATGGCCAGCCGCATTTCAGGATCGCGCATCAGGCGCGCGTCGCTGTCGCCAAACATGCCGCGCGAAAACGTCAGCCGAGAGATCGCGAAGATGAAGAAGGCAAAGATCACCACCTCGCCCCAGAATCCGGCGACAGCATAATACAGGCCGCCAATGGGCGATATGCCAGAAGTCGAAAGCACCGACATCGCATGACACAGCGCGATATAGGGCACTTCCCCCGCGATGATCAGCAGCACCCAAAGCACGAAGGTCAGCGCGACATAGATCGGTACCAAGGTTGCACCGTAACGGAACAGGCGGTCTTGGACCTGCGCGGTCTGCTTGATCTGGCTATAGCCGCCAGCGGATAAACTGCCGATGCCGCCCGCGGCGCGCACCTCGAATCCGCCAAGGTTCATCGGGGCAAAGATGGCGGCGGCCATGATCCAGACCAGCAGCCCGCCCATCCAGCCAACCGTCGCGCGCCACAGGTGCAGCGACGGCTGCAAGCGGCCTGCATTCTCGTACAGGGTCGCGCCGGTGGTGGTGAAACTGCTGACCATTTCGAACCACGAATCAAAGAAGGTCAGGCTGCGCCCCGCCTCTTGGAACGGGACGGCAAACATCACGGGCAGCAGGCCAAAGGCCAGTAGCAGCGTCAAAAGCTGACTGCGCGCGGCGGATCGCGGCTGGGTGCCAGCGGTGGCAAGTCCGATCAACACTGTCAGCGCAAAGAACAGGATCGCCCCGTAAAAGAACGCGCGCATGGATACGAAATCGCGCAGCGCCAGCGCATGGATCGCGGGAACCAGCATCGCCAGCGCGCCGATTCCCATCAGCAGCACAAAGAAAGGCAGAGTTTTCAGCCGCTGCATCAGAAAAAGTCGATCGACACCTGAAGCAGGCGCTCGATCTCAGGCACGTCGTCGGCCATGGCGAAAATGACGATGATGTCGCCCTCTTCGATCCGCGTCTCTCCGGTCGGTTTCACAAGGCCGGACGGTTTCAGCAAGCCGCCGACCAGCGCGCCTTCGGGGAAGGCCACGTCGCGGATTTTCTGCCCGGCCATGGGCGATGTGCCCAGGACCTGCGCCTCTAGCATCTCTGCCTCGGCGTCGCCGATGGAATAAACGCCGCGCACCCGGCCGTGGCGTACGTGGCGCAGAATGGACGACACGGTGGTGGATCGCGGGTTGATATAGGCGTCGATATCTAGCGGGCCCATCAGCGGCACCAAGGTCGGATCGTTCACCAAACAGATCGACATTTTGCAGCCCATTTCCTTGGCGCGAACAGAGGCGAGCAGGTTCGTCTTGTCGTCATCCGTCACCGCGAGCACCGCATCGGCAGAGGTGATACCCGCCTCGTCGAGCAGCGCGGAATCAAGGCCGTCGCCGTTCAAGACGATGGTGCGGTCCAGCGCGTCGGCAGCGGATTCGGCCACGATGCGGGATTTTTCGATCATCCGCACGCGCAGGCGTTCCGGCCGGGATTCCAGCGCCAGCGCCACGGCGCGGCCCACATTGCCGCCGCCGATGATCACGATACGTTCTTGTTTCGTTTGGGTTTTTCCGAAGATTTCCAGCGTGCGGTTCATGTCGTCACGGTGGACAAAGATATAGGCGTCGTCGCCCGCGAACAGCTGATCCTTGGCCGTTGGCACCCACAACACGCCATCGCGGCGGATCCCGACGACGACCGCGCGCAGTGTGGAAAACAGATCCGTCAGCTGGCGCAGCGGCGTGTTAATCACCGGGCAATCCGCACCCAGCGTGATGCCCATCAAGGTGCCCTGCCCGTCAAGAAAGCTTTCCGTGTCAAAGGCGGCAGGCGAGGCAAGGCGCTGCAAGGCGGCCTCGGCCACCTCACGCTCTGGGCTGATGACGACGTCAATCGGCAGATGATCGCGGCGGTACAGGTCCGAGTAGATCGCATCAAGATAGCTTTGCGCACGCAGGCGGGCAATCTTGCGACGGATGTTGAACACCGAATGCGCCACCTGACAGGTGACCATATTCACCTCGTCAGAGTGGGTCGCGGCGATGATCATATCAGCGTCGCGTGCCCCGGCCCGTTCAAGGATGTCAGGATAGCTGGCAAAACCGGAAATGCCTTGCACATCAAGGGTATCCGTGGCGCGGCGCACCAATTCGGGGTTGTTATCAACGACGGTGACGTCGTTGCGTTCACCCGCCAGATGGCGCGCAATCTGCCAGCCGACCTGCCCTGCACCACAGATAATGACCTTCATGCGCGCCTATCCTTTGAAACCGTTCCCCTCGTGACAGAGCCGCGCGGGGTCGTCAATTCAGCTGTCTTCTTCGACGTAGGCGACACGCGCGCCCGCCTTATTCGCCGTGGCGACGCCCAGCGATTTCAGCTTGCGGTGCAGCGCACTGCGTTCCATCCCGACAAAGGACGCGGTGCGGCTAATATTGCCGCCAAAGCGGTTGATCTGCGTCAGCAGGTATTCGCGCTCGAACAGTTCTCTCGCCTCGCGCAGGGGCAGCGTGGCAAGGCCGCCAGACAGCACGATGCGGCCGTCGCCTGCGGGGGTATCTTCGGACGATGGCAGTTCGCGCGCGCTGATTGGATCAGTGGATTCACCAAGGATTAGAACACGTTCCACGACGTTCTTCAGCTGGCGCACGTTGCCGGGCCACAGCATCGTTTGCAGCAATGCGCGGGCATCATCGGCCAGGCTGCGCAGCGGCAGGCCTTGGGTCCGGTTCAGCATCTCGATGAAATGCTCGGCCAGAACGGGGATATCCTCGCGCCGTTCTTCTAGGCTGGGCACGGGGATCGGCACGACGTTCAGGCGGTGAAACAGCTCTTGGCGAAAGCGGCCTGCCTCAATCTCGACCGCAAGATCGCGGTTGGTGGAGGACACAAAGCGCAGATCGACCTGCACCTTTTCCGTGCCACCAACGCGCTGAAAGGACTGATCGACCAGCACGCGCAGCATCTTGGCCTGCGTGCCTAGCGGCATTTCGGCGACTTCGTCCAGATAGATCACGCCGCCATGCGCCTGTTCCAGCAGCCCTTTTTCCACGCCGCGGCCCGGTGTCTCGCGGCCGAACAGCGTCTCTTCCATCCGGTCCGGTTCGACGCTGGCAGAGTTAATCGTGACGAAAGGCGCATTGGCGCGGGCGGAATGGGCGTGGATATAGCGCGCGGCGATTTCCTTGCCTGCGCCCGCCGGGCCAGACAGCATCACGCGGCCATTGGATTTTGTGACCTTATCCAGCTGCGCCTTGAGCCCGCGGAACGCGGCGCTATCGCCCAGCATTTCGGTCGGGGCAGCGTCGCCCCGCTTAAGCTCGACGTTTTCGCGGCGCAGGCGGCTGGTTTCCATCGCGCGCCGGATCACGACCATCAACTGGTCAATATTGAACGGCTTTTCGATAAAATCATAGGCGCCCTGCTTGATCGCCGCGACAGCGATTTCGATATTGCCGTGGCCAGAGATGATAACAATCGGAATATCCGGGTGGTCGCGCTTGACGGATTTCAGGATGTCGATCCCGTCCATCGCACTGTCTTTAAGCCAGATATCAAGGATCATCAGCGCGGGCTTTTGCTTTGCAATCGCGCTCATGCATTGTTCAGAGTTCGCGGCCAGCCGGGTTTCAAAGCCCTCATCTTGCAAGATGTCGCCAATCAGCTCGCGGATGTCACGCTCGTCGTCGGTGATCAGGATATCGCTCATACTACAAACCTCATGCTGGTATTTTTGTGGCCGCCGCGCCCACAGGGGGAAGCGGCAGCAGGATAACGGCGCAGGCACCGTGGCGCCCGCTATCGTCAAAAGGAACGGCATCCGTCAGGGACAGGGTGCCGCCGTGTTCTTCGATGATCTTGCGCACGATCGGCAGGCCAAGGCCGGTGCCTTTATCGCGCGTGGTGACATAGGGCTCAAACAGGCGCGCGCGGTCTTCTGGCAGGCCAATCCCATTATCGGAAATCGTGATGCGCGCTTGAAGGGGAGTTTGCGTCAATTCAACGCGTATTTGAGGCGCGACCTCGGCTCCGGTGTCTTGCAGCGACTCAATCGCCTCGCCTGCGTTCTTAATCAGGTTGTTCAGCGCCTGCCCGATCATCGTATCGTCCATATCGGCCAGCACCGGATCGTCTGGCAGATCGACGCTAATCGCAACCCCCGGCTGACCGGCCTCTTGCAAGGTGACCGCATCACGGATCAGGCGGGTCAGATCGCTTTGCGCCAATTGCGGTTCTGGCATACGGGCGAATTTGCTGAATTCATCGACGATGCGGCGCAGATCATTGGTCTGGCGCACGATCACATCGGTCATCTGTTCCAGCTTTTCGCTTTCCTTCACCTCGCCAGAGAATTTGCGCTTGATCCGTTCTGCCGACAGCTGGATCGGCGTCAGCGGGTTCTTAATCTCGTGGGCGATGCGGCGGGCGACGTCGCCCCAAGCGGCCATGCGCTGCGCACTGACCAGATCGGTGACATCGTCAAAGGCCACAACATAGCCATCCAGCGTGCCATCTGTCCCTGTGCGCGGGGCCATGCGCACCAGCAAACTTTCCTGAGAGCCGCCGCGCACAAGGTTAATCTGTTCCTGCACCACAGCCCGGCCTTCACGGCGCAGGCGTTCAAACAGCGGGCCGAATTCGGGCACGGCCACAGACAACTCTGTCGCGGCCGCCTCGCCCTGTGCCACAGACAAAAGCCGCGTGGCGGACGGGTTCATAAACGCCACGCGCCCCACCGCATCAAGGCCGACAACGCCAGAGGTGACAGAGCTAAGAACGGAATCAAACAACCGGTTGCTTTCCATCAGATCATCGCGCTGCCCCTTTAGGCGGCTGGTCATCTGGTTGAAATAATGGCCCAATTGGCTGATTTCGTCGTTACCGTCATCCTCGATCACGCGCACATCCAGATCGCCCGCACCCACGCGCTGCGACGCCGTCACCAATCGGCCCACGGGACGCGACAGGCGTTCAGCGAATTGCAGGCCCATCCATGTGGCCGCAAGGATCAGGATCAGCGCAAAACCAAGGTACAGAAAACCGAACTGGAACAGCAGCTGGCCACGATCGCGCTCTAGCTGCTCATACAGCGCCACCGTTTCTTCGGTATCGTCCAGCAGCGATAAGATCTGCCCATCGACACCGCGCGTGACGTAAAGATAGCGGTCCTGAAACGATCCCATCGCGATCAAGGCGCGAAATTCGTTGTTCGCGCCGTCCTCGATCACCTTCACGCCGGTCTCAGTCGCGGCGGCGAAATCTTCGGGGGTTGGGCGTTCGTAGTTGAAATCATAGGACTTGCCGCCGCGAGTCATGATCTCTCCCGCGCCGTTGAGAAAGAAAACCTCGGTCAGGCCGCGGTCCAGCTGGTTTTGCACAGCGGCAATCGCTTGGCGCACATCGCCGTCGTCCATAAAGAAATTGGTCTGTCGTTCTAGATTAAGATAGGCCGCTAAGGCATTGCCATCACGCAATAATTCGCTGCGCTCTTGGTTGTCATAGGCCTGCGCCGTGGTCAGCGATGTGCCAAGCACATTCTGCACCCGCTCTGAAAACCAGCCTTCAAAGCCAAGATTGATTGAGAGCACAGCAAAGACCGCGACCAGCACCGTCGGGATCAACGCCAGCGCAACGAAGACGCCTGTCAGTCGCAAATGCAGCCGAGAGCCCGCAGATTTATTGCGCCGCGCCACGATCATCGACGTGACGCGCTGGATCACCATTCCGGCGACCAAGATAATGTAGACAAGATCGGCCAGCAAAATCAGCCGCAACACCGGCGACGACGCACCCTGTTCCAGCGGTCCGCCTAGCACGACAAACGTCAAAATGGTCAAGGCGGGGCCCAGTACGACAAGACCAATGGTCGTCGCATTCTGAACGGCACGCTTGCGCCGCCAACGGGCAAGCCGTTGGAAATTCATACCCAAAAGGGAACGCTCCACGCGCTTCGCCCTGTCACCATGGCAGGTTTAACCCCGCCGTTACCGCCATATTGTGTGGTCCTGCCGGAACAATGTCGTTCCGGGGCCACGATTATGTTGCGGTTTTACATCAATTTGCGGCGCCGTGTCACGCGAATATCGAGGTCGGTGATCTTCTTTCTGAGGGTATTACGGTTAATTCCCAGCAAATCGGCACATTTCGCCTGATTTCCGCCTGTGGCGTCCAAGGCGATCTCGATCAGCGGGGCCTCAATTTCCCGAAGGATGCGATTATACAGGCCCGGCGGCGGGAGGGTCCCGCCGTGCAGGTCGAAATAGCGCTGCAAATGACGGCCCACGGAAACCGACAGCTTTTCGCCCTCGGCCCCGCCGCGCATCGGCTCCATCGCGGGCTGATTGCCCAAAACGGCGTCGACTTCGGCGCGGGTGATCTCATCCGCGGCAGCTGTGAACACAAGGCGGCGCACGGTATTTTCCAACTGCCGCACATTGCCAGGCCAGCTATAGGCGCGGACCATGTCCATCGCGCCGGGCGACAGGCGGCGCAGGGGGGCACCGTCACGCTCTGCTGCGCCAAGGAAGTGGTCAGCCAGCAGCGGAATGTCGTCGACCCGCTCGCGCAGCGCAGGCACGGCGATGGTCACGCCGGACAGGCGATAGAATAGGTCGTCGCGAAAGCCGCCCTCTTCGATCAAGGCGCTTAGGTTGCCTTGGGACGTTGCCATAATGCGCGGCGCGTTATCGCCCAGTGTATCCAGCAGCCGCACGATCCGCGCCTGCGCGCCGGCGTCAAAATCGCCGACTTCGTCGAACAAAATCGTGCCGCCCTTGGCCCTCGACAAGATCATGCTGGGACCGTCCGCGCCCACCAGATCGCTGGATGTCGCCGTCACGAACGGCAAGGATCGGCGGTCAGAGAAGTCATGCACGGCGCGGGCAATTAGCGATTTTCCGGTGCCGGATTCGCCGGTGATCAGCACAGGCAGCGCGGTGTTCATGACCCGCGCAACAAGGCGGTATAGCGTCTGCATCGCAGGCGTGCGCCCCACCAGCGGCAAATCCGACGTCGCATCAGAGCGTTCAATCTGGCGCGGCGTCGCATTGGCGTGGCGCTTAACCTCGAGCGCGCGGGCAGCGCGTTTCATCAGGTCGGGCAGATCGAACGGCTTGGGCAAGTAGTCGTAGGCGTCCGCCTCTGCCGCTTGGATCGCCGTCATGATCGTGTTCTGCGCCGAGATCACGATGACTGGCAGGCCTGGCCGCGCCTTGGCGATCAGGGGCAACTGTTCCAGACCATTGCCGTCGGGCATGATGACGTCGGAAATGACCAAATCGCCCTTCCCTTCGTCCACCCAGCGCATCAGCGTCACAAGGCTGGACGTCGCGTGCACCTTGCACCCCGCCCGCGTCAGCGCCTGCGTCAGCACCGTGCGGATCGTGCGGTCATCGTCCGCAACCAGAACCGTTCCATCCATCAGTTTTCTCCGTCGTCGTTTGAGTCTGCCAGCGGCAAGGACAGGCGAAACACGGTGCGGCCGGGGCCAGAGTCTACCGTGATCCAGCCGCCGCCGTCGTGCATCAGTTTGCTGACCAGCGCGAGGCCCAGTCCGGTGCCGTTTTCACGGCCCGACACGAAGGGCTCGAATACATCTGCCGCGATATCGGGCGGCAGGCCGGGGCCGTCGTCGATCACCTCGATCTGCAATGGCAGGCGGGCTTGGGTGCCGTCGGCCTGCATCACGCGCAAGGATGCGTCGTAAAAGGTACGCAGGCGGATGGTGCCGCCGGGGCCGCCTGCCTCTGCTGCGTTTTTGATCAGGTTTTGAAAGACTTGCTGCAACTGGTCCGCATCGGCCAGCGCACGGGGCAAGGACGGATCGTAATCCGTCAGGAACATCATATGCGCGCCAAACCCGACAGAGGCCGACTGCCGCGCGCGGTCCAGCGTGTCGTGGATGTTGATTGATTTGCGCAAGGCGGGGCGCAGGTTGCCGAACTGTTCGACCTGCTCCAGCAGCTTCACGATCCGGCGGGATTCCGCAACGATCAGGTCGGTCAGCTCTTGGTCCTGCGGCTCTAGCCCCATCGACAGCAGCTGCGCCGCGCCGGTGATGCCAGCAAGGGGGTTCTTGATCTCATGCGCCAGCATTTCGGCCATACCGATGGCGGACCGCGCGGCTTTGCCGGACATGGCGTTCTGGTTCAGGCGGCTGACGATCTGTTGCGGGCTGATCATCATGATCGTGACGCCGTTCTGGCCCGTCAGCGGCGCAAACTGGATGTTGCAATGCAGCGGCGCGCGCATGCCCGATCCGACGTCAACGTCGTTGATAAACAAGGACGTGCGCTGTTCGCGGGCGCGCTCGAAGGGGATTTCCAAAGGCGCGTCGATCAGGACCTTTTCCCAGACGACCTCGCCCACCAGCGTTTTGGCGGACAGGTTCAGAAAGCTTTCTGCCGCTGGATTGGACTGCAAGATGACGTCATTGGCGTCCAGCAAAAGGGCTGGAACAGGCAGCGACGTCCAAAGGGCTTCGTCTTCGATCATGCGGCCACCTGTGCGGGCTGGATCAGGGCATCTGGCAGCAAAGCCAAGACCTTAGCCGGATCAGTTAATGTTAAAACCGCACCGCGCAAATCGCGCGGGGTATGCGCCACGTCCATATACCATCCTAGATGTTTGCGTGCGACGCGGCTGCCAAGTTCACTGCCGTAGAACATCAACATCGCCTCGTAATGATTTGAAACCATGTCACAAAATGCCTTGCCTGTCGGCACGTCGGGCGCGGGTGTGCCGTAAAGATCGCTGCAAATCTGCGCCAATACCCAAGGCCGCCCCTGCGCGCCGCGCCCGATCATGACGCCGTCCGCGCCGGATTGGTCCATCGCAGCCCGCGCCGTGGCGCTGTCCGTGATGTCGCCGTTGGCGATGACCGGGATCGTGACCGCATCGCGCACTCGGCGGATGGCGCCCCAGTCGGCGTCGCCTTTGTAGAATTGGCAGCGCGTGCGGCCGTGGATCGTGACCAGCGCGATGCCGGCATCTTGCGCACGGCGCGCGACGTCGGGGGCGTTCAAGCTGTCGTCGTCCCAGCCAAGGCGCGTTTTCAGCGTCACGGGAATATCGACGGCGTTCACCACCGCCTCGATCAAACTGAGCGCGTGGTCCGGCGTGCGCAGCAAGGCTGACCCGGACAAGCCGCCCGTCACCTTTTTCGCAGGGCAACCCATGTTGATGTCGATCACAGCAGCGCCGTTATCGGCGACCATGCGCGCAGCCTCTGCCATCCAATAGGCGTCGCGGCCTGCCAGCTGCACGGCGGTGGCGCTTTGGTCAAAGCCCAGTTCGGCCCGGTCGCGGACCGACGGTTTTGCCTGCACCATGTCCTGCGACGCAACCATTTCCGACACCACCCAGCCCGCGCCAAAGCTGGCGACCAACTGCCGAAATGGCAGGTCGGTAATCCCCGCCAGCGGCGCGAGGGCCACCGGTGGGTCGGGCAAGAAAGAGGGTACTGCTGTCAAATTCATCTTTTGCCTAAAGGCTGTGCGTCTGCGTTCTGATTTAGACGCTGCGGCGCAGGGTGACAACGCGGCGCGGCCGAAACGCCCGACTTTCGCAGGCATTCGCCTAAAAAATAGGCGGCAGTCTAGTGATTGCGCAGCGTTTGGCTGATCGTTAGTCACAGGACGTGCCATTTCAGCCAAAACAGGAGCCGACCTTGCCAAGCACCACCGCAATCATCGTGGCTGCCGGACGCGGCATACGGGCCGGAGGCGCCGCGCCGAAGCAATGGCAAAGCCTTGGCGGTCAGACCGTTCTGCACCGCACCGTCGCAGCCTTTGCGCGGCACCCAAAGATTGACCAGATCGTGCTGGTTCTGCACCCGGACGAGCTGGACCGCTGGACGGACGACAGCATGACCATCGTCGCAGGCGGCGAAACGCGGCAGGCATCGGTGATGGCGGGGCTGACGGCGGTGACCAGTGACCACGTCCTTATACATGACGCCGCGCGCCCGCTGATCAGCGCCGCTGTGATCGACCGGGTTTGCGCCGCGCTTGATGGTGCCCCCGGCGCGGCCCCCGCATTGGCTGTCACCGATGCGCTGTGGCGCGGCGATACCCATGTGACCGGCGTGCAGGACCGCGAGGGGCTGTTTCGCGCGCAGACGCCGCAAGGATTTCACACCAACGCCATCCGCGCCGCACATGCCGCCTATACAATGCCCGCCGCTGACGACGTCGCCGTGGCCCGCGCCGCAGGGCTGGACGTTGCCATCGTGGCGGGGGATGAGGATAATCTGAAAATCACGCACCGCGAGGACTTTGCGCGGGCCGAAAAACTGCTGAGGGAACCGATGGATATCAGGCTGGGCAATGGCTACGACGTGCACCGCTTTGGACCGGGGGATCATGTGATGCTGTGCGGCGTGGCCGTGCCGCATGGACGGGGGCTTCAGGGACACTCTGACGCTGACGTTGGTATGCATGCGGTGACGGACGCCATTTACGGCGCGCTGGCGCAGGGCGATATTGGCGTGCACTTTCCGCCGTCCGATCCGCAGTGGAAAGGCGCTGAAAGCCAGATTTTTCTGCGCCACGCCGTGCAGCTGGCCGCCGAAATGGGCTTTGCGATTTCCAACATCGACTGCACACTGGTGTGCGAATATCCCAAGGTCGGCCCGCATCAGGCGGCCATGAGAGCCGCGATGGCTGACATCATGGGGCTGGAGGCCGGGCGCATCAGCGTCAAGGCGACGACATCGGAACGGCTTGGATTTACAGGACGCGAAGAAGGCATCGCTGCCATCGCGACCGCAGCATTGGTAGCAAAATGACACGACTGATCGCGACCGTCTTTTATATCGGCTACCTGCGCCCCGCGCCGGGGACATGGGGATCACTGGCCGCCCTGCCCCTTGGGTTGGCTCTGATGCTGCTCGGCGGGCCGTGGCTGTTGATTATCGGCACCGCCGCGCTGTTTGGCCTTGGCTGGTGGGCGACCGTGCATGAAACCCGCAGGTCGGGAAACGAGGACCCGTCCGAGATCGTCGTCGACGAAGTCGTCGGCCAGTGGATCGCCCTATGGCCGCTGGCGATCGGTGCGGCCAACGTCGGCGCATCCTATACGGCGCTGTGGCCGGGCTGGGTTGTGGCATTCGCGTTGTTCCGCCTGTTCGACATTAAGAAGTGGGGCCCAGTGGGCTGGGCTGACCGCCGCGGCGATCCGCTGGGTGTGATGCTGGACGATGTGATCGCGGGCGTCTTTGCCGCCATCGGCGTCGTGCTGTTTGCTGGGATTTATCACGGGATCATTTTGCAATGACGGATGCAGCGCAGCTTTTGGACCTCGCCCGCGCACGCGGCATCAAGATCGCCTTGGCCGAAAGCTGCACAGGCGGGATGATCGCGGCGGCGCTGACAGAGGTTGCAGGCTCTTCCGACGTGTTTGATCGCGGCTGGGTCACCTATTCCAACAGCGCCAAGATGCAGATGCTAGGCATCTTGCAGGACACGCTGGACGACTTCGGCGCCGTATCAGAAGAGATCGCCCAAGAGATGGCGCAGGGCGCTTTCGATCAATCCGACGCGCAGATCGCCCTGTCCGTGACGGGCATCGCAGGCCCCGGCGGATCAGAGCATAAGCCCGAAGGCCGGGTCTGCTTTGGCATCGCGACAGGCGACGGAGTGCATATGGAAACGGTAGAGTTTGGCGCCCTTGGCCGCGCCCAAGTGCGGGCTGCGGCCGTGGCCCATGGGCTGGGTTTGCTGACCGCTGGCGTCGTTCAATTTTCGATTGATAATTAAGCACGGCCCCCAAAAACAGCACATTTGGCAGGCGCTTTGCGCATTGCCTTAAAAAGTCGCGCATCTAAACGCATCTGCCTCTTTCCTTAGCGCTGCCGTGTCCGTCATTGCGGCCGGAACCAAGTTGGAGGGGTTTGAGATGAATGCTGCGGATACCGCCTGGATTATGGTCGCGACGGCACTTGTGCTGTTCATGACGCTGCCGGGACTAGCCTTGTTTTATGGCGGCCTTGTGCGCGCCCGCAACGTGCTTAGCGTGTTCATGCACTGCTATGCCATCGCCTGTTTGATGAGCGTGCTGTGGTTCGTGGCAGGCTATTCCATCGCCTTTGGCGGTGATGGCCCCTACTGGGGCGGCTTGGACAAGCTATTCTTGAACGGCGTCACGTTGGACAGCCTGACCGGGACGCTGCCGGAAATCCTGTTCTTTGCCTTCCAGATGACATTCGCGATCATCACCCCCGCGCTGATTGTCGGTGCTTATGTCGAACGGATCGGCTTTGGCTTTGTGCTGCTGTTTTCCGCGCTGTGGATGCTGATCTGTTATGCGCCAGTGGTGCATTGGGTCTGGGGCGGCGGGTTCCTAGCAGATGGCGGCATCTTTGGAGAGGTCGGCGTGCGCGACTTTGCGGGCGGGATTGTGGTGCATGAAACCGCAGGTCTGGCGGCCTTCATTCTTGCGATTTTCCTTGGCGCACGGCGCGACAAGGCCAAGCCGCCGCATAACCCCGGCATGGTGATGATCGGTGCTGCGATGCTGTGGGTCGGCTGGTTCGGCTTTAACGGTGGCAGCCAACTGGCCGCTGATGCGGGCGCTGCCATGGCGATCACCGTGACGCACCTGTCCGCCGCCGCTGCGTCCCTGACCTGGGCCCTGTGGGAGCGGATCAAGTTCGGCCGCGCGTCCATGGTTGGCCTTGTCACCGGCACCATCGCGGGCCTTGCCAGCGTCACCCCGGCGGCCGGCTTCATCACCCCGATCGAGGCGCTGATTATCGGCGCTGTCGCCGGTGTGCTGTGCCAAGAGGTCGTGAACTTTGTGCGCGGGAAACTGGTTGTCGACGACACGCTGGATGTCTTTGCGGTGCACGGCGTCGGCGGTATCTTTGGCACGATCATGATCGCGGCCTTTGGCGCTGGCACGTGGACGGCGCAACTGGGATCGCTTGCCATCGTCGGCCTCTGGACGACCGTTGTGACCGTTGCGCTGATCTATATCTGCCGCGCGATCACCCATCTGCGCGTGGACGACGAGACAGAGACAACAGGCCTCGACCTTGCTGTGCATGGCGAGCGGGCCTACGATCTGAACTCTTAAAGGACAGGCTTTGCAAAATGAGGGGCCGCCAAATTGGCGGCCCCTTTTGCGTCTTGGCCTGAATTTAGGCGGGCGTGCCGTAAAGCGTGGCGGCGCGCTTTTCAAAGGCTTTCACGATGGTCTGCATGGCTTGGTTAAAGAACATGCCCGCCGCACCTTGCAGAATCCGATTCTTGAATTCGAAATCGACGTGAAAGTGGACTTTGCAGCCGCCAGCGGCGTCTTCAAACGTCCAGCGGCTGTTTAGATGTTTGAAAGGACCGTCGATATAGGCTGTGTCGATCTGCTGTTTCGCAGGCCACAGCGTGACTTTGCTGCCAAAGGTTTCGCGGAACACTTTGAACGACACGACAAGATCGGCCAGCAATATTGTGTGATCGCCCTGATCATCGCTGGATCGCAGGCGCGCAGCCGCCGTCCAAGGCAAAAACTTGGGGTAATTTTCAACGTCCGCCACAAGGGCATACATCTGATCAGCGGTATAAGGCAGAACGCGGGTTTCGTCGTGGACGGGCATAGGTGACTTTCACGGTGTGACTTCACCCTGTGATGTCGTAAAAGGTGCGCAGAAATCAACCCTTGCCTACAGGTATTGCATGTCTCGTCCCTATGTTATCGACCAGATGATCAGCGCCAAATCCATCGCCGCCCGGATCGAGGCGCTGGCGCACGACATTCACGCCGCCTTTGAAGGCACGGACAAACTGGTGGTCGTCGGCCTGCTGCGCGGGTCTTTTGTGTTCATCGCCGACCTTGTGCGCGAACTTGATCTGCCCGTCGAAGTCGACTTCATCGAGGCGTCATCCTACGGCGACGGCATGGAAAGCAGCCGAGAGGTGCGAATCCTTAAGGACCTGCGCGGCACCATTGAAGGCCGCGATGTGCTGATCGTCGAAGATATCGTCGACACCGGGCACACGCTGTCCCACGTCACCGATTATTTGCGCTCGCGCCACCCGGCGCGGCTGAAAACCATTGCCCTGCTGGATAAACCCGCCCGCCGCGAAGTCGATTTCCGCGCCGATTGGACTGGATTTGAAATCCCCGACGCCTTTGTCGTGGGCTATGGCATCGACTTTGCGCAGCGCAATCGCAACCTGCCCTACATCGGTCAGGTGCGGTTCACGGACGAGGCGTGAACCCGCGCTGGCTGCTGAACGCCAGCCGCTGGGCGCGCAATCCACCCTCGGCGGGGCGCGTCTGGCTGGTACTGGGCGTGGTTGCGATCTGCCTTGCGCTGGCCGGGGCCGAATGGCTGATTGGCGCTGATGTTGAAATGCAGCGCCAAAACCTGCGGCCGTTCACGACAAATTAAGTGAAAATATGAAATGACGGCGGCATGACACATCATGCCACATTCCGCATCGCCTCCACCCACACCGCTGCGCGGGTGCCGATCATTGACGAAATCCTGTCCACGGTCCGGCGGCATTTAGATATGCCGCTGGCCTATTTGGCGGTCTTTGATTCGGGGGATGTGGTTTACCGCGCCGTATCCACAGATCGCCGCGCCCCGTATTTCGAGGCGGGGGACCGCCGCCCGGCCAAGGGCAGCTACTGCCTTGCTGTGCGTGATGGCCGCCTGCCGCAAATGCTCGCCGACACACGCACGAATCCCGTTGCGATGTCGCTGCCTGCGACGGTGATGTTGCCCGTGGGGGCCTATGTCGCGGTACCGCTGCTTATGGCCGATGGCACAGCCTACGGCGTATTCTGCTGCATGTCCCACGATCCAATGCCCAATCTGAGCGAACGTGACCTGGCAATCGTCACGAACTTCGCCCAGCTTTTGGCTGATGCGATCGGGTCCGGCGTCAAGGCGGATCAAGATGGCCGTGACATGCGCCAACAGATCGAAGACGTGATCATTGATCGCGACTTCACGCTTCTGCTGCAACCTATCGTGGCCCTGCACAGCAATGCCGTTGTCGGGGCAGAGGCATTGTGCCGCTTTCGCCCTACCCCGTACCGCAACCCCGATACATGGTTCGCGGACGCCCGCAAAATTGGCATGCAACGCGAATTGGAACGTGCCGTTATCCTCAAGACGCTCGACAGGCTAGAGGATCTGCCGCGGGCCTTGACCCTCTCCATCAACGTATCGCCGGATATGATGATCCACGGCAACCTGCCCGCGATGATTGATGGCCCCAATAGCGACCGGATCGTGCTGGAGCTGACAGAGCATAATTACTTTGACAGCATGACCGATCTACAGACCCAGATTAAACACCTGCGGCGCATGGGGGCGAAAATCGCTGTCGATGATCTAAGTGCGGCGCATTCCAGCCTAAGCACCGTGCTGCAAATCAAACCGGATTTCGTGAAATTGGATAGCGAATTGGTACGCGGCATCCATATGGACCCGGCCAGTCAGGCACTGACCGCAGGCATTGTCCACTTTGCCAAGGCAATTAATGCCGACGTCATCGCCGAAGGGGTAGAGCGGGTGCAAGAGGCTGAGAGTCTCCACAAACTTGGGGTGAAATTCGGCCAAGGCTATTTCCTAGGCCGCCCCGGCGGCATGAATGCCCTGCAAGCGCGGATGTATCAGATTTGATCCGGGCCAATTTGGTCCGGGACTGCGACCATCCCGGCCGCAGTCCCGTCCGGTCAGCCCAGTTTCGCCAAACGCGCGGCCCGCAGCCGGGCAAAGTCATCGCCCGCATGGTAAGACGACCGCGTCAGCGGGGACGCCGAAACCATCAAGAACCCTTTGCCAAAGGCGGCTTTTTCATAGCCAGCAAATTCCTCTGGCGTGACGAACCGGTCGACGCGGTGATGCTTTGGCGTCGGCTGCAAGTACTGACCGATGGTCAGGAAATCGATGTCTGCGGCGCGCATGTCTTCCATGACTTGCAGAACCGCTTGGCGATCTTCTCCCAGTCCGACCATGATCCCCGACTTGGTGAACATCGTTGGATCAAGCTCTTTCACCCGCTGCAGCAGACGCAGCGAATGGAAGTACCGCGCGCCGGGGCGCACTTCAGGATACAGGCCCGGCACGGTTTCAAGGTTGTGGTTGAACACGTCCGGCTTGGCCGCCACCACGATTTCAAGCACTGACGGATCGCAGCGGATGAAATCTGGGGTCAAAATCTCGATTGTGGTCTGCGGCGCTTGGCGGCGAATGGCGCGGATCGTTTGGGCAAAATGCTCTGCCCCGCCGTCTTCGACATCGTCGCGGTCGACGGAGGTGATGACAACGTGGTTCAGACCCAGCTTTTTCACCGCATCGGCAACGCGGCCCGGCTCGAACACGTCCAACGCCTCTGGCGGTTTACCGGTGGCGATGTTGCAGAAGGTGCAAGCGCGGGTGCAGACTTCGCCCATGATCATCATGGTCGCGTGGCCTTGGCTCCAGCATTCGCCGACATTGGGGCAACCTGCCTCTTCGCAGACTGTCGTCAGCTTATGTTCGCGCATGATATCGCGCGTCTGGCGATACCCTTCAGAGTTCGGGGCTCTGACCCTGATCCAATCAGGTTTCTTCGGCTGGGCCGCGTCGGGACGCTTGGCCTTTTCCGGGTGGCGCTGGGCAGGAATTTTCAGATCGCGCATGGGCTGCGGGCCTTTTATCTGTGATTGGCAAATACCTAAGGGTCCGCGGGGCAAAAGTCCATTGCCTGCCCCGCAGGTCCGCCATGCGTATTGCCGCAGGATATCAACCGATGCGCGGCGCGAATTTGCCCATGGTTTGTTCATAGTGGCGCACCAAACGCTGGAGCGAGATGCGCAGCACGATCTTGCCCGACCGCGCCGACCAGCCAAGGCGCTTTTCGGTGATTTCCAACCCTTCCAGCAAGCAGCAGCACCGCAAGGCGGCGTCTTGCAGACCCGGTCCTAGATCATCCAGCGCAGCAATCACGCGGTCGCGGGCGGATTGGGTCGCGGGATGGACCGGAGCCGCACCGGTCAGCGCGGCGCGCCAGTCCTCTGCGACATCGGGGCCGGGCTGGGACAGGACGAAATCTTCGCGCAGCCGCTCTCCGACGCGGACCAAGTCGCGGTGCAAGAACGGTTTACCATCCTTGCCACGGCGGCGCGACAGCCCGATCAGCGGCGTTTCCGTCGCGATAAAGCGGGCGGCGGCAGCGGCTGCCTCTGGCCGCGTCCAGTCGTTATCGCCGCCCAAATCGGTGAAACCGCTTGCACGGTTTTCCTCGGCCGCGGTCAGGCGGCGCAGTTCGGTGCGGCCAAGCCCGGTGATGTGATAGCGGGCGATCCGCGCCTCTGGATCGGGGCAGCTGACCCAGTTTTGCAAGGCGATCGCTTGGGCAATCTCTGCCTCGACCACAGCAGTGCGCAGCGTGCCGCCTGCACCGTCCTCTCTGACGATCACCGCACTATCCATATCGCGGGCGACGGCCATGATCGCACGGGGTTCGCACAGCCGGCGCAGCACATGCAGCGCTTCGCGGTTCAGGCGGCTTTGGGACACGCAAGCCGCGGCGGCGGGTATGGAAACGGGCACGTAGTGCAGCATGGCAGAGCTTTCTGTAGCGTCAGGTGTAGGAGAGGTAAGCGAGAGCGCACGCAGCGCCGCGTCGATCAGCGGATCATCGCGCCGCGCTTCGCAGCTGCGCACTTGGCGCAGGATCGTCGAAGGGTGCACATCGCGCTGCCGGGCCAAGGCCCGGATCGACGTGCCGTCGACCGTATGGGCCAGATAATGCCGGACCGGGTCCGGAACCCACGCCGGATAATCCGGTGTGTGAATTTGTTTAAGCATTGTCATATCGGCCAGTCCCCCTGGTCCCTGCAGAACCCACCTGTGCCACCTTGCAGAAAGGGATACAGACTAGATAAATTAAGGACGTTATCTTAACTGATAGTTAATGTTATCAACTTGGTAACACTCTTCCAAAAAATGATTAACGAATGAGAGCAGGACCGTCCGTAGAGTCCGCACGGCCCGCAACACCCTTTTAGGTTGTGCCACCAAGTGTGCATGACGTCGGGATGCCCCCGGCAAAAGGGACATGACATGCAGGACATTCAATCACAGATCAGACAGCTAAAGCGGCCAGGCCTATTGGTGCAGGCGGCGCGATTCGGGCTTGATGGATTTCGGCGCAGCCGGGATTTGGCGCGCTTGCTGCCGGACGCTGCACATGTCAGCTGCGGCGCGGCGTTGATGGCCTTATTAGAGGCAGAGCGCGAAGAGAACGACGCCCGCACCGCCCACAGCGCGCATTACGCGCTGATCCGCCATATTCAGTTGCTGACGGCCATCATGGCAGAGGCGCGCGATTTTGAAATCATCGCGCGCCCCCGCAGTGTGACGTAGACTACTTCGTTTAAGCGCCGCGTTGGCTTACATAAAGCTATCTGGCATCGACGCTTTTTTGTCCGCCACATAGGCCCGCAGCCGCGCCTCGATCTCTGGGTCTAGGGGCGGCTGGACATAGGTGTCGACCATCTTTTTGACCCGTATGCTGGCAAGGGCTTGGGTGTCGCGCGCGCCCTCTTCGTCCCATGTCTCGAACGGTTTGTAGTCGAACAGATCAGACCGCCAGAACGCGGACTTAAAGTTCGCCTGCGTGTGCGCGCAGCCAAGGAAGTGGCCGCCGGGACCGACCTCTGCAATGGCATCCATCGCTTGACCGGTTTCCGACATATCAACGCCGCGGGCAAAGTGGTGCAGCGTGCCGAGCTGGTCTGCGTCCATCACGAACTTTTCAAAGCTGGCAACAAGGCCGCCTTCCAGCCAGCCGCAAGCGTGCAGCATAAAGTTAACGCCGGATAGCAGGCCCATCTGCAGGCTGTTCGATGTCTCGTAAGCTGCCTGCGCATCGGGAAGCTTCGATCCGCAGAACGATCCCGCACTGCGATACGGCAGGCCCAGCCGGCGGGCCAACTGCCCTGCCCCGTATGTGATATGCGCAGCCTCTGGTGTGCCGAAAGTGGGCGCGCCAGAGTTCATGTCGATCGAGGTCACAAAGGCGCCAAAGATCACCGGGGCGCCGGGACGCACGAGCTGGGAATAGGCAACGCCCGCTAGCACTTCGGCCATGACCTGCGTCAGCGTGCCCGCAACGCTGACCGGCGCCATCGCGCCGCCGACGATGAAGGGGCTGATGATGCTGGCCTGATTATGCTCTGCAAAAATCTCGAGCGCGCCCATCATGATCGAATCGAACGTCATCGGAGAGTTGATGTTGATCAGCGACGTCATCACCGTGTTGTCGCGCACGAAGTCCTTGCCGAACAAAATCTCGCACATCTCGACGCTGTCTTTGGCGCGGCTGGGTTCGGTGACAGAGCCCATAAAAGGCTTATCTGACAGCACCATATGGGCCAGCAGCATATCAAGGTGGCGTTTGTTCACCGGAATATCCGTCGGCTCGCAGACGGTGCCGCCGGAATGGTGAAGCCACTTGGACATATAGCCAAGTTTTACGAACTTTTCGAAGTCGGCCATGGTGGCATAGCGGCGGCCGCCTTCGGCATCGCGTACAAAGGGCGGGCCGTAGACCGGGGCCAGAACAAGGTTCTTGCCGCCAATCACGACGTTCCGCTCTGGATTGCGGGCGTGCTGGGTGTATTGGCTGGGGGCCGTGCTGCACAGTTTCCGGGCTAGGCCGCGCGGAATACGCACACGCTCGCCTTCGATTTCTGCGCCAGCGGCACGCCAGCGGTCCAGCGCGGCAGGGTTATCAACGAAATTGACACCGATCTCGGCCAGAATCGTCTCTGCGTTGCGCTCGATCACGTCCAGCGCCTCTTCGGTCAGCACCTCGTAGTTCGGGATGTTGCGTTCGATATACTTAGCGGTTTCCACACTGACGGCGGTCCGTTCCGCACGCCGTGCGGCCCCGCCGCCCCCGCGTGCCCTGCGTCCTGTTGTTGCTGCCTCGGTCATATCCGCACCTTTCCCGCTGATCTTGCGCCTGTGATACGACGAGTTTCAGCGGGCAGAGAAGCGACAAACGCCACCCTTGGGGCGAAAGCGACATTGCAGCGTTGCGAAATCCGACTTATTCAGCAGCATGGATATACAAGACCACGAACGCCTGCTGATCATCGACTTCGGCTCTCAGGTTACGCAATTGATTGCGCGGCGCCTGCGGGAATTGAACGTCTATTGCGAAATTCATCCCTACCAAAAGGTTACTGACGCCTTTCTGGCAGAGTTTGCGCCCAAGGCAGTGATTCTGTCTGGGGGCCCGGACAGCGTGACCCGCGAAGGATCGCCGCGTGCGCCTGATAGCGTGTTTACCATGGGCGTGCCGATTTTGGGCATTTGCTATGGCCAGCAGACCATGATGACCCAATTGGGCGGCAAGGTTGAACGCGGCCACGGCACCGCCGAATTCGGCCGCGCCTATGTCACGCCCAAGGGCGAGCTTGACCTGCTGCGCGGTTGGTTCCTGACCGAGCGCGAGCAAGTCTGGATGAGCCACGGCGACCACGTGTCCGCCATCGCGCCCGGCTTTGAAGTGTTCGGCACCTCGCCCAACGCGCCTTTTGCCGTCACCGCTGACGCGTCGCGCCATTTCTATGCCGTGCAGTTCCACCCCGAAGTGCACCACACGCCCAACGGCGCGAAGCTGTACGAAAACTTCGTCCGTATCGCCGGTTTCAAGGGCGATTGGACGATGGGCGCCTACCGCGAGCAAGCGATCGAGGCGATCCGCGCGCAAGTTGGCGACAAGAAAGTCATCTGCGGTCTGTCCGGCGGTGTCGATTCGTCCGTGGCGGCTGTCCTGATTCACGAAGCCATTGGCGACCAGCTGACCTGCGTTTTCGTCGATCACGGCCTGCTGCGGCAGGGCGAGGCGGACGAAGTCGTTAAGATGTTCCGTGATGAGTATGCAATCCCGCTGATCCACGCGGACGAGCAGGAATTGTTCTTGGGCGAATTGGACGGCCAGTCCGACCCGGAAACCAAGCGCAAAATCATTGGCCGCTTGTTCATCGACGTGTTCCAGAAATACGCGAACGAGATCGAAGGCGCGGAATTCCTCGCTCAGGGGACGCTGTACCCCGATGTGATCGAATCGGTCAGCTTTTCCGGCGGCCCCTCTGTCACGATCAAAAGTCACCACAACGTAGGCGGCCTGCCTGAAAAGATGGGCCTGAAACTGGTGGAGCCGCTGCGCGAACTGTTCAAGGACGAAGTCCGCGCGCTGGGCACCGAACTGGGCCTGCCGCCCAGCTTTATCGGGCGCCACCCCTTCCCCGGTCCCGGTCTTGCGATTCGTTGCCCCGGTGAAATCACCCGCGAAAAGCTCGAAATCCTGCGCAAAGCGGACGCGGTCTATATCGACCAGATCCGCCGCCACGGATTGTACGACGAGATTTGGCAGGCCTTCGTGGCGATTCTGCCGGTTCGTACCGTTGGCGTGATGGGCGACGGGCGCACCTATGACTTTGCTTGCGCCCTGCGCGCGGTCACGTCTGTCGACGGTATGACGGCGGATTATTATCCGTTCACCCACGAATTCCTTGGCGAAACCGCAACGCGGATCATCAACGAAGTGCAGGGTATTAACCGTGTGACCTATGACATCACATCCAAACCTCCGGGCACCATCGAGTGGGAATGATCACAGCAGCCCCGGCCCGCGTGGCCGGGGCATCCCTATGACGCCGACCCTGCGCGCCTGTCTGTGGATGATAGGTGCGATCTTCTCGTTTACCTCGATGGCCATCGCTGGCCGTCAGGTAAGCTTCGCCCTCGATACCTTTGAAATCATGACATATCGCAGCCTTCTGGGCATCGCGATTGTTTGCTCTATTGCCTATGCGACAGGCACGTGGCGGCAGATCAACACGCAGCAACTCGGGCTGCATGCCGTGCGCAACTTGTCGCATTTCATTGGCCAGAACCTGTGGTTTTTCGCGCTGACGATGATCCCGCTGGCGCAGGTCTTTGCGCTGGAATTCACCACGCCGATTTGGGTGCTGCTGTTGTCGCCGCTTGTCCTGGGCGAACGGTTAACCCGCGTCGGCCTGATTGCCGCGCTGATCGGCTTTATCGGCGTATTGATCGTCACCCGCCCCGGCAGCGCGCCGATCTCTGCGGGCCTGATCGCCGGTGCGCTCTGCGCCATCGGCTTTGCGTTTTCCGCGATTTTCACGCGCAGGCTGACCCGCACCCAGACGATCACCTGCATCCTATTCTATCTGACGGTAATGCAGGCGGTGTTTGGTCTGATCTGCGCTGGATACGATGGTGACATCGCCCTGCCGACCGCTGCCACGCTGCCGTGGCTGGTCGTGATCGGATGCGCTGGCCTGTTCGGCCACTTTTGCCTGACCACCGCGCTGTCGCTGGCCCCCGCCAGCATCGTCATGCCCATCGACTTTGCGCGCCTGCCGACAGTCGCGATCCTTGGCGCGCTGATCTATGGCGAACAGCTGGATCCCTTTATCTTCTTGGGGGCGGCGCTGATCTTTGGCGGCAATTACCTGAACATCACCAAAGGCCAATCGCGCCGCGCCTAGGGCCTGCTCACGACAAAGATGGCACATCCCCCCGCGATCCGCGGTTTGACGCCGCGTCATTAATTGACCGTTCAATTCTGTGTGTACAACGTGTGGATTGAGGAAACTTTCATGACGGGGATGGAGACATGAAAAAACAATTTACGCTGGGCGCAGCCCTGCTGATGACCACGACGGCCGCTTCGGCATCGGGCATCGACCGCAACCTGACGAACTACGGCCTGCTGTTTGAAACCGGCAACTACGCTGAGCTGTCATATGCCAACGTTTCGCCATCTGTGTCGGGTACTTATGGCCCGACCGCAACCGCTTTGGGCGGCGGCGCGACAAGCACCGACGTGATGTCCAAAGACTTCGAAACGCTGTCCGGCTCGGTCAAGTATGACCTGACCGACAAGCTGGCACTTGGTCTGTTTTCGAACCAGCCTTTCGGCGCAAACGCCGACTATACCAACGGCTTCTACACCGGCCTTGCTGCTGAATGGGATTCGCGCGGCACGTCTATCGTGCTGAAGTACAAAGTCACGCCAAACATCAGCGTTTACGGCGGTGCCCGCAGCATCGTGTCGCAAGCGACGATCGACATTCCCGACCAGCTGATCCGCGTCCAATATGGTCTGGCTGCACAGCAGCTGGGTGACGCGGCAGCAGCCGCCGCAGCTGGCGGCGACCTTGCCACCGCAGGTGCCCTTGGCCAGCAGGCGCAGCAGCTGGGTGCCATCGCCACGACGACGCCCGTCGGCGGCCTGACCTATAAGGCGACCACCGATTCTGATCGTCAGACCAGCTATATCGTCGGTGCCGCTTATGAGCGTCCCGAGATCGCGCTGCGCGTCGCACTGACCTACGAGTCGGGCTACACGCACTCTTTCGAATCGGTCGAATCCTTTGGCGGTATCGACACGGATCCGATGACGACCAACATCGAAATGCCTGACGTCTACACCCTCGATTTCCAGTCGGGCGTCGCCACAGACACGCTGGTCTTCGGTTCGATCCGTCACGCCACCTGGTCCGATTGGGAGGTTCGCCCCCCCGTTTATGGTGCCAGCATCCCTGCAAGCCCCGTGGGCAGCGCACGTGTGACCGGTATCGACACCGACACGACAACTTACCGCATCGGCGTTGGCCGCAAGTTCTCTGACGCGATCTCGGGCTTTGCCCGCGTGACCTACGAACCCGGCAACGGCGATGTGCTGTCGCGTCTGTCCCCGACGGATGGTTCCATCGCTTACGGCTTTGGCGGCAGCTACACCAACGGCGCAATCAAAGTGACCGGCGGCGTCGAGTACATTACCTTTGGTGAAGGCGACGACAACGAAAACGCGCTGCTGGCGACCAACTTCTCTGACAACGACGCTGTCGCTGTTGGCCTCTCGGTCGGCTACCGTTTCTAAAAATACCTGACCTGAATTGCAAAAGCCCCGGCACATCGCCGGGGCTTTTCGCATGTTTCGGATTGCGCAAGCGCTGCAATCCCCGTCATGTCAGCCCATGACAACACAGCTTCAAAAATCCATGTCCCCCCGTGCTTGGGCAGAGCTTTGCGTTCTGGCCCTGATCTGGGGCGGATCATTCCTGTCAATTCGCGTTGCCTTGAACGAGATGGGGCCGCTGACCGTTGTGGCTTACCGCGTTGGGTTGGCGGCGGTCATCCTGTGGGCCTATGTCGCGTGGCGCGGGCTGGCTGTACCCCGCAGCGCAAGGCTATGGGTCGGCTTTGCGGGCATGGGGCTGCTGAACAATGTAATCCCCTTTAGCCTGATGGCATGGGGCCAGTTGCATATCGAAACCGGGCTGACAGCAATCCTGAACGCGGGGACCGCGATCTTTGGCGTGCTGGCCGCCGCGGTCTTTTTCGCGGACGAACGCCTGACCCTGCGCCGCGCCATTGGCACCGCGCTTGGGTTTGCGGGCGTTGCCACTGCGATTGGACTAGACCAGCTTGGCGCGCTTGATCCGCGCTCTCTTGGCCAGCTTGCCGTGATTGGCGGCACGATATCTTATGCGCTGGCGGGGGTTTGGGCGCGCAAACGCCTTGTCGGTCTGCCGCCGCAGATCGCCGCCGCCGGGATGCTGACAGCAGCCACAGCGATCATACTGCCTGCCGCTTGGCTGATCGAAGGCCCGCTGCCGCTGCCCCATGCGCCTGCGACCTGGGCCGCCATCGGATACTACGCTGTGATCGCCACAGCGCTGGCCTATCTGATGTATTACCGCGTGCTGGCGATGGCCGGGTCCGGCAACCTGATGCTGGTGACGCTGCTGATCGCGCCCGTCGCAATCCTGCTAGGGGCCGTGGTCCTGAACGAGGCGCTGCCGCCCCATGCCTACGCTGGATTTGCCCTGCTCGCGGCGGGGCTGATCGTACTTAACGGACGTGGCTTAAGACAGAGCGCGCGGCGCGCAGGCCCGGTGCCTCGCCCCCTTTCCCCAGACGGTCCATCGTCAGCGACATAGCCGTGTGCTGCGCCATTGGCGCGGCGAGTACCGCCCGCAAACCGTTTGCGATTTGCGACGATGTGCAGTCTGGCCCGATGAATTCAGGCACCGCGCGGGTGTCCGACACAAGGTTGACCAGCGTCACCGTATCCACCAACAGCATCCGCCCGATGATCTGGCGCGACAGCCAGTTCATGTCATAGGCGATGACCATCGGCGTGTTCGACGCCGCAAGCTCAAGCGACACCGTGCCCGAGGCCGCCAGCGCCACATCCGCCGCGCGAAAGGCTGCGCGTTTCGCCGCCGCATCACCCGGCGCGATCAAGATCGGCTGAGCGGGCCAATCGGCGGTGAGGTCCCCCACCAGATCAGCCACCGGCCCGGCGCAAGGCACCACGACGCGGATGTCTGGCTGGGATTTTTGCAGCAGCGCCAAGGCCCCCCCAAAACGGCTGGCCAGCCGCGTCACCTCTCCCTTGCGGGATCCGGGCAGCGCGAGGATCAGGGGCGCATCGCCGATGCCGTGGGCGGCGCGAAAGGCGTCCGCCTCGGCCCCGGTCGCAACAGGCTGCGCCACGACCGGGTGACCGACGAAATCGCAGGTCATGCCAGCGGCTTGCATCAAGGGCGGCTCGAACGGGAACAGCGCCAGCACATGATCGATATGCCGCGCCATCTTGGCAGCGCGCCCCGGCCGCCACGCCCAGACTGTCGGCGCGACGTAGTGAATGGTGCGGATGTCTGATCGCGCCTTGACCAGCTTGGCCACGCGCAGGCAGAAATCCGGGCTATCGATGGTCAGCAGCACGTCAGGCTGGGCCGCGATCACGGCCTCGGCGCATTCGGCAATCCGGCGTTTCAATGCGCGGTATTTCGGCAAGACTTCGGCCAGCCCCATCACGCTCAGCTCATTCATATCGAACTGGCTGACCAAGCCCTGCGCCTGCATCAGCGGACCGCCGACACCTTGGAATGTCACGCCCGGTGCAAGCGCGTGCAGCCCCGCCATCACCGCGCCGCCAAGGGCATCGCCTGACGGCTCTCCTGCGATCACGAAAACCTTCATGCTGCCCCCTTTGGCCTGACCCACAGGAACATGCCCTGCGCGTCCAGCGCCGCTGTTACATCTGCCAGATCCGGCACCATGACGCCGTCCGCCTCGATCACGATTCCCGCAAGGCCCGCCGCTGCGGCATTCGCCACGGTGCGGGGGCCGATAACGGGCAGATCGGCGCGGCGGTCTTGGTTTGGCTTTGGGCCTTTGAACAGGATTGCGGCCTTTGCCGTTGCTCCCAAGCGGCCGAGCATCGCATCCGTGCCTGCGTCATCCTCTGACGCGATCACGGTGCCCTGCCGAATGACACAAGCTTGCCCCAGATCGGCAGCGCCCATGAGGGTCAGCTGCGCCACACCGGCAAGCGCATCCGCGCGGTGCAGCTGGGAAGGCTGCGCTTTGGTCAGAACGCCTGCGGGGGGCAGCAAATCAGGTGCAGCCTCGTGCGCACCGATCACTTGAAATGCGCGCTGTTCCAGCACTGCGATAAAGCCGCGCAGCGCGCCGTCGTCGCCTTTTCGCAGGCTGCGCCAGATCGTCGGCACGAGCCGAAGCGTCGCAAGGTCAAAGGCGCTGACGTGGATTTGCGGGCGACGGACGCTGCCCACCATGCAGATCTGCGTCACACCGCGCGCTTTCAAATCGTTCAGAAATCCGCCCAGCCGTTCGATGCGAAAGGTCACATCGGGGGCGATTTCTGGCGTAAAGCCGTCCAGCGCGCAGACCAAAGGCCGCTGCGGCAACGCATGCAGCACCGCCGCCGGCAGCGCGCCGGTCCCGGCGATCAGCGCCAGCATCAGTGCGGTGTCAGGAAACTGCGGTCGCTGTCAGCCATGATAAAGGCCAAGACCTGCTGCACCGCTGCGCTGTCACTGCCGGCCAAACCTTCGGCGCGGGCGTGGAAGGTGCCATCGCCGTCCTTGAGCGCCGCATAGGCGGCCCGCAGGGCAGAGATATCGGCGCGCGGCATCCCGCGACGTTTCAGGCCGACAAGGTTCAACCCTTCCAGCGTCGCGCGCGGGCCCATGACAAGGCCGTGGGGGATCACGTCGTTGGTCACCATCGACAGCGCGCCGATAATGGCACCCTGCCCGACGCGCACAAACTGATGCAGGCCTGACAAACCGCCAACGATAACATCGTCTTCTAGGATACAATGACCCGCAACAGCGCTGGAATTCACGATAATGACGCGGTTGCCGATCATGCAATCATGGGCGACGTGGCAGCCCGCCATCAGCAGGCAATCGTCGCCAATCCGGGTCAGCCCGCCGCCGCCAGCCGTGCCCGTATTCACCGTCACATGTTCGCGGATGCGGTTGCGTGCGCCGATGCGCAGTTGTGTTTCTTCGCCGTCGAATTTCAGATCCTGCGGGACTTCGCCAATCACTGCGAACTGAAAAACCTCGCACTCGTCGCCGATATGCGTGTCGCCGGTGACGACCACATGGCTTTTCAGGGTCACATTGGACCCCAGCACGACCTTGGGCCCGACAAGGCAAAAGGCGCCAATCACGCAGCCTTCGCCGATGACGGCCCCGTCTTCGATAATCGCGCTAGGGTGTATCTGTGCCATCAGTTGCGCATGTCCAACATGGCGGCAAATTCACATTCGCAGGCCAATTCGCCATCAACTTCGGCGCGGCCATGGAATTTCCACACCTTTGCACCGGGTTTGCCGCGCAGGGTTTTCACCTTCATCAGCATCCGGTCGCCGGGGATCACTTTGCGGCGGAATTTGCAGGCATCGATCGACATGAAGTAGATCAGCAGATCGCCGTTGATCAGCCCCATGGACGCGCCAACCATGACGCCAGCGGTCTGGGCCATCGCCTCGATGATCGTCACGCCGGGCATGATCGGGGCACCGGGAAAGTGGCCTTGAAAATGCGGCTCGTTCATCGTCACGTTCTTAATGCCTGTGGCCGAGGTCGTCCCGTCAATGTCGATCACGCGGTCAACCAGCAAGAACGGATAGCGATGGGGCAGGATGCTTTGGATCAGCTGAATATCGCATTCGGTGATCGGGTCGGTGGTCTCTTGCGTCGGGGCATCGGTCATCGGCTCTTCGTCCTTCACTTAAATGATGCGCGCGGCACCTGCGTTTTGATTACCAAGCTGCCCTGATCCGGGCAAGGGCCGCAAAGGTTTACGGATTTTCGGGATCAAGAACCGGCAATGCGCCCGAGTCTTGCGCGGGCGCGTCTTGCGGACCCGGCACAGTGGCTGGCGGCACGATGTCAGAGGGCACGGCGCTGGGGGGCACTTCACTTAGCGCGGGCACATCGCTGGGCGCGCTACCATCCGCATCCACGAATTGCGCATCAATCCGTGCAATCGCTTCTTCGGTAATGTCCGCCGACAAAAGCGCAATAAAAACAGAGCGTTGATCGAATGTGACTGTCGCGCCTTTTTCGATCATCAACTGACCAACGACGCCTTGCACCTGCGCAAAGAAATCCTTTTGTGCCGTCAGACGGGCGTTTTGCAACGCGACCTCTTTGGCGTCGCGGGCGCGGCGGATGCCCTGAACCTTGGTGTCGAAATCCGCCGCTTCTTGGCGAAAATCAGCGGCTGGCATGGTGGGACGGCGCAGGGTCAGGCTGCGCTCTTCCTCGGTCAAGGCGGCGACAATGCGGTCGTTTTCCGCCTTCAACGCCTCGGCGTTGGTGTCCAGATTAGCCCGGATTTGCTGGCCATAGCGCGACTCTTGATACAGCCGGTCGCTATCCACGATCAGCACCGGCGGCGCGTCCGCCGGCACCTGTTGCGCGCCAGCGGGGGTGATCGACGCCAGTGTCACCACCAGCGCAGCCGCTAGCGCCCGCATCAGAACGACGTCGAAATCGTGACGTCGAAGACCTGCGTTTCGTCGTACTCTTCGGACTTCAGCGCTTCGGTAAAGTTGAACCGCAGCGGGCCAAGCGGTGTGGTCCAGAAGATCGACAGACCGGCCGTCGCGCGCGGCGTGAAGCCGTCATAGATGATGTTCGTGTCAGACGACCCATCGCGGCCCACATCCCAGACCGAGCCATAGTCCGCAAACACGCCGCCAGTGATGCCATATTCCTCTGGCAAGCCCAGCGGGAATTCAGCCTCTAGCCGCGCGACAGCGTAGGAATTACCGCCCAGCGAGTCGTTGATGTCCGTATCGCCGCCCGGCTGGTAATCGCGTGGACCGACGCCGTTAGTGTCAAAGCCGCGGAACGAATTGCCGTTCAGGAAAAAGCGGTCGGTGATGCGGCTAAAGCCTTCTTGATAGGCCAGATGACCACCCTCGATCGTGGCGCGCAGGGTCACGTCGTCGTTCAGCACCTTACGCTCTGCCGCGGCCAGCGCCGTGGTTTTGATGAACTGAGTGTCGCCAAAGGCGAATTCCTGACCAAACCGGAACACGTAGCCTGATGTCGGATCAAGGCCGGTGCGGCGGTTATCGAACGAATAGCTGTATCCGACAGAGGCGTTGAACACGCCGTCCTGATCCGCTTCTTCTTGGATAAAGTCGCTGACGCTATCCACGTCACCGGTCAGGTCGTTGTATTCCAGCGCAACAAAGGTCGACATCCGGCCGCTTTCGCTGACTGGGAAAGTCAGGGTCGGGCTGACGCGGAATGTCTCTGTGTCGTAGTTGTCTTCGTCATCGAAGGATGTGCGATAGCTGAAGTCAAAGCTGGCACGCAGGTCGCGGCCCAGAAAGTTCGGCTCTGACAGGCTGAAATCCAGCACGCGGTTGGATTCAGCGGTCGACACCTGAAGGCTAAGCGACTGGCCGCGGCCAAGGAAGTTCTTTTCGCGGAAGCTGGCGACAAGGCCGACACCGTCGTCAGTGTTGTAGTTCGCGCCAAACGACAGCGAGCCTGTTGGCGCTTCTTCGACGTTCACATCGACGATGACTTGATCTGGTGTCGACCCTTCACGTGCTTCGACGCTGGTGTTGGTGAAGAAGCCAAGCGCGCGGATGCGGTCGGCGGCTTCGCGGATGGTGCGCGGGTTGAACGGATCACCCTCGACTGTGCGGAACTGGTTACGCACAACCCGGTCCAGCGTGGTCGAGTTGCCTTCGATATCAATACGTTCGACGAAAATACGCGGGCCGCGGACCAGCTTATAATCCACATTCAGCGACAGGTCGCGGTCGTTGCGCGTGACCACAGGTTCCACCGCAACAAAGGTCAGACCGCGCTGGATTGCCAGCCGTTCAAGGCGGGCAATATCGCGGTCGATCTGGCCTGGGTTATAGTCCATGCCCGTCTTGGTCGTCAGCGCCTTTTGAAACTCAGCGACGTTAATTTCAGGCAGATCAGAGCTGGCAGAGACGTTGGCGAAGGTAAATTTCTGACCTTCCTGCACGTTGTACGTGATCAGGTAGGCATCACGCTCGCGGGTCAGCGTCACATCGACGTTTTGCAGCGTGAAATCGGCATAACCGCGCGACTGATAGAAATCGGTCAACACCTGCTTGTCGAAATTGATGCGGTCTTCGGAATAAGTGTCGCGGCTGATGATCGCGCGCAGCAGGCCCGCCTGCTTGGTTTCCAGCACACCGCGCAAACGGCGGTCCGAATAGCTGCGGTTGCCGACAAAGGTAATGCGCTGCACTTCGGTCACGCCGGCTTCGGACACTTCGAATACCAGGTTCACGCGGTTTTCGCTGAGCCGGATAATCCGGGGCGTGACCGACGCGTTGATCCGGCCGTTCTTGGCGTAAAGCCCGGTGATCGTGGCAACGTCTTGGTCGACCGTTGCGGGGGAATAGATCTTGCGCGGCTGGCTTTGCATCAGGGGCAGGAATTCGGCGTCCGACAGACGGCGGTTCCCCTCGATCGAGATTTGGTTCACGGTCGGGAACTCAACAACGTTGATCGACAAGGTGCTGCCATTGGCCTGCACATCGACCGTTTCAAACAGGCCAGAGTCGCGGATTTTCTGCGCGGCAGTGTTCACCTGATCGGCGCTTAGCGCCTCGCCCCGGCTGATGCCAGCGAATGACAGGATCGTGCTGTCAGCGACCCGCTGGTTGCCGTCAATCTGCACCGCGTTAAAGGCAAAGTTCTGCGCGCTGGCACCGCTGACCTGAAGCACCAACAGCATCGCTGAAAGCGTCAAGCTGGCCCGTGCGACCCGTGTTGCGACCCCAGTTGAGACTGGCGCATTTGCACCCGCGTTTTTATTGATCATGATGCTGCCTGCTACCCGTGTTCCCTGTTGCATTTGAATTACCCAACCCGAACCCGGATGTCAAAACGAACAAGCACGCCCGAGGGCGTGCTAGCAAAGGTAAATTGGCAGTGTGGCTTAAAGCAGAGCGATATAGGCCCCGGCGTAAAGCGCAGCGATCATCATGCCTGCGGTCAGAAAGCGATCCCAGTTCAGTGACAGCAATGTGCTGACACCTTTGTAGCTTTTCGAAATGGTCTGCATCTGCGGCTCCTTCTTAGTCTTAAGAGGTACTAAGAAAAAATTAAGGCCGAAATGCGGCAGCGCTATGTCCCGTTAGGGGCACAGCACCAGATCATTCAGGATCGCAAAGACCATCAACGAGCCAATCATAGCGACACCAGCCATCATCAAAACGTTCAGCGCGCGGTCAGATGGCTTGCGGCGGGTGATCGCCTCGTAGGCGTGAAACACAAGGTGTCCGCCGTCCAGCACGGGGATCGGGAACAGGTTCAGCAGGCCAACCGCCGCCGACAGCATACCGATGAACAGCACATAGCTGGTCGCGCCTTGGCTGGCCATTGTGGCGCTGGTTTGGGCGATCCCGACAGGGCCGGACAGGTTGCAGGTCGAAATCGCACCGGTCACGATATGCGCCAAGGCAGAAAGCGACGTCGTGATTGTCATCCACAACTGCTGCATCCCCAGCCAGACCGCACGCCAAGGCGAAATACGATCTGTGGCCACGTCAAAGAACAAATCGCCGGTGATGCCGATCAACCATCGCGTCTCAAAACCGCCATCCGCTTGTGGCAGGTCCATGCGGCGCGGGGCCAGCGTAATTGCGCGGGTTTCGCCGCTGCGCCAGACCGTCAGATCCAGATCGCGGCCATCGGCGGCGTTCACGATGTCGATAAGCTGCTGAAAGGCAAAGACCGGCGCGCCGTCGACGGCAGTGATGACATCACCAATCTTAAGCCCGGCATCATCCGCAGCGGACCGCGGCGTCACGCCAGAGGCGCGCGGCGGCAGCGGATAAGGGCCCTGCACCACGATTTCGTCGCCATTCCGGCGCACCGTGTAATCGACGCGGTCGGTGACCGGCAGGCTGTCCAGCCCCTCGTCCTCGCCCATCGTGATCCCGCCGATCATGATGATTTCATCGCCCGGCAGCATGTCAGAGGCATAGGCCGGCGGCAGCGCCACCTCTGCCGCATAGGTCACCGGATCGCGCGGCGCGCCGGATACCATGATGTAACCAGCGAACAGGATAATCGCTAAAATGAAGTTAAAAATCGGCCCCGCTGCGACCGTTGCCGCCCGTGCCCACAGCGGCGCGCCCAGCATCGTGTGGCGGGCATCCCTGCCCTCTGCCACATCGGTGCCGCCAACGCTGGCTGCATTAGCATCGCCCAGAAACTTGACGTAGCCGCCAAACGGCAGCGCCGCGATCTGCCAGACCGTGCCGCGCTTGTCCGTGCGGGCAAACAGCACCGGCCCAAACCCGATCGAGAAGACCTCGGCGTGGATTCCGCTCCAACGGCCAACGATGTAGTGGCCATATTCGTGGATCGCCACGATGATGGACAAGGACACCACGAACATCAAAAGCGTGAACAGGCCACCGCCCAGCTGCGGTAGAAGTTGCGTCAGATCCACTGTGTTATCCCCGATGTGTCAAAGCATCCGCAACACGCTGGCGCGTCTCGCGGTCGATATCCAAAATAGTGTCTAACTGCATCGGGGCATTTTGCAGACCCTCATGTGCTGACATTTTGGCGAGCGCGTCTGCGACGACGCCGCTCATGTCCATGAAACCGATGCGGCCTGCGATAAAAGCATCAAGCGCGGCCTCTTTTGCGGCGTTAAACACCGCGCCCATCGCGCCGCCCGCCTGCATGACGTCGCGCGCAAGGCGCAGCGCGGGCCAGCGGGCCTCGTCCGGGGTGCGAAAGGTCAGCTGGCCAATCTGCGCCAGATCAAGGCGGTCAACAGGCAGATGTTTGCGGTCCGGCCAGTGCAGCGCATAACCGATGGCGTGGCGCATGTCGGGCGGGCCAACGTGGGCCATCAGCGCACCGTCGTTAAAGCCGACCAGCGCATGCACCAACGATTCAGGGTGCACGATCGCCTCGATCTTGTCCGGGCTGATGCCAAAGAACTCTTTAGTCTCAATCAGTTCCAAGGCCTTGTTGAACATGGATGCGCTATCAATCGTGATGCGCTGTCCCATGTCCCAATTCGGATGGCTGGAGGCTTGTTCCAGCGTCGCGCTTGCCAGCTGTTCCAGCGGCCAGTCGCGAAACGCGCCGCCTGATGCGGTGATGACGATGCGTTCAACGGCCGCCATGTCCTCTCCGACCAGCGCTTGAAACACGGCGGAATGTTCGCTGTCGACCGGCAGGATCGTCGCGCCATATTTGCGCGCCGTCGCCAGCAAAAGCGGGCCAGCGGTGACAAGGGATTCCTTGTTAGCCAGCGCCAGCGTCGTGCCTTGTTCCAGCGCCGCCATGCCCGGCGGCAAGCCAGCGGCACCGACAATCGCGGACATGATCCAATCGGCGGGCATGCGGGCGGCGTCATTGATCGCCTCTGCACCGCAGGCCACGCGAATACCGGTGCCAGACAGCAGGTCTTGCAAAACGGGGTATGCGGCAGGGTCGGAAACGACGGCAACTTCGGCCTGCAGGTCTTTGGCATCTTTCGCCAATTGCACGGCGTTGGACCCGCCCGTCAGGGCGACGACATGATAGGCCGCGCGGTCACGGCGGATCAGGTCAATGGTGCTTTGGCCGATAGATCCGGTCGCACCCAGAATGGTGATCCGCCTCAAAAGGCGACTCCCGGCACGTTAAAAAGGCCGGCCACCAACAGCATGAAAAGCGAAGCACCCAGCAGCGCATCAAAGCGGTCAAACAGCCCGCCGTGTCCGGGGATCAGGGTGGAGCTGTCCTTGACCTTCATCCGGCGCTTTAGCCCGCTTTCGGCAGCATCGCCAAGCTGGCTGGCAAAGCTAAGGACCATCGAAAGTAGCACAATTTCAAACCCGGCGCTGGTGAACAGCGTAAAGATATAGCCCACGATACCTGCCGCGACCCAGCCGCCAGCGGTGCCGGACCATGTCTTTTTCGGGCTAACCTTGGGCCAGAATTTCGGCCCGCCCACAGCGCGGCCGATCATATAGCCAAAGACATCCGTCGCCACGACAACGCAGATCAGCCACAGGATCCAGCCAAAGCCATAGTCGGCGCGGAAGGTGACAATACCCCAGCCCGCAACCTGAATTCCTAAGGAAAAACAAAAGAATGCAAGGCGTTCGTGCTTTACCCGCCATGCGCCAATCAGAGGCACCACAAGGAACAGCAGCAGACCAAGCGCGGTCGCATGGACCAGCATGCCCGACAGCACAGAGGCCGTCAGCGCCGCCAGCAACATGCCCGGCGTGGGCAGGTCAGAGGCGATCATCATCCACAATTCCCAGATCATCACGGCGGTCACAAAGACCACCATCATCTGGAACCAAACGCCGCCCATCACGACGCCAATCGCGCCTACAACAACCATCGCTGCGCTAGACGCAAGCCGGACGGTCAGATCATCCCATTTACCAGAGGGTGTCGGCACGCCAGCGCTCACGTCAGGCTACCACCCCGCCAAAACGGCGCTCTCTTGCGCCGAACTTCGACAGGACTTCGGCGAACACTTCGGCGCTGAAATCAGGCCAGAGCGTGTCGATAAATTCGTACTCCGCATAGGCCGACTGCCACAGCAAGAAGTTGCTGATCCGCGCCTCGCCGCTGGTGCGGATGACCAGATCGGGGTCAGGCAGAAAGCGGGTATCAAGGAACTTGGACAGCGCCTCGGCGTCGACGTCTTTGTAGGACAGACGCCCCTGCTCGACCTCGAACGCCAGCCTTTGGGCCGCGCGGGTGACTTCATCGCGGCCGCCATAGTTCAGCGCGATGGTCAGATGCACCTTGTCGTTGTCGGCGGTGTAAAGCTCTAGGTTGTCCATCATGCGGACCAGCTTGTCGTCCAGCCGGATGCGGTCGCCGATAAAGCGGACCCGCACGCCTTCGTCGAACAGCGCCTTGGCTTCGCGCATGATATAGCGCCGGAACAGCGCCATCAGGCCCGCGACTTCGGTCTGAGTCCGCTTCCAGTTTTCCGTGGAAAACGCAAAGATTGTCAGATACTTAACGCCCTGATCGGGGCAAGCGCGCACGATTTCGCGCACGCGTTTCGCCCCGGCGTGGTGACCGAACAGGCGCGGACGTCCGCGCTGCTGTGCCCAGCGGCCATTGCCATCCATAATCACGGCGACGTGGTTCGGGCCGCCTGTGTTTGGTGTGATGTCCGTCTCGGGCATGAGGCCTCTTTTCCACGGTTGCGACCCAGTCCGGGTCAATCAGGTCGTCCGGCGCGCGGCCTTAAACCTGCATAATCTCAGCTTGCTTGCTTTCCAGCGTTTCGTCCACTTTCTTGATGTGGGCGTCGGTCAGTTCCTGCACGGCGGCTTCCCAGAACTTCTGGTCATCGTCGGCCATGCCGTCTTTGTTTTTCTTGATCTGGTCCATGCCGTCGCGGCGCAGGTTGCGAATGCTGACGCGCGTGGCTTCGGCATAGCCGCCCGCCACTTTGGTCAGCTCGCGGCGACGCTCTTCGTTCAGCTCTGGGATCGGCAACATGATGATCGTGCCGTTCAGCTGGGGGTTAATGCCCAGACCGCTTTCGCGGATCGCCTTTTCGACCTTGTTCACAAGGCCCTTGTCCCAGACGTTGATCGTTACCATCCGCGGCTCTGGCACGTTGACCGTGCCGACCTGGTTGATCGGGGTCGGGCTGCCATAAGCATCCACCATGATCGGTTCCAGCATAGAGCCAGAGGCCCGGCCGGTGCGCAAAGACGCCAGTTCCACGCGCAGGTTAGCGATCGCGCCATCCATGCGGCGGCCCAGGTCGTCGGTATCGAGTTCGAAATCTTCAGCCATAATCGTCATGCTCTGTCTTGCGGCAAATTGCCTACTTTCCCCGCTCTTAGGGGAAAGTCGTTGAATTGTATAGCGCGCGCCGCGTCAGTTTCCCCTGAGTGTGGCGCAATCACGCGTATGGGTTCAGTCGTGGACGGTGGTCGAGGTGCCCTCGCCCGCAAGGATCCCCTTGAAGCCGCCGGTATCGTCCAAGCTGAAAACAATGATCGGCAGGTGGTTATCGCGGGCCAAGGCAATGGCACTGGCATCCATCACGCCCAGATGCTTTTGCAGCACCTCGTCATAGCTGATCCGCTCGTAACGCACCGCGTCATCGAACTTGTTCGGGTCTTTGTCGTAAACGCCATCAACCTTGGTGCCCTTAAAGATCGCCTCGCAGGACATCTCGTTGGCGCGCAGGGTCGCGGCGGTGTCGGTGGTGAAATAAGGGTTGCCCGTGCCAGCGGCAAAGATGCAAACGCGCTTTTTCTCGAGGTGGCGCACGGCGCGGCGGCGGATGTAGGGCTCGCAGACCTGATCCATCGGGATGGCCGAAATCACGCGGGTGTGGATTTTCAGTTCTTCCAGCGCGGATTGCATCGCCAGCGCGTTCATCACCGTCGCCAGCATCCCCATGTAGTCAGCCGTCGTGCGCTCCATCCCTTGGGCAGAGCCTTGCAGGCCGCGAAAGATGTTGCCGCCGCCGATGACCATGCAAATCTCGACGCCCATATCGTGGACGGACTTGACCTCTCTCGCGATGCGCTGGACGGTTGGCGGATGCAGGCCAAAGGCGGTGTCGCCCATCAAAGCCTCACCAGAGATCTTGAGCATTACGCGTCCGTATTTGGTCCGCTCTTCGGTCATGGATAAGGATCCTTATGCTGGGGCTGCCGTTTGGGGCTGCTGCGGGCTGCGGTCTTGCGGCTTTCGCTTTGGCGCAAAATGAAGCATATGGGCAAAAGGTTCAATGCCGTGTGACGGCGCAATGCAGATTTCGCCCATGATCTTGAACGCGATCCCCGCGGTAGCCCCTGATACGCCGATCCTGATCGCTGGCCCGACGGCCAGCGGCAAGTCGGCACTGGCGCTGGCAATCGCCCGCGCGCAGGGCGGTGTAATCGTGAACGCGGATGCGTTGCAGGTCTTTGATGGCTGGCGTTTGCTGACCGCACGCCCGCCGGACGCGGATTTAGCGCAGGCACCGCATCTGCTGTATGGGCACGTGCCGCTGGACCAATCCTATTCCGTCGGCCACTGGCTGCGCGATGTGGCCCCCTTGCTGCAGGGGGCGCGGCCCATCATCGTCGGGGGCACAGGTCTGTATTTCAGCGCCCTGACCGAAGGTCTGGCCGACATTCCTGCCACGCCAGCGGACGTGCGCGTCGCAGGTGATGCGCTGGCGCTGCCCGATCTGCTGGCGCAGATCGACGATGCCACCCGCGCCCGCATCGACACCGCCAACCGCATGCGCGTGCAGCGCGCGTGGGAAGTGCTGCAAACCACAGGCTGCGCCCTTGCCGATTGGCAGGACAACACGCCGCCGCCGCTGCTGCCATTGGCGGATGCCCTGCCCCTTGTGATTGACGCGCCCAAAGACTGGCTGACACCTCGCATCGCCCGCCGTTTTGATCTGATGCTGGACCAAGGCGCATTGTCTGAGGCCGCAGCCATTCGCCCGCAGTGGAACCCAGCTGATCAATCCGCGCGCGCCATTGGCGCGACTGAACTGATCGCCCATCTGGACGGCGAAATGTCGCTGAGCGATGCGCGGGCTGCCGCGATCATCGCCACACGGCAATATGCAAAGCGGCAAAGGACTTGGTTTGCCCGCCGGATGCGCGATTGGTATCGCATTGATGCATCATCCACAGATTTATCCACAGGTCTGGTGGGCTAGCCCTGAAAAGACGTTGTTTTTCAAAGCGCCGCGCCGCAAGGTTTGCACAACTTTGACTGGATGCACCTGATGCCCAACGACCTTGCCCAGCTGCCGCTGCCTGACGCAGCCCCGGCCACCCTTGCCTTGCAGGCCCTTGGCCAAACGCCGCAAGCAAACCGCTGGCGCACAGAGGCGATGCGCAGCCATGCGACGCCGCGCCTGATCTTTTTCGCACGCGGCCAAGGGCGCATTACCGTCGCCGGCCTGACCAGCGGCTATGGCCCCAATAACCTGATCTTTATTCCCGCCCGCACGATGTACGGGTTCGAGATCGGTGCCGCTGTCTTTGGCCAAATCCTGACCCTACCCGCCGCGATGGCCGCCGAATGGCCGGACACGCCCGTGCATCTGCGTCTGCGCGATGTGGCGGGGCAAAAGGAACTGCTGGCGCTGATCGAAGGGCTAGAGCGCGAGCTGCAATCATCGCGCCCCCACAGCCGCCGCGCGGCGCATTATCATGCGGGGCTGCTGTCGGTTTTCTTTGCCCGCCAGATCGCTCTGCAAAGCATCGATCCGGCGCTGGCCCGCCAGCAGACCAGCGCGGCAAGGCTTGTTGCCGCCTATACCGGGTTGATCGAGCGAGATTTTCGGTCAGACCACGGCGTCGCAGACTACGCCGCTGAACTGGGCGTGACGCCCACCCACCTGACGCGCTGCTGCCGCCAGACCTGTGGTCAATCCGCGCTTGGCCTGCTGGCCGACCGCCGCCACTTCGAGGCGTGCACAATGCTGCGCGACACCAAAACGCCTGTGCAGGACATTGCCAGCCAGACCGGCTTTCAATCCGCCGCCTATTTCAGCCGCGCCTTTCAGGCCCGCGCCGGCGTCAGCCCCACCACGTTCCGCCGCGCAGGCCCGCAGGTCCGGCCCCGTTGAGGTAAAGCTAGGGTGTGTCCGCAAACGGTGTTGGTCCGCTATGCGGACTTTGCAGCCGTTCAGTTGTTGCGAATAATTTCTGCCACAAAAAAAGCTATAGCGACCAGAATGCCTGCCCATCCTGCCCAATAGCCATACAATAGGGGCGTTCGAAGTCGCTCAGCAAATTTAAGTGCCTCGGGGTCACTCACTGGTGGCAAATGCTGATCATCCTGCTGAACAGGTATCAAATAATTCCTGTCGCGATAGTATCTCACGAGAGGCCATGCCTTCATAAGATCCCCATTTCCTAAGAGTGTTGGGTGTCCGGAGTGAACCCAAAGCTCGGGATGCCGTTTTCTAGTTACCCGGACCGCAATCCATGATGTGACGCTTTCCAGCACCAATCCCGCAACGAAAAAAATACCCGCGAGAGCCAAAAAACTCATACTGAAATCCAATCAGTTTTAGTAAAGATAGTTGCACAATAGTTCGGAACCGGGGCGTCCCAAAGGCAGAATTTGGCATTTCGAAAATTGGGAACTCTGGGCTCTAAGCAGACATCCCTGCTGTTCGGACAACATGGCCGATAACGCCAAGTGAAAGCTTTCTGACGAAGAGTAGTGATCGACCAGGCAAAAACCGACGCGGTTTAGGGACACTCCCTAAATCTAGGATTTCAGCCGTATTACCGCATAAAACCGGACAACCTGCGTTGACGCGGCGCGGCGCTTGGTGCCTGCTAGGGATCAAAGGGCGCAGCCGCGCCCGCCGGATATAACTCCGCTGAATATGACGACGTCAGGATATGACCCGATGACAGCCCCCCGCGCGCCGCGCCTTCATCCTGCCGCCCCCCTTTATGCGCGAGAGGTGGCGCAGGGCAAACTTGACCGCCGTGAATTCTTGTCCCGCACCACCGCGCTTGGTGTGACCAGCGCTGCTGCTTACGGGTTGCTTGGCGCGGCGATGCCGACGCAGGCCCAAGCACAGGCGCAGCAAGGCGGCACGCTGCGCATGCAGATAGAGGTGCGCGCGCTCAAGGACCCGCGCACATACGACTGGCCGCAGATGTCCTATATCACCGCAGGCTGGCTGGAATACCTTGTCGCATACAACAACGACGGCACCTTTACGCCGTGGCTTTTGGCAGGCTGGGACGTGAACGACGACGCCACCGCCTATACGCTGCACGTCCGCCCCGATGTGACATGGAACGACGGCACCGCCTTTACCGCCGCCGATGTGGCCCGCAACATCACCCGTTGGTGCGACAAGTCGGTGGAGGGGAACTCTATGGCGACCCGCATGGCGACGCTGATCGACCCAGACACGGGCAAGGCCATCGACGGCGCGATCACCGCGACGGACGATTTGACCGTGACGCTGACCCTGCCCTTTCCCGACATCACGATGATCGCAGGCATGTCCGATTACCCCGCCCAAATCGTGCCCGCAGATTTCGACGCAGATGATCCGGTAGCGAACCCCAAAGGCACCGGCCCATATTTGCCAGAGGCGGTCGAGGTCGGCACCCGCGCCGTGCTGACCCGCAACACGGGACACGCTTGGTGGGGCGACGCCGCAGGCTTTGGCGCGGCCATCGACCGGTTCGAATTCATCGACTACGGCACGGACCCTTCCGCCTTTGTCGCCGCCGCTGCCGCAGGCGAGGTTGACGTCATCTATGAAACCGTCGGTGAATTTGTCGATATTCTGGACGGCATGGGCTGGCAAAAGTCAGAGGTCGCATCAGGCTCTACCATCGTGATCCGCACCAACCAACTGGCCGAGGTGGATGGCAAAACGCCTTATGCCGACGTGCGCGTGCGCCGCGCAATCACCATGGCCGTCGACCCAGAGGTGTGTCTGGAGCTTGGCTACGGCCACCGCGGCGTCGTGGCGCGCAATATGCACATCGGCCCGATGCACCCCGAATGGGCCGACATTCCCGCCATTCCGGTTGATCCAGCCGCAGCCTTGGCCCTGATGACCGAAGCCGGCCAGCAAGATTTCGAGATGGAGCTGGTCTCTATCGACGATGACTGGCGCAAGAACACCACCGACGCCGTCGCCGCCCAGCTGCGCGACGCCGGTTTTTCCGTCAAACGCACCACCGTCCCAGCCAGCACATTCTGGAGCAACTGGACAACCTATCCCTTTTCATCGACCGACTGGAACCACCGCCCGCTTGGCACGCAGACCTATGCGCTGGCCTACCGGTCGGGCGAGGCGTGGAATGAAACCGGCTTTGCCAATGCCGCCTTCGACGCCTTGCTGGCAGAGGCGAACGCAATTGCAGATGCGGACAAGCGGCGCGTGGTCATGGCCAAATTGCAGACCATTTTGCGCGACGAAGGCGTGATTTTACAGCCCTACTGGCGTTCGCTTTATCGCCACGCGGCACCCGGCGTGATCGGCGCGCAGATGCATATCGCCTATCTGCCCCGGCTGTACGATTTTGCCTTTGCGGCTGGTGCGGGCACGACGACAAAGCCCTAACCTGCTGCGTCAGGTCTTGGCCTGCACCCCGTCACCCTGCGGCGAATGGGCGACGCCATTGATCTGGTCGGCAACGCCTTGCAGATGATCCACCTCTTGGCGGATCGGCATCGCGCCCTGCGCATAGGACATCGCACGTTGGGATTGGGCCCTCGCGGCATAGGCGAAAATACCGGGGCTTTGGCGCGCCATCGCAAGCAGGGCGCGTTGCAAAGTGATCTGCACCTCGTACAGGGCCGCCCCGTCGCGGGCGGTGGCGGCAAAGGCGTCGCGCAGCATTTCATCTGCCGACATGCCGCGAACCCAAAGATGCGAAAAATCAACGTCAGGCACAGCGCGGTCGTCCCACAGTGACATCACGCGGGTCATGCGGCGGATCACATCAATGGCGGTGCCCGGATCGTTCACCGCAGGCGACAGCGCACGGCTGGCGATTTCCGAAAGGGTGATCATGCCAAAGCGCGGGTCTTGGTCAAAACTGCGATCCATCCCGATGTCAAAGCTGTCGTGGATGTCCGCCAGTAGCGTATCGAATTCGGGCCCAATCGGCCCTTCCAGCACATGCGCCAGCACAGTGCCTTGATAGACAAATTCACCCGGCAAAACATCAAGATAGATGCTACAGCCCGCGTCCTGCGCGAGCGTATTGAGGCGGTCGAGATTGATAAACTGCATATGCCCCACAGCGCGGCTAGGCAGCGGAATGGCGCGGTCTGGCGGGCTGCGGCCCTGCATCGGATTGGCCCCCAGCCAAGGTGCCGCAAGGCGGTTTTTCATCGCATTTGTCGTCGCGACTTCGACCCGGTCCATCGTATCGCTCAGGCGGCCAAAGTCGGTCAGGTGGCCGATCCAGCGCACAAGGTTAAAGACGATCAGCACCAGCACAAGGATGGTCGCGGCGAACAGAATGACGCGCCCGCCCTCTCCGTAAATGCCGATTTTCAGGCTGATAATCCCGACCAGTGAAAAGATGAACGCCCCCAGAAAGCTGGCCAAGACTTGCTGCGCGGTGCGGTCGGTTTTCAGCAATTGAAACGCCCGCGGTGTGGCTGTGCTGGACGCGGCGGCAAAGGCCGACAGCATGATCGACAGCGAAAACGTCGTGACCGCCAGCATGGATGACGCGAGGATATTGAGCAGGCTGTCGATGGCATCAGCGCCGATCTGAAAGGCCAGCTCCTCTGGGATCAGCCCGCGCAGGGCCACGGCAATAAAGGCCGCGACCAGCGCCAGCACCGCATAGGCCCCAATCGGCACCCAGATATGGGCAAACAGACGATTCAGGCGGTAGCGCAAAGAGGATAACAAGGGGCAAGGGCCTTTCGCAGCAGACGCCAGTGCGGCGCCTCGTTCCCAGCAACATAACGCAGCGCGCGTGAATGCCTAGATGCAAGGCTGGGAACATTAGCCGCGCTCAAACATTGCGTCCCCAGCATAAAGGGGCGAACGCAATGCGCGATGACAATCTAAACTGGGCGATGCCCGTGATGCGCGCAGGCTACGCGGGCCGCGCGTTGGTGTATCTTATCGTGTCCGGGGTATCGCTGTTCGCGATCTGGCACGGCGGAGAGGCGAAGGGCACGTCAGAGGCGCTGTCCACGGTCGAACGGTCCCCCTTTGGCATGGTCGCGCTGATCGTCGTGGCGCTTGGCCTGTTTGCCTATATGATCTGGCGGCTGATTGATGCGTGGTTCGACCTAGAGGACCACGGGACCGACGCCAAAGGGCTGTTTGCCCGCACCGGACAGGCCGTCACCGGGCTGATCCACGGCGCGCTTGGCGGGTTGGCGCTGCTGCTGCTGTTTGGCAGCACCGACAGCGGCGAAGGGTCCAAAACCGCGTTTTACATGTCCAAACTGCTGTCATGGCCGATGGGTGCGATCGTCATCGGCGTGGTTGCGGTGATCACCATGGGCGCTGGCGTCTATTATCTGCACAAAGCGTGGAGCCAGAGTTACCGCCAGAAACTGCAGGCGAACCACTTCACGCTGCATTGGAACAAGCTGCTGCAGATCGGTGTCGCGGCGCAGGGTGTGTCTGTGCTGATTATCGGGTTTCTGATCGGGCTCACGGCGTGGCGGCATGACCCGAGTGCAGCGGGCGGGCTGGACAAGGCCTTTGGCTGGCTGTCGCAGCAGGCCTATGGCCAAGCGCTGGTAACCGCGATGTGCGTCGGCTTGTTGCTGTTTGCCTTGTTTATGGCCGTGAACGCGGCCTATCGCATCATCCCGCGCCTGAAAGACCCGGACGTTCTGTCACTCGCGCAGAAGCTAAAGCAAAAGGCAGAGGCGGCCTAGTTGCCCCAGATCACACGGACATAGTTGCGGGTTTCGGCATAGGGCGGGATGCCGTTGTATTTTTCCACCGCGCCGGGGCCTGCGTTATAGGCGGCCAGCGCGTGGGGCCAGTTGCCGAACTTGTTGTACTGCGCCTTCAAGTAGCGCGCGCCGCCCTCTAGGTTTTGCGCCGGATCGCGGGGATCGACGCCCAGCAGGCGGGCGGTCCCCGGCATCAGCTGCGCCAGACCCATCGCGCCTTTGGTCGATACGGCGGCCACGTTCCAGCCTGATTCTTGCTGAACCAGCCGCAGGAAAAGATCCTCTGGCACGCCATGTTTGCGGGCGGCAACGCGGGCCACATCCAGCAGCGGTCCGTTATAGCGGCCGATATAGCTGGGCACCGCTGGGGCGGTCACGGGAATGATCGCACGCGGCGGCTGCAAACGTACAGAGTTGCTGTATTGCTTGGACGCGCGGTTATCCAGAACCGACAGCTGACTTTGGAACAATGCCATGCGCGACGAAGTTGACACCGTGTCCGCAAAGCTGGGAGCGCTTGAGAGCGCCAATGTCGTTGTCAGTGCCAGACCCAAGATCCGCATACCGTCACCCAATGCCGTTTCAATTTGCGAAGGCTAGACCAAGCCGGCGCCAATGTCAGCCAATTTCCGATCACCTTTGCGCGCAGACGCCTCTGCGCGCATCGCTTAACTGTTATCGCCCAACCGGATCTGGCGGCCATATCTTGCCGCCAGATCAGGCCGCTTGATCGGTTCACCTTCGCCTGCTTATCTGCCACATTGGCGCAAACTTAGAATCGTAAGGAAAAAGTCATGGCAGGATCGGTCAACAAGGTCATTCTGATCGGCAATCTGGGTGCCGATCCAGAAGTCCGTACCTTTGGGAACGGCGGCAAGGTGTGCAACCTGCGCATCGCCACGTCAGAGACGTGGAAAGACCGCAACTCTGGCGAGCGCAAGGAAAAGACCGAATGGCACACCGTTGCCATCTTTCAAGAGGGTCTTGTCGGCGTGGCCGAGCGCTTTTTGAAAAAGGGCTCTAAGGTTTATATCGAAGGCAAGTTGCAGACCCGCAAATGGCAGGACCAGTCCGGCGCTGACCGCTATTCGACCGAAGTCGTGCTGCAAGGCCCCGGCACCGTGCTGACCATGCTGGACGGCGCGAGTGGCGGCGGCGGCGGCGGTGGTCGCGGCGGCAATGATGGCGGCTATGACCAAGGTGGCGGCTACGGCGGCGGCGGCAATTCCGGCGGTGGCTACGACCAAGGCGGCGGTTACGGCGGCGGCAGCTCTGGCGGCGGCTCTTCCTCTGGCGGTGGCGGTGGTCGCAGCGATATGGACGACGAAATCCCGTTCTAAAAGACAAACGCCGCCCCAAGGGGCGGCGTTTTGCATTGCGGGGCTTGGTTTGCCTTCAGGGGGTGTCTGCAGCGGTTTAGGCCGCGTCGCGCAAAACGCTAAGCACCGCATCCGCTGGCACGTCGGATGTGACAAACGCCTGCCCAATCCCGCGCGCTAGGATGAACCGCAGTTGCCCTGCGACGACTTTCTTATCCTGCCCCATCAGCCCCAGCAGCACCTCTGCATCCGGCAGATCGCCATCGATATCGCGGATATCAACCTTTTGCCCCATCGCTTTAAGGTGGGCGCGCACGCGGCTTGGGTCTTCTTGACTGCACAGGCCAAGGCGCGATGACAGCTCGAACGCCATGGCGCAGCCGATGGCAACACCTTCACCGTGCAGCAGGCGGTTTGAATACCCGGTCGCCTTTTCCAGCGCGTGGCAAAAGGTGTGGCCAAGGTTCAGCAGCGCGCGGTCGCCCTGCTCTGTCTCGTCGCGGGCCACGATCTCGGCCTTCATCTCGACCGACCGCGTGACCGCATGAATGCGCGCGGCGATATCGCCATCCGCCATGGCGAGGGCGTTGGTTTCCAGCCAGTCAAAGAACGACGCGTCCCCCAGCAGGCCGTATTTCACAACCTCGCCGTAGCCCGCCAGAAAATCCCGGCGCGGCAAGGTGGCCAGCAGGTCCGTATCCGCCAGCACAAGGCTGGGCTGGTGGAACGCACCGATCAGGTTTTTGCCGTGGCGCGTGTTGATCCCGGTCTTCCCCCCGACAGAGCTGTCGACCTGCGCCAGCAGCGTCGTCGGGATCTGCACAAAGCGGACCCCGCGCCGCAGCACAGCGGCCGCGAAACCGCCCAGATCGCCAATCACGCCGCCGCCTAGGGCGATCACGATGTCATTGCGCTCGACCTTCTGGTCGAGCAGAAAATCACAGCATGCCTCGAGCTGGGCCCAGCTTTTCGTCGCCTCTCCGGCGGGCAGGCGCAAGGCTTCGGATGTGATCCCAGCGGCGGTCAGCGACGCCTGCAGCTGGGGCAAATGTAGCCCCGCCACCGTATCATCCGTTAAGATCGCCACATGCTTGCGCCCGCCAAGCGCGGCGATACGCGCGCCCGCACCGGACAGAAGATCGGTGCCGATCACCACATCGTATTCACGCCCCGGCAGGGCGACGGGAACAGTTGCAGTCATAAGGTCTCCAGCACATCGGGACGGGTGAGTAGCAGTGACATCACGCTTGATGTCGTGTCGTCGATCGTGGCGCGGTGCCCGACGGCCAGATGCAGCTTGGCCTTGGCATAGATCGGCTTGCGCGCGTCATAGATTTCCGACAGGGTCGCATAGGGGTTCGCCGTGCGCAGCAGCGGGCGCGAATCCTTGTGGCGCACCCGGTCCCACAGCACCGGCAGCGGCGCGTTCAGCCAAACCGCGACACCGTGCTTTTTAATCTGCTTGCGGTTCCGCTTGGCCAGAAAGGCACCGCCCCCCGTGGACAGGATACAAGGCGAGCCCATCAGCAGCCGGGCGATCACCTCTGATTCGCGGCGACGAAAGAAAGGTTCGCCGTCACGGGCGAAAATCTCAGCAATCGTGGCGTTTGCAGCGGTCTCAATCTCGTGATCGCTGTCAAGAAAGGGCACATCCAGCCGCTGCGACAGCGCGCGGCCAATTGCCGTTTTGCCAGACCCCATCATCCCCACCAGCACGACCGTGCGGCGCAGGGCATAGCGTTGCTGCGTCTCATCGCTTTGCATCACGGGGTTCAAATTCCCTTTTTGGTGGCCCCGAACAGGCTGTGCGCCGCCGAGTTTCGAATTGTCACCCTGAATGGCGTGATCTTGCCGAAAAGGCCATATATAAACATGGCACAGCCCGGCACACGATCGGGCGACAGGCAAACGACGGGACGCGAAAATATGTGGCGCTTAATCAAGACCCTTTTCATTTTGGTGCTGCTCGCGGCGGTGGCCTTTGTGGCCTATGCCTATGCGGGGCCTTTGTTTTTCCCAAATGACTTTGCCCCGCCCAGCACCCAAATCACCCAGCCCGTCACGCTGGAGACGAAATAGCTATGGCGCAACGCGGCCTGATGCTGCCCCTGTTTCACGCCGCGTTTCTGGCCGCCGCCAGCAGCGCTTTGCCGCTTGCGGCCCAATCGGATCAGCCACTTTCCGCCATTGACTGGCTGTCGCAGTCGGTTGAACCGCCCGTCGCCGCGGCCAAAGCGCCCGCCAAACCCCGCCTAAACGAGCCGCCCACCGCCGACGGCGCGGGCACGCCGCAGATCATCGTCACCCCGCTAGATGCCGTCGCCCCCGACGCCATCGGCACACTGGCGCAGGCTGACACCGGCCTGCCGGTGACACTATGGTCCGCCAGCGACAGCGACGTTCTGGCGACGCTTATTCAGGCGCAGTCAGAGCCGGAACTCCCCGCCCTGCACGATCTTTTCGTCACGCTGCTGCTGGCCAAGGCCGACGCCCCCGCGGGCGATGCCGGGGCCTTGCTGCTGGCACGCATCGACAAACTGCTGGACCTAGCCGACCTGACAGAGGCGCTGGCCCTGATCAAAGCCGCCGACCCCATAGAGCCCGCCCTGTATCGCCGCTGGTTCGACGTTGCCCTGTTGACCGGCACAGAGGACGAGCCTTGCGCCGCAATGCAGACCGCCCCCGGTCTGGCCCCGACCTATCCCGCACGCATCTTTTGCCTTGCGCGCAGCGGCGACTGGATGGCCGCCGCGCTAACGCTGAACACCCACCGCGCCCTTGGCGATATGCCCGATGACGAAGACGCGCTGCTGTCGCGCTTTCTAGACGCCGACCTTGTCGATCCCGCAGCGCCCTTGCCGCCGCCCGACCGCATCAGCCCGCTGATCTTTCGCATGCGCGAAGCCATTGGCGAAGGGCTGTCCACTGGCCCGCTCCCCCTTGCCTTTGCCCGCGCAGACCTGCGCGACACGGTCGGGGAAAAGGCGCGTCTGGACGCGGCCGAACGCCTGTCCTTGCACGGTGCGCTGTCGCCGCAGGACCTGTCCCGCGTGATGACCGGCGTGACGCCCGCCGCATCCGGCGGCGTCTGGGACCGGGTCGATGCCTTTCGCAAATTTAACGCCGCCATGAACGACGGCGACCCGGATGCCGTCGCACAAACCCTGCCGACCGTCTGGTCCGCCATGCAAGAGGTCCGGGCCGAGGTCGGCTTTGCCACCCTTTATGCCGCCCCGCTGTCGCAGATCGACCTGACCGGACCCGCCGCACAGATCGCGAAAAACGTGCAACTGCTGTCGGGCGATTATGCCCGCGCCGCCGCCCTGCCGGACGTGCCCGCCTTTGTGCGCGCTGCGGCCCTTGGAACTTTTACGGGCGTCGATCCGCGCAGCAGCATGGAAGAGGCGATCGCCGCTGGTTTTGCCGATACGGCCCCGCCGCAGGTCTTTGCCGACCTGCTGGCCGAGAAAAAACTGGGCGAGGCTTTGCTGCGCGCCCTGCCCTTGTTTGACGCAGGCGTCGCAGGGGATGCGCGCTCTGTCACCGATGCGCTGCTGGTGCTGCGCCGCGCGGGGCTGAACGATGTCGCCCGCCGCGCCGCCCTGCAACTGCTGCTGCTGAACCGCACCCTATGACGGACACCGCCGCGCAGGGGCCGGACGCAATGGCCCGCTGGATCCAAACCTTTGTGGCCGCCCAAGCGGCAGAGCTTGACGCCGCCCGCAACACCCAGTTGGCCTATGCCCGCGATTTAAGCGATGTCGCCGGCTGGCTGGCGGACAAGGGGCTGCACTTTGCCACCGCCACGCAGGACGACGTGACCGGCTACCTGATCGACTGCGACAATCAGGGCCTGTCCCGCGCCACCCGCGCCCGGCGCCTGTCGTCGATCCGCCAGCTGTATCGTTTCGCATTCGAGGAAGGCTGGCGCAGCGACAACCCCGCAATCCAGATCAAAGGGCCGGGCAAGTCAAAATCCTTGCCCAAAACCCTGACCGTCGACGAAGTCGGCCGCCTGCTGCAAGCGGCCCGCGACTGCGAAGTGGATGCGGTCAAGAACACCTGCCTGATGGAACTACTTTACGCCACCGGCATGCGGGTGACCGAACTGGTATCCCTGCCCGTGTCCGCCGCCCGCGGCGATCCGCGCATGCTGCTCGTGCGCGGTAAAGGCGGCAAGGAACGCCTTGTCCCCCTGTCGCCCCCCGCCCGCGCTGCCGTCACCGCTTGGCTGATCGACTGGGACGCGGCGCAAGAACAGCGGCGCATCGCAGGCAAGCCCGTGTCCAAATACCTATTTCCGACGCGCGGGAAAATCGGGCACATGACCCGGCAACGGTTCTTTTTCCTGATCAAGGAACTGGCGCTGACCGCTGGCATCCCGCCCGCTGACGTCACCCCCCACACGATGCGCCACGCCTTTGCCACGCACCTGCTGGCAGGCGGGGCCGATTTGCGCGCGATCCAGATCATGCTGGGCCATGCTGACGTTGCCACAACCGAAATCTACACCCACGTTCTGGACGAGGCGCTCAGCGCACTTGTCTTGACGCACCACCCGCTGGCCCGCAAACCAAAGCCCCAATAAACCCGCAAACCCTTGAAGCGGGCCGCAACCATCCCCATAAACCCTCAAACCACTTTATATAGGCAGACCATGGACCCCGTATCGACCGCCGCCCCGCTTTTTGACGCAGCCTTCTGGCTGACGGCAGGCGGCATCATGGTGCTTCTTGTCATGTCGGGCTTCTTTTCCGGCTCTGAAACCGCGCTGACCGCCGCTTCGCGCGGCAAATTGCGCGCCGCCGCCGACCGCGGGAGCAAAGGCGCGCAAAAGGCGCTGGATGTCACCGAAGACAGCGAACGGCTGATTGGCTCGGTCCTGCTGGGCAATAACGTGGTGAACATTCTGGCGACGTCGCTGGCCACCGCGCTGCTGACAAAAACCTTCGGCCCCAACGGTGTCGCGCTCGCCACGCTGGTCATGACCCTGCTCGTCCTGATCTTCGCCGAGGTGCTGCCCAAAACCTACGCGATCACCAATCCCGAAAGCACTGCGTCACTGGTGGCCCGGCCGATCCAGCTGATCGTTATCGTGTTTTCGCCCATCGTTAATGCCGTGCGCTACTTTGTGCGCGGCGTGCTTTACGTCTTTGGCGTGCGCACCGATCCCAACAGCCACATCCTTGCCGTGCGCGAAGAAATCGCCGGTGCCCTGCAACTGGGCCACTCCGAAGGCGTGGTGGAAAAAGAAGACCGCGACCGCATCCTGGGTGCCCTCGACCTCGCCGACCGCACCGTGGCAGAGGTGATGCTGCACCGCTCTGGGATTGAGATGGTCGACGCTGACCAGCCTGCCGTCGATATCCTGCGCCAATGTCTTGAATCGGCCCATACCCGCCTGCCGCTTTACCGCGATGATCCCGAAAACATCGTTGGCGTCATCCACGCCAAAGACCTGCTGCGCGCCATTCACACCAGCGACGCCGATGGCGGCGACCCGCTGACCCGCGTCGACATCATGGACGTGGCAATGCCGCCCTACTTTGTGCCTGAAACCACGGCGCTGGACGAACAGATGCGCCAGTTCCTAAAGCGCAAAACCCACTTTGCACTGGTCGTGGACGAATACGGCGCGCTGCAGGGTCTGCTGACGCTCGAAGACATCATCGAAGAAATCGTCGGTGAAATCGCCGATGAATTCGACGAAGAAGACGACTACGTCTTCACCCAGACCGAAGATGGCGCCTACCTTATCGACGGCTCGATGACGATCCGTGACGTCAACCGCGCCCATGACTGGAGCCTGCCTGACGAAGAGGCAAACACCGTCGCCGGCCTCGTCATCCACGAGGCGCAGATCATCCCCGTCGAAGGTCAGGTTTTCTCGTTCCACGGCTTCCGGTTCGAGGTTGTCGACAAAGACGAAAACCGCCTCGCGACCCTGAAAATCCGCCCGCTTTAAACCAGCAAGGGCGCGGCTCAAACCGCGCCCTTGCTTTGCAAGCTGCGGCACTTGTCCCATCATCTTGCCAAAAATACTCAAAACTCTGCCGCGGCCCACGGCGCACCCATCAACGCCCCTTGAACAGCCCGCCCAAAATCCCGCGCACAATGCGCCGCCCGGTCGTGCCTTTCAGCTCTTTGATCACAACGCTGGCGATTGCTCCGCCAAAGCCTTGATCGGACGTGCTGCTGCGCTTGCGCGATGTGGACCGCCCGGTTTGCGGCGCATCATAGCGGCGGGCCTGTTTGAATTCGCGCTCTTTCGCTTCGGCAGCTTCCTCTGCTGCTTCGGCCTTTGCCGCCTCAGCGGCAGCGCTATCGGCACGTTTGGATAGCATCTCGAACGCACTCTCGCGGTCGATCGCCGTGTCGTATTTGCCCGCCATTGGGCTCGCCGCCATCAGGGCCGCGCGCGCCGCCGCATCAATCGGTCCCAGCTGCGACGACGGCGGGCGGATCAAGGTGCGCTGCACCATCATCGGCGCGCCTTTGGCGTCCAGCATGGATGTCAGCGCCTCTCCGGTGCCGACCTGCTGGATCGCCTCTGCCGTGTCGAAATCGGGGTTGTCGCGGTAGGTCTCGGCGGCTTTTTTCAGGTCCTGACGGTCGCGGGCGGTGAAAGCGCGCAAAGCGTGTTGCACCCGGTTGCCAAGCTGGCCCAGCACATCGTCGGGCACATCGGCGGGGTTTTGGGTGATGAAATACACGCCCACGCCCTTGGACCGGATCAGACGCGCCACCTGTTCGACCTTATCGACCAACACCTTTGGCGCGCCGTCGAACAGCAGATGCGCTTCGTCGAAAAAGAACACCAGCTTGGGTTTATCCGGGTTGCCGACCTCTGGCAGCTCTTCGAACAGCTCTGACAAGAGCCACAGCAGGAACGTCGCATAAAGCTTTGGCGATCCCATCAGCTGATCGGCAGCAAGGATATTGATCTGCCCGCGCCCGTCGGGGGTGCAGGTCATCATATCAGCCAGCTCTAGCGCGGGTTCACCAAACAGCGCATTGCCGCCTTGGTTTTCCAGCGTCAGCAGGCTGCGCTGGATCGCCCCGACCGAACTGGCCGCGACATTGCCATAACGCAGGGACAAGTCTTTGGCGTTCTGCCCCGTCCAGACCAGCAGCGATTGCAGGTCTTTGAGGTCCAGCAGCGGCAGACCTTCTTCATCGGCAACGCGAAAGGCGACGTTCAGCACGCCCTCTTGCACGTCCGTCAAACCCAGAAGCTGCGCCAACAGCAGCGGCCCCATCTCGGCGACGGTGGCGCGGATCGGGTGGCCTTGCTGGCCCAGCAGGTCCCAGAATGTCACAGGAAAGGCGCTGTATTGCAGATCCAGCCCGATTGTCGCGGCCCGCTTGGTAAAGGCGTCGTGCAGTTTGAAATCTGCCGTTCCGCTGGCGGCCAGACCTGACAAATCCCCCTTCACGTCGGACAAAAACACCGGGACACCAGCGGCCGAAAATCCTTCGGCCAGAATTTGCAGCGTGACGGTTTTACCGGTGCCCGTGGCCCCCGCGATCAGCCCGTGGCGATTGGCCTTGTCCAGCAGCAGGGCCTGCGCCTCGCCGTATTCTTTGCCACCGCCACCGATAAAAATGCTGTCAGACATGCCGTCCCCCGAGTTTTCATTCCGGTCAAAATACATCCTTAACACCTCTATGCCAGAACAAAGGTGCCCGGTGTTTCCAATGTCCCCCGGGGGCACTGGGCGACTCCTCCCTGTCAGACTTGCCGCGCCTTCGGGCGCGGCGTTTTTTATCATCTGTTCTATGTTGACGCCGGGCGCTGCATTGCCTAACGTCTGCACAATTCGTCGGCAAAGTCCGACAGGGAGACAGCGGAAAAGGGTCCTTTCGGGGGCCCTTTTTCTATGCGCGACAGGTTATTAGGCCTGATGCGGCCTGCGCGGCAGCGCGCCGCCCTTCGTTTTTTCCCACTGACAGCCCCCCACTGTCGTGATAGGCCCGCCAACAGACCCATGACCCGGAGAACCCTGTTATGAAAAACGCCTTTACCCCTGTTTTGGCTGCCATCGTGTTGGCCACGTCGCCCATGGCTTTGCTGGCCCAAACGGCTGATGCGCCAAGCGCTGATACCGCAATCGAGGCACCTGCGGCTGACGCCCCAGTTGCTGACGCCCCCGCGGCTGAGGCCCCTGCTGCCGACGCACCGACCACAAACGCTGCTGATGCGCCTGCGACAGACGCGCCTGCCGACGCGGCACCCGCTGCAGATGCTGCGCCCGCGACCGATACCGCTGCTGCTGGCCCCCAGGTCGGCGAGCCATATATCCGCGACAACTTTGGCGATTGGTCACTGCGCTGCCTGAAGGCAGAAGAGGGTCAAGCCGACCCTTGCCAGCTGTATCAACTGCTCAAGGACTCCGACGGCAATGCGGTTGCTGAATTCAGCACCTTCCCGCTGCCCGATGGCCAGCAGGCCGCTGCGGGTGCGACGATTGTTGTGCCGCTTGAAACCCTGCTGACCCAGCAGCTGCGTTTGACCGTGGATAGCAGCGAAGCCAAGCTGTACCCCTTCACGTTCTGCAACGCCGCTGGCTGCGTCGCCCGCGTCGGCTTTACCTCTGCTGAACTGGCCCAGCTGAAGCGCGGCAACAAAGCGACGCTGCGTATGGTGCCTGCTGCGGCGCCCGATCAAGAAGTGCTGCTCGACATCTCTTTGTCCGGCTTCACCGCTGGCTTTGACAGCGTGAACGAACAGTAAAACTGACTGAACGACCATAGGCCGCCCTGCCAAAAGCGGGGCGGCTTTTGCGTGTCTTAGGCGCGGCGCAGCGCCAGCACTGCGTTCAATCCGCCAAAGGCAAAGGCGTTAGACATGGCCACATCAACGCGGGCCTGCCGCGCGGTATTGGCGACGTAATCCAGATCACACGCCGGGTCAGGCGCAGACAGGCTAATGGTCGGCGCGATGACCCCGTCCCGCAGCGCCATAATGCAGGATAGCAATTCAACAGCGCCGGTACCGCCGATCAGGTGGCCGTGCATCGCCTTGGTCGATGACACCTGTAATGCGTCCGCATGGGCACCAAAGACATCGCGGATCGCCTGCGTTTCGGTCCGGTCGTTCACGGCGGTGCCGGTGCCATGGGCGTTGATATAGCCCACATCCGCCAGCGCAATGCCGCCGTCGGTCAGCGCGCCGCGCATCGCCCGCGCGGCCCCTTCGGCAGAGGGGGTGACGATATCGGCAGCGTCCGATGACATGGCGAAGCCCGCGACTTCGCACAGGATATTCGCGCCGCGCGCGAGGGCATGCTCGCGCTCTTCGAACACGAAAACAGCGCCGCCTTCGCCCTGCACCATGCCGTTGCGATCAGCAGAAAATGGGCGGCAGCCGTCGCGGGACATGACGCGCAGGCCTTCCCACGCCTTGATGCCGCCGAAACACAACATCGCCTCGGTCCCGCCGGTCAGCATGACGTCGGCCATGCCGCCCCGGATCATCCCCAGCGCCTGCCCCATCGCGTGATTAGACGACGCGCAGGCGGTGGATATCGTCAGCACCGGGCCGCGCAGATTGTGCTGGATCGACACATGGCTGGCGGCGGCATTGGCCATCAGACGCGGCACGATAAAGGGATGCACGCGGTTTTTCCCCTCGGCGTACACCGCGCGGTAATTGTCGTCTTGCGTGTTCAGCCCCCCGCCAGAGGTGCCAAGGATCACGCCCGCCCGGTCCGCCAGATCGCCGGACAGCTCTAACCCCGCCTGCCCCATCGCCTGCGCGGCGGACAGCAGCGCGAACTGGGTAAAGCGGTCGTAAAGCGTCAGGTCTTGGCGGCTGAAATGGTCTGCCTCGTCATAGCCGCGGACCTGCGCGCCGATCTGGATTTGCAGCCTGTCCACGTCGCGGATGTCCAGCGGGCCAATGGCGCAGGTGCCTGCCTGCATCGCGGCCAGCGTCGCGGGGACGTCATGGCCCAGCGGGTTAATCGTGCCTGCCCCGGTGATGACGACCCGGCGCACGGCGCTAGACCTTCTCTTTCACAAGGTCCTGCACGGCGGCGATAATCGCGCGCACGGATGTCACGTCAAACCCGCTTTCCGCAGGTGCATTTGCGTTGAAGGGTACGGTGATATCGAACGCCTCTTCGATGGCAAAGATGGTTTCCACCAGCCCCATGCTATCGATCCCAAGGCTATCAAGGGTGTCGTCCAGCGTCACGTCAGACACATCCAAAAGCGCCTGATCCGCGAGGATGGCGATCACTTTGTCCTGCACATTCATGGTCATGGCTCCTGCTATCCGTGCCTGCGATTTAATCGCTCGCGCCGTCTTTGGGAACCAATTTCTGCAACGCGGCGAAATCCTTAAGCAGCTGCGGCAAGCGGCGCAGGCCCTTTTCGCGGGCGCGGTAGCTGGGCAGGTCCATCGCCGGCAGACCCATGACAAACATGCCGTCCTTGGTATCGACATAAAGCCCGCTGGCCCCCGCCATCACCACGTCATTGCCGACGGTGATATGATCCTTGGTCGCGGCCTTACCGCCCATGACAACGCGGTCGCCTAGCACACCCGATCCTGCCATCGCCGCCTGACCGCACAGGATGCAGTCCTCGCCGATGATGCAGTTGTGGCCGACCATGACGTTGTTATCAATCTTGGTGCCGCGCCCGACCTGCGTGGCACGGATCGTGCCCGCATCGACGCAGGAATTTGCACCCAGTTCGACATCATCGCCAAAGATCACGCCGCCAAGGCTGTGGATGCGGTGGCGCTTGCCGTCGGCAGGCGGCGTCAACGGCTCGCGGCCCATCGACTGATAGGCGCGTTCCTCGTTCGACAGCTCGCGCGTGACATAGGAGAAACCATCAGCGCCAACGACAGCGTTCGGCTGCAAGATGACACGGCTGCCAAAGTGGCAATTGCGCCCCACGCGGCTGCCGGGGTTCAGCCAGCAATCGTCGCCAAGGGTCGAATTCAGGCCAATCGTGACATGCGCATCAATGCGGCAGCGATCGCCAATGCGCACGCCTTCGGCCAGTACAACAAATGGCCCAATGCTGGGGTCCGTGCCAATGGTGCAGCTGTCCGGAATGATCGCGGTGGGGTGGATGCCCGTGGGCGCAGGCGCGGGATCGAACGACTGGGTCAGCGCCGCCATCGCCAAACGCGCGCGCGGTACGGTGATTGCGGCCTTCAGCCCCATCGCCTGCCAATCGGCCCCGTCCCAGACAATCGCGGCCTGCGCCGCGCTGGATTTGAGCGCGCCCGCATAGGCAGGCGACATCGCCAGCGCCAGATCGTTTGCGCCCGCTTGCCCCGGCTCTGCGGGGTGGTCCACCACAAGCGCCGTATCCCCGAAGGCTTCGGTCCCAAGGGCCTTTGCAATCTCGGCTACTGTCAAACCCATGGCGGACCCCTTTGGTGTAAGTTCAGGGCAGATTTAGCCCTGAACGGCGCGCACGGCTACCCCTGTCTGCGACAGTGCATTCCAGATCGCAGCATCGCGCCCATAAACGTCGCGGCGGAACTGCAGCGCGCCGGTCACATTGGTAAAGGCGGTGCGGTAGACGATATGCACCGGCACCGGCTCTTCCAGCGTCACACGGCTTTCAGCGCCGGTTTTCAGGCGGGATTGAAATAGCGCCTCTGGGTTCGATTCCTGCTTGGCCAGCAGCGCATAGGCGAAATCGAAGGGGTCGTTCAGACGGATGCATCCGTGGCTAAATGCGCGGCTTTCGCGGCTGAACAGGCTCTTGGACGGGGTGTCGTGCAGATAGATGTTGTACTTGTTCGGGAACATGAACTTCACCAAACCCAGTGCGTTACGCTCGCTTGGGCCCTGACGCATCGAATAGGGAAAGGTGCGGGCGGTATAGTTGCCAGCCTTGACCGACCCGCGCGGCACAACATTGCCGCTGCGATCCGTCACGTCCAAATGGCTAACGGCATTCGAATTGCTTTGCAGCTGCGGCAAGTATTCGTTCACCACGATGGACCGGGGCACGTACCAGCTGGGGTTGATGACCATATATTCCATGACGTCCGAAAATTCGGGCGACTGGCGGTCCGTATCGTTGGCCCCGATGACAGAGCGGGTGGAAAATGTGACGCGGTCGTTGTCCACGATCGTCGCGGTAAAGTCGGTCAGGTTGACCCAGATGTGACGCAGGCCGCGCGGGCGGTTGATCCAGCGCTCCCGCTCCATCGCGACGATGACGGACTGCATCCGCTTATCCAGCGGCACGTTGATTTCCTTCATCGTGTCGCTGCCAGCCGTGCCGTCAGCGGACAGGCCCATCGACTGCTGAAAACGCTGCACGGCGGCCTGAATGGTCGCGTCATAGGTCTGCGTTGCGGTGCGGTCCAAGTGACCCATCAGGATCAGACGGTTACGCAAATCAACGACAGCCTGACCGCTGGCACCCGGCGCAAGGCTGGACGCCTGCACCGCCGGGCCATAGCCGCCCTGCGCCAACAGATTTTCCAAGCGCAACTTTTCCCGCATCAGGCGGGCATATTCCGGGCTGCTTGGGGGCAGCGCGCGCAAGAATGCATCGGGGTTGGACTGCAAAAAGCCTTGCAAGGTGGCAAGGCGGGACCGCAATGGCACTTCGCGCACGATCAGCGGCACGACCTTGGACGGGGTCAGGATGCCGGTCTGCACGTCGCGGGCGTAAGTCAAAAACGCGGTCGAAAGCGCGACTTCCATCGCGCCCTGCTGCGCAGGCGTCGTGGCGGCCTGCAACTGCGCGATCAGCTCTTCGGCGTTATAGCGCGCCTCTGGCAGACCGTGGGCACCGGCGTTTGACAAGGCGGTCAGCAGCGCATTGCGCCGGGTGGTCGCGGCGCGGTCGTCGCCCGCCCAGATGCCCTGAAAATCACGGGCGCGGTAGAAAGTGGCTAGATCCTCGTCCCGGGCCGCCGATTCGGCGACAGCTTGGCGAAACGCGGTCACTTGGGCCTGCGCTGGGGCCGTTCCCAGCACCCACAAGGTCATTACAGCGGCAAACATGAAAAAAGCGCGCAAAACGCGCGGCGCGGTCCGTGGCAGCGAAACGATCGTCAAAGTCTATCCCCCGAAAGACATGTGGCACCCGAAATTGGTGCATAAATTACAAGGGTTTTGCTAGATTGCCCCCAGCGATGTCCATGGCCAAATGACCCCCGGCGCGCTTTGCCCGTACCTGTTGCATCCCTACCCCTTTTGGCTAAATCGCGCGCAGCTGCACAAGCAATGCGCAATTTTTTGCCGATTTATGAGCCGCAAGGGAACCTTTTCCCCTACGCCCTTGGCGGGCCGCGGCACCCGTGTCATACAAACCTTGCATCTGGGGATAGATGAATAAGCGCGAAAAATATGCGCAAACGGGACAGGACAGATCAACCATGACGGAACAGCGTTCTTCTGGCATCTCAAGACGTGGTCTTTTGGGTGCATTCGCGGCGACCGCATTGACGGCCGCCCCCACATATTCAAAGGCCGCAGGCTTCCTGCGCGGCAGCGGCGATATTCGCCGCATCAGCATGTATTCTGGCCGGACCGGCGAGCGTTTGGACACGATCTATTGGATCGAAGGCCAGTACATCGGCGAGGCCCTGCGCGAAGTGAACGCATTCATGCGTGACTGGCGCAACGGCAAGGTCGTCATTATGGATAGCCGCACCGTCGATATCATGGCCGCCGCGCACCGCCTTATGGACACGTCAGAGCCTTACATGTTGCTGTCCGGCTACCGCAGCCCGGAAACCAACGCGATGCTGCGCAGCCAGTCGGGCGGCGTTGCCCGCAATTCGCTGCACATGCGCGGTCAAGCCGCTGACCTGCGGTTGTCCAGCCGGTCCGTGAACGACATGACCAAAGCAGCAGCAGCCTGCAACGCTGGCGGCGTCGGCACCTATCGCGGTTCCAACTTCGTCCACATGGATTGCGGCGACGTGCGCACCTGGCGCGGTTAACCACCCGCTTACCTTGATGCGGAAACAAAGCGCCTTCGGGCGCTTTTTTCATGTCGCGGCCCGCTTGCAGCCGCCCCCGCACCCGGTGTAAGGATAGCGCATCAGCCGATGGCTGGTCACATGCGGGTATGGTGAAAAGGTATCACGAAAGCTTCCCAAGCTTCAGTTACGGGTTCGATTCCCGTTACCCGCTCCAATTCTCCTCTTGCCGCGCAGGAACATCACATGAGCATTGAACGTATCGAATCCGGCGACCGGATGTCGCAAGCCGTTGTCCACAATGGCATCGTCTATCTGGCTGGCCAAGTTGGCGCGCCCGGTCAAGACGCTACCGCCCAAACGACCGAAGTTCTGGCCCAAGTCGATCGCCTGCTGGCGCTGGCGGGTTCAGACAAGTCCAAAATCCTGACCGCGCAGGTCTGGGTTGCTGACATGGCCGATTTCGCCGCGATGAACGCGGTCTGGGACGGCTGGGTGTCCAAGGGCAACGCCCCTGCCCGCTGGACCGGTGAAGCCAAGCTGGCCACCTCTGACTACAAGGTCGAAATCATCGTGACCGCCGTCGTCGGATGACCGTTCCGTTTCTGACACCGCTGCACACAGACGACCTGCGTGCAGCGGGCATTCCGGAACCGTGGACCTTTGGCATGGCCGACAAGGTCCGCTTTGGCGAAATCGACGCGCTGCAGCACGTCAATAACGCGGTCTATCTGAAGTGGTTCGAGAACCTGCGCATCTTGTATTTCAACGACCGCGACGTCTGGTCGATTGATGGCAAGCGGCCCAAGGTCGTGCTGCGCAATATCGGTCTGGACTATCGGTCAGAGGTCAAGCTGACCGATGAATACATCATGACCGGCCGCACAACCAAGCTCGGCAACAGCAGCTTTACCATGGAATATGGCGTCTGGGTGCGGGGCCGCTTGACCACCACCAGCCACGCGGTGATGGTCATGCTGAATGACGACAATTCAAAGTGCACCATCCCCGATCACATCCGTCAGATGTTCATCGATCAGGACGGCGCAGTCGCGGGCTGATTTACAGCCCGTAACTTTGCAGAAAACCGACCAGAGCCGCCGTTGACCCATCTTTGTCAGTGGCGGCTTTTGTGCCTTCAACGACAGGTTGGAGCGAGGTCGCAAGCTCTTTGCCCAGTTCCACGCCCCACTGGTCGTAGGAATTCACGCCCAGCACGACGCCTTCGACAAACACACGGTGTTCGTACAAAGCAATCAGCATGCCCAGCATTTCCGGCGTCAACTGCGGATAGGTCAGCGTGATCGACGGACGGTTGCCGGGGAATACGCGGTGCGCCGCTTGGCGTTCCAGCTCTGCGCCGTCAAACTTATCCGCGACCTTGGCGCGCGCCTCATCCAGCGTGCGGCCCTTCATCAGGGCTTCGGATTGGGCCAGGCAGTTGGCCACGAGCAGCTGATGCTGGTGGTGCAGATCGTCCTGATGACCGCGGGCTGCGACAAGGAATTCACACGGAATGACCCGCGTGCCCTGATGGATCAGCTGATAGAACGCATGCTGGCCGTTGGTCCCCGGCTCGCCCCAGACGACGGGGCCAGAGTTATAGGGCAGCGGCGCGCCATCAAGGCTGACGCCCTTGCCGTTACTCTCCATCTCTAGCTGTTGGAGGTAAGCAGGCAAGCGCGACAGGTTGTTGTCATAGGGCAGCACAGCGCGGGTCGCGTAATCGCACACCTGATTGTGCCAGATGCCCACCAGCGCCAGCAGCGCCGGCATGTTTTCGCGCCACGGTGCCGCGCGGAAGTGGCGATCCATCGCCTGACCGCCGCGCAGGAACGCACGAAATGCATCCGGTCCGATCGCGATCATCAGGGACAAGCCAATCGGCCCCCACATGGAATAGCGCCCGCCAACCCAATCCTCGAACCCGAACACGCGGCTTGGCGCGATGCCGAAATCGGCGGTCTTGTCGGCAGCGGTGGACAGGGCGGCGAACTGCGCGCCTGTGTCTTTGACAGTCTGGCCCATCCACGCTTTTGCGGTGCGGGCGTTGGTCATGGTTTCGATAGTGGTAAAGGTCTTGGACGCAACGATCACCAGTGTCGTTGCCGGATCAAGCCCTTGCAATGTTTGCGCAATATCCGCCGGATCGACGTTGCTGACGAAATGGCAGCGCGGCCCGTCGTGATAAGGGGCCAGCGCGAGCGTGCCCATCTTTGGCCCAAGGTCGGATCCGCCGATGCCGATGTTCACCACATCGGTAATCGCGCCGCCCTGCCCCTGATAGCTGCCATCCCGGATAGCTTCGGCAAAGACTTCCATCCGGTCCAGCGTCGCCAGCACGTCGTGCATCACGTCCACGCCGTCCACCATGACAGCGTCGCCATCCAGATTGCGCAACGCCGTATGCAGCACAGCGCGTCCTTCGGTGTCGTTGATCGGCGCGCCAGTAAACATCGCCTCGCGGCGGCCAGCGACATCGGCCTTTTCCAGCAGCGCAATCAGCTGATCCAGCGCTGCGTCGTCGATCTGCGTTTTGGCAAAATCAAGCCGCAAGTCCCCGGTCTGCGCCGCAAAATCGCGGGCGCGGTCACCGTCCAGCGTGTCATTGATCCGGCGGTCTTTGATGGAATCGAAATGGGATTTCAGGTCAGCAAACATAGATCAGGACTCCGCCCAGTGAACGATGGACCCGGGCAGAACGGCCGCAACGGGCGCTTCTTCCGGTGTCAGGGTGGCGGCGCGTTCAAGCGCGTCGCGCTTTTCGGCACCGATGATGACGATATGACGGCTCATCGCCTGTTTCAGCACAGCGGCGGATAGGGTAATGCGCGGCTCTGGCGCGCCGGGCGCGCGCATCGCAACAAGGCGGTCGGTGCCGTTCAGCGCCAAATCCAACTGATCCGCCCCGGGAAAGATGCTGGCGGTATGCATATCAGCGCCCATCCCCAGCAGCACCAGCGACAGCGGCAACTCAGGCGTCAGCGCCTCTTGCAGGTCTGCCAATTTATCCTCTGGCGTCGGCGCATCGGCATACAGCGGCACATATTTGGCCTCTGCCGCGCGGTCCGTCAGCAGGCGCTGGCGCAGCAGGCGGGTGTTTGACCGCTCTGATGTTTCAGGCACCCAGCGTTCGTCGGTCAGCATCACATGCACGCGCGCCCAGTCCAGATTGGCCGAACACAGGTTGTCGAAAATCGGCCCCGGTGTCGTGCCACCCGGCACGGCAAAGGACGCGTGGTCGTGGGTGGATAGCACCTGACGTAATTCACCGGCCAAGCGGTTGGCCAGCTGAATCATCATCATCTCGCCATCGGGGTATTCAATGAATTCCATGACTTATCCTTTGATGTCGCGCCAACGCCGGCCATCGCGGTGCATCAGCATCATCGCGTCCTCTGGCCCGGCGCTGCCTTGGTCGTACAATTTCGGCACATCGTTCCGCGCCTCCCAGCCATTGATCAGCGGGTCGGTCCAAGCCCAAGCGGCCTCGACCTCGTCTCCGCGCATGAACAGCGTCTGGTTGCCGCGAATGACGTCCATGATCAGACGCTCGTAGGCGTCGGTCGCTGGTTCACTATCTTCGCCAAGCGCATCGGCAAAGGTCATGTCCAGCGGCACATCAATCAAACGCATGCCGCCGGGGCCGGGTTCCTTGATCGTGACCTGCAGGTCCATGCCCTCGTTCGGCTGCAAACGGATCGCCAGAATGTTGCGGTGCCGCGCCGTGTCACCTTCAAAGATCGAATGGCCAAGGTCCTTGAACACCACGGCGATTTCCGACGTGCGAGCCTTCATCTTTTTGCCGGTGCGCAGATAGATCGGCGTATCGGCCCACCGCCAATTCGCCACATTCACCTTCATCGCGATAAAGCTTTCGGTAAAGCTGCGCGGGTCTTCGACATCAGCGCGATAGCCGGGGCTGTCGCCGCTGGCGTCATATTGGCCGCGCACAATGTGGTGGCTTTCCACGGGCTGCAAGGCACGGATAACCTTCAGCTTTTCGTCGCGCACCTCGTCGGCGCCAAAGACGCTTGGCGGCTCCATCGCGATCAGGCACAGCAGCTGCATCAGGTGGTTCTGCACCATATCGCGCATCGCGCCGGATTTGTCGTAATAGCTGCCGCGCCCGCCAACTCCGACGGTTTCAGCAACCGTAATCTGGATGTGATCAACGTAGTGGCTGTTCCAAAGCGGCTCGAACAAGACGTTGCCAAAGCGGACCGCCATCAGGTTCTGGACGGTTTCTTTGCCCAAATAATGGTCAATGCGGTAAATCTGGCCCTCGGCAAAGTGGGTGGCCAGCGTGTCGTTCAGCGCCTTGGCGCTTTCCAGATCGCGGCCAAAGGGTTTTTCGACGACGATCCGGCTGTCTGCATTGGCGATGCCATGATTGTGCAGGCGTTCCGCCAAAGCACCGAACAGCGATGGCGCGACCGAGAAGTAGAAGGCGCGCACGACCCCGTCGCGGTTCAGCGCCGCCAGATCAGACCAGCCCGCATCGCCAGTAGCGTCGATGGTGACATAATGCAGCGCATCAAGAAAGTCTTGCAAGCCCTTGGAATCGTTCTTTTCCACGCCGCCAAACTCGGTAATCGCGTCTTTGATCATGTCGCGATAACCGGCGCTATCCAGATCGGACCGTGCCGCGCCGATGATCCGGCTGCCCACGGGCATCTGCCCGGCTAGAAAGCGGCGGAACAGGCCCGGCAAGATTTTGCGGCGGGCCAAGTCGCCGGTTCCACCAAAGATGACAAGGTCGAATTCATCGACAGGAATGACGCGAGAAACCATGGAGACTCCGGCTGCTGATGGGCGCGTTAGCGCTAACGCCTTTCTGATACCCAGCAAGGCCGGGAAAGTCTAGCGCATGCCGCCCCGTGCCAACCGCTTTTCACAGGTTGGTTTACGCCTCTAGCTCTGCATCCCAATAAAGGTAGTCCATCCAGCTGTCATGCAGATGCCCCGGTGGAAACTTGCGCCCGATATTGTTCAGCTCTGATGCCATCGGCTGGCGCGGCGGTTTGCGCAGGCTCAACCCAGACTGCTTCAGCAAACGCGAGCCTTTACGCAGGTTGCAAGGGCTGCACGCGGCAACAACGTTGGTCCAGCTGGTGACCCCGCCCCGCGCGCGCGGCAGAACGTGGTCAAAGGTCAGATCGCCCCGGCTGCCGCAGTATTGGCAGCAGAATTCGTCCCTTAAAAATAAATTAAAGCGCGTGAAGGCCACGCGCTTTTGAGGTTTGACATAATCTTTGAGGACGACGACCGAGGGGATCCTGATCCGCGTCGAAGGGCTGTGCACCTCTTCGTCGTATTCGGATATGATCGTGACCCGGTCTAAAAACGCCGCCTTGACCGCCTCTTGCCAAGGCCAAAGCGAGAGCGGGTAATAGGACAAGGGCCTGTAATCCGCGTTCAGCACCAAGGCGGGGAAGTGTTTCAACGCCCCCGGTTCGCGCACAAAATCCGTTCTGAAATCACCGTCCATCACCGCCTGCACCCATCTGCTGGCGGCCGGCTGACGGCACCCTTGCCACGGGACCGCACCGGCCGCGTCAGGAAAACTATATCTGGTGCCCTTCAAAAACCAACAGTTATTTTAGGCGCCAGATGTCGCAGGTCTGACTGCGCAAGGTAAAGCCTGTGTGACAGCCTAAAGATAAATCAAACCGCCCTGGGAAAAGGCTGTGCTTCAATCTGCGGGGTCCACTTGGCAACCCGTGCGCGCCCTTGCGCCTTGGCCACGTATAGCGCGCGGTCGGCGCGGGCCATGACCATCCCGATGCCTTGGCCTGCGTCGCCTTTGGTCAGGCCAATCGACATCGTCAATGCGATCATGCCCGCATCGGGCAAATCGACCACCAGACCATTGGCAAGATGCCCGGCCAAGGCAGCGCTTCCCGGCGCATCGCCGGGCACAAAGATGCCAAACTCCTCTCCTCCCAAACGGGCGCAGGACATGTTGGATTGCACCTGTTCGCGCAGGAAATCGGCCGCGGCCCGCAGGCAGATATCGCCAACCTGATGGCCATAGGAATCATTGATCCGCTTGAAATGATCCAGATCAATCATCAGCAGCGCACCGCGCTGCCGCAACTGGTCGTCGCCCGCAATACCATCCAAAAACGCCCGCCGGTTCGGCAGCCCCGTCAACATATCCGTCGTGGCCAAGCGAAGCAGCTTGGCCTGCAGACGGGCCAAATGCCCAACCAAGGCAAGGCTTAGGATCACAAACGGCGTTCCAACAATCGCACCGTCGCGGAAATTGTACATAAAGCCGTTGTGGTTCGCCCCAGCTTTCAAAAAGTCGCGACCCCAGTTCATCAAACCGATGATTAACAGCAAAACAACCGCCTTAAAGACGAAGTCAAAGGCGTTGCGTGGTGCGATGATCTTTACAAGTCTGTCCACGATCCCTCTGCCATTGATGCGGCAAGGGGATCGTTACAGGGACATTACGAATAAAGTCTTAATCCATGCCCAAACGGTCAGCCATAAAGGCCAGCGCGACCTGCAATCCGTCCGGCGCGATGCCGTGGGCGGTGCCTTTCATGACGTGGGCAAAGACCTCGGTCCAGCCTGCGCCTTGCAGCGCTTCCGCCGCCAGCGGTAGGGATTGGGGCGGCACGACGTTGTCCTGATCGCCGTGGATCAGCAAAACGGGGGGGCGGCATACGACCTCGTCCACCAGCAAATCCGGCTGCAACAGGCGGCCAGAGATGGCGACGATGCCCGCCACCGGGTCTTCGCGCCGGGGCAACACATGCAGCGCCATCATCGTGCCTTGGGAAAAGCCCAGCACCATGACCTGTTCAGGCAGCAGGTCTTCGTCGACCATAATGCCGTCCAGAAAGGCGTTCAGATCGTCGGCGGCGTGGCGCATGCCTTCCTCTGATTCCTCTTCGGATGATCCGTCGATCCACGGGATCGGGAACCACTGAAAGCCCATCGGCGATCCTGCGCAGTCTTCTGGCGCGTCGGGGGCGATGAACAGCGTGTCGGGCATGTGGTCGGCCAGCGGATCGGCCAGCCCCAGCAAATCTGCCCCGTTCGCGCCGTAACCGTGCAAAAAGACGACCGCTGCGCGGACCTCGCCTGATGCCGGTTCCTTGCGGCCTGCGTTAAGTGCGCGTGTCATCGAATTCCCTCGCGTGATTTCATATGCGCGTAATAGGCCCAGAGCAGCCGCGCCGCAACAGAGCGCCAAGGCGACCAGTCTTCGGCCATGACGCGCAGGGCCTTATCCGTGGGCCGGGCGGGCAGATCAAACAGCTGCCGCGCGCCTTCTTGCAAGGCCAGATCGCCGGGGGCAAAGACATCGGCGCGGCCAAGGCTGAACATGGCGTAAATCTCGGCGGTCCAGATGCCAATGCCGGGGACGGCGACAAGGGTGCTAATGACCTGATCGCTCGGCATCGCGCGCAGGGCGGCGTAATCCAGCTGCGCCTCCGCCAGCGCGTGGACATAACGCGCCTTGGGCCGCGACAGGCCAAGGGCGCGCAAATCGTCTTCGCTGCTTTTCAGCACATTCTGCGGGTCCGTCATGCCCGCCGCATCTAGCCGGCCAAAAATCGCATTGGCCGAAGCGACGCTAACCTGCTGGCCGCAAATGGCGGACACAAGCGCCGCGAAACCGTCGCTGCGCAGCCGCAAAGGCAGCGGTGCGACCAGCCCAAGCGCCCGTTCAAAGCGCGGATCGCGGGCGGCGAGCCATACGGCCCCTTCTGCGACACAAGCGTCGCCTTGGATGATACGCCCCGTCACTGCGAGAGCGCCCAAGCCACTGCCACATCAACAGAATCTGTGATCTGCGCCCCTTTGGGCGGCGGCGGGCGGCGGATCATCAAAACGGGAATCCCAAGCGCGCGCGCGGCGGTCAGTTTGGTGCGGCTGGCGTCCCCGCCAGCGTTTTTGACAACGATCCAGTCGATGCCAAGGGCGGCAAAGAGTTCCATTTCATGCTCTACCGAAAACGGCGGCCGCCCGATCAGGAATTTGCCCCCTTCAAAGGGGAAAGGCCCAGTCGGCGGGTCGATTTGGCGGCAAATCACACGCCGCCCTGCCAGATTGGCAAAGCGGTCCAGCGTCTGTCGCCCGGTGCCAAGGAAGACGGTCTTGCCCTGCGGAATGAGCGCGGCGGCGTCTTCCTCGCGGGCGATTTCCCGCCAGTTATCGCCCGTGCCCGCCACCCAAGGCGCGCGCAGGTGATACAGATACGGCAATCCCAGTTCCGCGCAAATTGCAGCGGTACGCGCGGTGATTTGGTCTGCAAAAGGATGGGTCGCATCCAGCACGGCGGTAATCCCGGCCTCTTTCACATAGGCGATGAACCCGCCCCGCCCGCCAAAGCCGCCGACGCGCATTGGCAGGGGCAAGGGTTTCGCCCGCTGCGTCGCCCCGGCCAAGGAGGCAACCGCATCGACGCCGGCCTGTGCCAGCGCCGCCGCGATCTGCCGCGCCTCGCCCGATCCGGCCAGTAGCAACAGCGTCATGCGCCGGCCCGCGCCAAAATGGTGCCAGCCCGGTCGATCACCACGATGTCAAATTGCATCTCGCCTCCAAATCCGGTTTGGACGACTGCAAGCGCGCGGTCCGCGACCGCCTGCGCCATTGGTTTTCCTGCGATCTCATAGGCTTGCAAGGCGGTGTTCGCCTGCGCGAGTCGCGGATCGCCGCACATCACAGCTAGCGCCTGAAAATCAACCTGACTGCGGCCAGAGTGCAGATCAAGCGCCCCCTGCGCCAGTTTCGTCAGCTTGCCAATGCCGCCGCCGATGGTCACACGCGGGACCGGATGGCGTTTAAGATATTTTAACATACCCCCGGCAAAATCACCCATATCCAGCATGGCGTGATCGGGCAGCCCCATCAGCTTTTGCACCGCCGCCTCGCTGGTCGATCCGGTGCAGCCAGCCACATGGTCCACGCCGCCCGCCCGCGCCACATCAACACCGCGGTGGATCGACGCAATCCAAGCGGCGCATGAAAACGGCCGCACGATGCCTGTGGTCCCAAGCACTGACAGCCCGCCAAGAATCCCCAGACGCGGATTCCACGTCTTTTGCGCAATCTGCGCGCCGCCCGGAATACTGACCGTAATCGCGATATCGGCCGGCTGGCCAAACTCAGCCGCAAGCTCTTCGACCTGCGCCGTCATCATCTGGCGCGGCACCGGGTTGATCGCAGGCTCGCCCACCCCAATCGGCAGGCCCGCTTTTGTGACCATGCCGACCCCCTCGCCCGCATGAAACGTCACACCGCCGCCGCCTGCGCTCTGCGCGACGCGCACAATGATCAACGCGCCATGGGTGACATCCGGATCATCGCCCGCGTCTTTGGTAATACCTACCTCGGCCCAGCCATCGCCGGCGTCCGTATGCGCCAAGGCAAAGACCGGCACCTCGCCCTTGGGCAAGGTGATCTGCACATCTTTTGGAAAGCTGCCGCCCCACAAGCGCAGCAAGGCGGCCCGCGTGGCCGCTGTCGCGCAGGCGCCCGTGGTCCAGCCACGGCGCAAAGGGCCATCGGGCTTGCGTGTCATATCGCGACCTTAGCCGCCGCAGCGGCACTTGAAAATGCCGCATCCCGCACTTTTCAATCATCCCGGTTCGCTCCATAACAATCCTATGACTCAAACCGTAAACCTTCCCGCTTTTGACTGGCCCACATTGCAACCCGGCTGGGTCTGGCTTTGCGGCGCTGGACCCGGTGATCCGGGCCTGCTGACGCTGCATGCGCTGAACGCGCTGCGCCAAGCCGACGTCGTGATCTACGACGCGCTGGTGCAAGAGGCGATCCTGGACTGGGCCCCGCAGGCCGAACACATCTACGCGGGCAAACGCGGCGGAAAACCCTCTGCCGTGCAGCGCGATATCTCGCTGCGCCTCGTGGATCTGGCCCGCGCCGGCAAGCGCGTGCTGCGCCTGAAAGGCGGCGATCCTTTCGTCTTTGGCCGCGGCGGAGAAGAAGCGCAGACCCTCGTGCAGCACGGCATCCCCGTGCGCATCATTCCCGGCATCAGCGCGGGCATCGGTGGGCTGGCCTATGCGGGGATCCCTGTGACCCACCGCGACGTGAACCAATCTGTCACCTTCGTCACCGGCCACGACCAAAGCGGCAATACCCCCAGCGCCCTCGACTGGGCGTCGATTGCCAAGGGCAGCCAGGTCATCGTGATTTATATGGGCATGAAACACGTCGCCCAAATCGCCGCCCATATGCGCGCCGCTGGCCGCCCCGCGTCAGAGCCTTGCGCCGTCGTCACCAATGCCACAACGCCGGACCAACAAGTGTTAGAGACCACCCTTGGCACCATCGTCGATGACATCGCTGCGGGCAATTTCGAGCCGCCCGCCATCATCTGCATCGGCCGCTCGGTGCTGATGCGCCAAGTCCTCGACTGGCAAGGCATGGCGCAGGGCGAAGCGCCGCGCAACCTCGACCCTCTCGGCCGCGGCCTGCCCGCAGAATCGGCATAAGCCCATGCCCCTCATCATCTTGCCAAAAATACTCCCGCCGGAGGCATCAGAGGCCCGATGCCGGGCCTGATCCTCGCGGCCCCCGCGTCCGGCAGCGGCAAGACAACTGTCACGCTTGGGTTGCTGCGCGCCCTCACCCGCGCTGGCGTCTGCGTGCGTGGCGCGAAATCCGGACCCGACTACATTGACCCCGCCTATCATGCCGCGGCCACGGGCAAGCCCTGCCTGAACCTTGACGCTTGGGCGATGTCCGCCGCCGCCACCCAGTCCCGCGCGGCGACCGAGGATTTACTCTTGATCGAGGGGGCCATGGGCCTTTTCGACGGCGCCCCGCCGGACGGGGCAGGCTCCAGCGCTGATCTGGCGCGGATCCTTGGCCTGCCCGTCGTCCTGATTGTCGACGCCGCCCGCATGGCGCAGTCCATTGCGCCGCTGGTGGCGGGATTTGCCCATCATGACCCCGCTGTCCGCATCGCTGGCATCATCCTGAACAAGGTCGGATCAGACCGGCACGCCGCCATGCTGCGCCGCGCGCTTGGCCCCCTTGGCCTGCCGATCTTGGGGGCCTTGCCCCGCCGCGATGATCTGGCCCGCCCGTCCCGGCACCTTGGCCTAGAGCAAGCGATGGAAGACCCCGCATTGCCCGCATTTCTGGACCGCGCCGCCGATTGGGTCACAGCGGGCTGCGATCTGGCAGCGCTGACCGCCTTGGCCCAGCCTTTGCCCGCGCCAAGCACCCGGACCGCGCCGCCGCCCGCGCAACGCATTGCTGTCGCGCAGGATGTCGCGTTTTCCTTTTTCTACCCCCACCAGCTGCAAGACTGGCAGGCCGCTGGCGCGCAGATCACGCCCTTCTCGCCGCTCGCCAATGACCCGGTCCCAGACGCCGACCTGATCATCCTGCCCGGCGGCTACCCAGAGCTTTACACCCCCCAGCTTGCTGCTGCCCAGACCTTCATGCAAAGCTTGAAGAACGCCGCACAATCCACTGATATATATGGCGAATGCGGCGGATACATGACCCTTGGCGATAGCCTGACGACCGCCGATGGCACCGTGCATGCGATGGCTGGGCTGCTGCGGCTCGACACCTCTTTTGCCGCGCGCAAATTGCATCTTGGCTATCGCCAGCTGCACGCCATGTATGGCCCCTTTGCCGGCGCATGGCGCGGTCACGAATTTCACTATGCCACCACCAGCCGCGCCGCAGGTGATCCGCTGTTCACCGCCCAAGACGCCGCAGGCGATGCCCTGCCGCCGATGGGCCTGCGCTTTGGCCGGGTCGCGGGGTCTTTCGCCCACATCATCGACGGGGCATAAGATCCGCAACGATATAAGGACTCCCCCATGATCGACGATTCGCGCGCCAAACGAAACGTCGCGGTGCTGGTTGCCGCGCAGGCGCTACTGGGCGCGCAGATGCCGATGATCTTTGTGATTGGCGGCCTTGCAGGCGGCATGCTGTCGCCGAATATCTGCCTCGCGACCCTGCCGATCACCTTTATCGTCTTCAGTTCCATGACCACCGCCCCTTGGCTATCCCCGCTGATGCAGCGCCGGGGCCGCCGCTTTGGCTTTGTCCTTGGGGCCGCCGCTGGCGCGCTGGGTGCGCTGATTGCAGCATACGGCCTTTATGTCGGCTCCTTCGCGATCTTGCTGCTCGGTTCATTCTTCACCGGCATCTACATGAGCGCGCAGGGCTTTTACCGCTTCGCCGCCGCCGATACCGCCTCTGACAGCTTTAAGCCCAAGGCGATTTCATACGTGCTGGCGGGCGGACTGATCTCGGCCTTGATCGGCCCGCAACTCAACAAACTGGTCCAAGATGCGCTGGTCGTCCCCTTCCTTGGCACCTACTTGGCGGTCGCTGGCATCAATCTGGTCGGCATGAGCCTGTTCTTTTTCCTCGACCTGCCGAAAGGCACCCGCGGCCAGCCTCAGGTCCTTCACGCCATCCCGCCCCGCACGCGGGGGCAGCTGCTGCGTGACCCGCGCATCGTCGTCGCGATCGTCTGCGGCATGGTGTCTTATGCGCTGATGAACCTCGTGATGACCTCGACCCCGCTGGCCGTCGTCGGCTGCGGCTTTACCAAGAATAACGCCAACGACATCGTGTCAGCCCACGTCATCGCGATGTATTTGCCCAGCTTCTTCACCGGCCACCTGATCGCCCGCTTTGGCGTGACGAAAATCGTCGGCGCAGGCCTTGTGATCCTAGGCCTTGCGGGCATGGTCGCCCTATCCGGCGTGACGCTTGGCAACTTCTTTGGCGCGCTGGTGCTGCTAGGAATTGGCTGGAACTTCGGCTTCATCGGGGCCACCACAATGCTCGCCGGCAGCCATAACACGGCAGAGCGCGGCGTTGTCCAAGGCCTGAACGATACCATCGTGTTTGGCATGGTCACCGTCGCGTCGCTTGCCTCTGGCGGGCTCATGAACTGCGCTGGCGGCTCTGCGGTGCAAGGCTGGAACATGGTCAATATGGCAATGATCCCGCTGCTGGTGCTGGCAGGCGGCGCGCTGATCTGGCTGATCTTTAGCGCCCGCAGGCCGCTCGCTTAACGCCACCAACCAAAGGTCGCGGCCCGCGCCAGGCGCAGCTGATCCGCGACGGGCGCGGGCTCCAGCAGCCCCTCGACCACGCGCGCGGGCTCTTGCGCGGCGCGAACCAGAACGCCACGCGCCTGCCAGCCCGGCAGCAACGCCGCGCCTGCCGCCTTGGACACCTTGCGCCGCATCCCCCGCGCCCGGTCAAGCCGCGCCAGCGCATCCTGCGCCAGATCGCGCACACCGTCAGGCGTGCCATCGATCAAAGGCTTGCGCCCCGCATCTTCCAGCGCCGGAATAGCCCGCAGAAAATTCGCAACGCCGACACCGTAAGCATAATCGGCGACAACATCCGCATCCGCGGGCCCCAGCAGCCGCGCCGCGACCCCCATCAATGCGCCAGAGGTCGCTGCGATGTAGCTGTCCAGATGCGCGCGATCCTCGAACACATCGGAATAGACATCCCAGCGCCGCATCGCGACAAGCTCATCCAATGCTCGCGCGCCTTCGGGATCAAGCACCTGCGCCAAAGCATCGGTAACCTCATGGTGCCGTACAGTTTGACCCGACGCCACTTCCTCCAGCACGTCACGCCACCACTGCAGCCGCATCTCGGCGATCATGGCTTCCTTGGTCACCCAAGGGGCCCGCGCGACCTCTAGGTTAAAGGCATAAAGCGGAAACAATACGCGGCGCGCTGCCACGGGCGCAGCCATCGCAGCGCGAAACCGCACCGGATCCCCCCGCTCCACCAGCTGCGCGCAGGCCTCAAAGCTCATCGTGTTTCACCTTGCCAAATACACTCAAAATCAAACAGTCGCCCCATCACGGATCAGCTTCCAATTGATCGCATCAAGCAGCGCATCAAAGGACGCATCGACGATGTTCGCGCTGACGCCCACCGTCGACCACGTCCGACCCTGTGCATCCGCGCTATCAATGATGACACGGGTCACAGCCTCTGTGCCGCCATCGGTGATACGGACCTTGAAATCGATAAGGCGCAGATCGTCGATGATTGCCTGATATGGCCCCAAATCCTTGGCCAAGGCGCGCGACAGCGCGTTCACCGGGCCGCGGTCCGACCCGTCGGGTCCGATGGATTCTGAGACATTCAGGACCTTCTCGCCCGCGACCTTCACCACGACGACGGCTTCGGACAGGCTGACCATCTTGCCGCGCTTGTTGCGGCGCCGCTCGACCGTGACGCGGTAGCGTTTGACCTCAAAGAACTCTGGCAGCATCCCCAGCTCTTTACGCGCCAGCAGCTCGAAACTGGCCTGCGCGGTGTCATAGGAATACCCCTGCGATTCCATCTCTTTGATGCGGTCAAGGATACGCGGCAGGCGCGGATCGCCCCGCTCGACCTCTAGTCCGGCTTGCATCAACCGCTCGCGCAGGTTCGACTGGCCAGCTTGGTTGGACATCGGCACGATGCGCGCGTTGCCGACAAGCGCCGGATCGATGTGCTCATAGGTCGTGGGGTCTTTGGCGATCGCGCTGGCGTGTAGCCCTGCCTTATGGGCAAAGGCTGAACTGCCAACGTAAGCGGCTTGCTTGGCGGGCACACGGTTCAGGATATCATCCAGCACGCGGCTGGCCTTTTTCAGACCCTTCAGCGCCTCAAGCGTCACGCCTGTCTCGAACCGGCTGGCAAAGGGCTCTTTGAGCAAAAGCGTCGGGATCAGCGTGGTCAGGTTCGCATTGCCGCAGCGCTCTCCCAGACCGTTGAGCGTGCCCTGCACTTGCCGCGCGCCTGCAAGCACCGCCGCAAGCGTATTGGCCACGGCGTGTTCCGTGTCGTTATGCGTATGGATACCCAGCTTATCGCCGGGGATGCCGCTGGCGATCACCTCGGCCACCACACGGCCCACATCGTCGGGCAAGCTGCCGCCGTTGGTATCGCACAGCACGATCCAGCGCGCGCCGGCGTCATGGGCGGCGTGAACCGCTTCCAGCGCATAGGCCGGATCGGACGCATAGCCGTCAAAGAAATGCTCTGCGTCCAGCATCGCCTCGCGCCCTTGGGCCACGATATGCGCGACAGAGGCGCGGATGTTTTCTGTATTCTCGTCGTTGGTGATGCCAAGCGCGGTGGACACGTGGAACGAATGCGACTTGCCGACAAGGCAAACCGCAGGCGTATTGGCATTCAGCACCGCCGCCAGCACATCGTCGTTTTCCGCAGACCGGCCAGCCCGCTTGGTCATGCCAAAGGCGGTCAGCACCGGACGCATCGGGCCGACCTGCTCGAAATACTCGCTGTCGGTCGGGTTCGCGCCGGGCCAGCCGCCTTCGATGTAATCCACGCCAAGAGCGTCCAGCACCGCAGTGATCTTTAGCTTTTCAGAGGTTGAAAACTGCACACCCTGCGTTTGCTGGCCATCGCGCAAAGTGGTGTCGTACAGATACAAACGTTCCTTGGTCATACCTTCTCCTCTGGCGTACAAATTTTCGCCGAAAATTCGGCATTACAGATCTACGAGTGCTGCGGCATCGAAATTAGGACCGGCGGCCCAGCTGGCCTGCCCGCCAACGTCGGTGACGACCACGCCAGCAGCGGTCAGGATGTCGCGGACCCGGTCGGCCATATCCCAATCCTTGGACGCCCGCGCCTTGGCGCGCGTGTCCAGCAGCGCGTCGATCCGCTGCGCAATGGCGTCATCCACCTGCGCGCCGCCTTCACCGCCCGCAAGGCGCGGCAGGTCGGCCCAATCAGGGACCAGCCCCAGCAGGTCCAACCCGTGGGCAAAGCCCGCCAGCTGCGCCGGTGTCTTACCCTTGGCCAGCACATGCAGCCGGGCAATCGCGCCGGGGGTGTTCAGATCATTCGCAAGCACGCCAAGGAATTCCGCATCCGGTTCCCACTGGCCATCGGCCTTCAGCGCCTTGATCAGCGCGGGGCCGAAACCGTGACCGGCCAGAATGCCATACCAGCGCCGCAGGGTCGCATCCGCGTCGTCCCGCTTTTTCGCGGTCCAGTCCATCGGCTTGCCATAATGTGTGCCCAGCATGACAAGCCGGATCACCTCGCCGCTGATGCCTTCGTCCAGCAAATCGCGCACGGTAAAGAAGTTGCCCAGCGACTTGGACATCTTCTTGCCCTCGACCTGCAGCATCTCGTTGTGCAGCCAATAGGTGGCAAAGCCCGCCTCTGGGTCGGCGCAGCAGGACTGCGCGATCTCGTTTTCGTGGTGCGGGAACAGCAGATCGTTGCCGCCGCCGTGGATGTCGAACGCAGGGCCCAGCAGTGCGCGCGACATGGCAGAGCATTCGATATGCCATCCCGGACGACCAACGCCCCACGGGCTGTCCCACCCCGGCTGGCCCGCGCCAGAGGGTTTCCACAGTACGAAATCCATCGGATTGCGCTTATACGGCGCAACCTCGACCCGGCTGCCCGCGATCATGTCATCCAGCGACCGGCCCGACAGCGCGCCATAGGCGTCATAGCTGTCGACCGCGAACAGGACATGGCCCTCTGCCTCATAGGCATTGCCGCGCAGGATCAGCTCGTTGATCATATCGACCATCGCGCCGATGAAATCGGTCGCGCGCGGCTCGTGGTTCGGGCGCAGCGCACCCAGCGCGTCCATGTCGTCGTGATACCAGCGGATCGTCTCGGCGGTGATATCGCCAATCTCGCGGCCAGCTTCGGCGGCGCGAGCGTTGATTTTGTCGTCAACGTCGGTGAAATTACGCACGTAAACAACGTGTTCCGCGCCGTAAGTCTGCCGCAGCAGGCGATACAGCACATCGAACACCAGCACAGGCCGCGCATTGCCAAGGTGCGCCCGGTCATAGACCGTCGGGCCGCACAAATAGATGCCGACCCGCTTTGGATCGAGCGGCTCGAACTCCTCGCGGCGGCGGGATTTGGTGTTCTGCAGACGGATGATGGGCTGGTCGGTCGTCATGTGGGCCTCGCACGGGCGTTACGCCTGCGGGCCTAGATCATCAGTTCAGGAAAGAAACGTGAAAAAGCGGCCCGCGGACTGGATCAGCAGGGAATAATGCAGCAAATAAGGGTGCAGCGCTTGTTCATATCCTTGCTTTAGCACCGACGCCTGCGCCTGTCGAGTAGTCTTGGCCTACCCTGCTTGACTTCGCCCCCGCCCCGCTTGACTTCGCCGATCTGCCCCGATTGGGTGCGGGTATGAAACTCTCATCTCGCATCACGCATATCACTGGCGGCGGCTCTGACGGGTGGAGCGTGCATTACCGCGCGCTGGCCCTGAAAGCCTCTGGCGCACCTGTCACACTGCTATCGATGGGGGAACATGACACGCGCACCGACCCGTCGATTTTGGCGGCGATGGACGCCGCAGCCCGGGGCGGCAATACGGGCTATTCCCCGGTCCCGGGGTTTCCCAGCCTGCGCAAGGCTGTGGCCGCGCGGATTGAACGCCAGACGGGCGTGCCGACCGGGCCAGACAACGTCATCATCGTGCCCGGCGGCCAAGCGGCACTGTTTGCGGCCCATCACGCGGTTTGTGACCCCGGCGATACGGCAGTATTCATCGACCCCTATTACGCCACCTACCCCGGCACGATCCGCGCCGTCGGCGCTGTGCCGCGTGCAGTCATGGCCCATGCGGACAACGGTTTTCAACCGCTGCGCGCCGATCTGGACGCGGCCGCCAAGGGCGCAAAATCGCTGCTGGTGAATTCGCCCAACAACCCCACTGGCGCGGTCTATTCCGAACAGACGATGCACGACATCGCCGATGTGTGCCGCGACAATGACCTGTGGCTGATATCGGACGAGGTGTATGACACGCAGGTTTGGGACGGCACCCATATCAGCCCCCGCACCCTGCCCGGCATGGCAGAGCGGACGCTGATCGTGAATTCCTTGTCGAAAAGCCACGCGATGACCGGCAGCCGCGTCGGCTGGGTCTGCGGGCCAGCGGAGGTCATTCACGCGATCCATAATTTGGCGACGCACAACACCTACGGCGTCGCGGGCTTTGTGCAGGATGCGGCGCTGTTCGCCCTTGGCCAAGGCGCCGCCGCAGAAGACGCCGTCGCCGCCCCGTTCCGCCGCCGCCGCCAAATTGTGATGGACGCGCTGGCCGGGCAAAACGCAGTGCGCGCAGCCCCGATCAGCGGGGCGATGTATGCGATGCTGGACGTGCGCGCCACGGGGATGAGCGGTGAAGACTTTGCCAATGCCTTGCTAGATGCAGAACTGATCGGCGTCATGCCCGGCGAAAGCTTTGGCGCGGGCGGCGCGGGGCATATCCGCGTGGCCATGACCGTGGCCGATGATCTGCTAGCCGATGCGCTGCGCCGCATTGCCAGCTTTGCTGGAACGCTGGTGCGTTAAGGCCGCACAAACAAAAAGGGCACCCCGAAGGGTGCCCTTTGCCGCCAAAACGATGCTCGGCGCTACGTCATTAGAATACGTAGGACACTTTCAGCGAAGTTGTCTTTGCAGTCAGGTCGACATCGGAGTCGTTGAAGTTGTCGAACTTGTGCTCGAGGTACTCAACACCAACGCGGACTTTGGATGTGACTGCGTAGTCAACGCCAGCACCGTAGTAGTAGCCATCGTCATCGACGCCATCGGCATCAACGTTGGCGTAACCAGCGGTCACGTATGGCAGGAAACGACCAGCGTCGTAACCAGCGATCATACCAGCGCGCAGCACGTCAGCGTTGTCGTCAGCGCCATCAACGTCCAGCTGGGTGTAAGCAGCTTCTGCACCGACAACGAACTTGCCCAGGTCGTACAGGTAACCGCCCTGAACGCCGTATGCAGTCAGGTCTTCGTCAGCGGATACGTCGTCAAGTTCAGCTTCCAGCTGACCAAAACCAACCTGTGCACCAGCGTAGAAGCCGGACCAGTCGTTGGTCATGACGACAGGAGCAGCAACAGCCACGGGCGCTGCGGGTGCAACGGTCATGACGGGCTCAGCGATGCCACCAGCGAAGGATGCAGTTGCGGTCAGCGAAGCGACGACGCTTGCGATCATTACGTTTTTCATTTTGTATTCCTTTGGGAGTTTGGTCGTTCCGGTGAGTTAACCCTCCGGATTGAGTTTGGTTAGCACGCCGGGGTCCAGAAAAACGAAACACAAGATTGTGGATGCAAGTCTGCAACACTCACGCGAATGTGTGCAGTCACGCACCGGGGCGGCTAAGGGTGCCGCCACTCACGGCTGCACGCACACCCGTGGTGCCTTGGCAGGACGTCGGCAGCCCCCGCGCGACACGCACCGCTAGATAGGCAAATGCCTGTGCTTCAAGCATATCACCGTCTAATCCGGCCTCGTCCACCGGGCGCACGGGCACATCGACAGCGGCAGCAATCATCTGCATCAGAACGGGGTTGTGACGCCCGCCGCCTGCTACCCAGATCGTGCTGGGGGCAGTTGGGCAGTGTTGCATCGCACTTGACACCGCGAGCGCGCTTGCTGCGGTCAGAGTCGCGGCAGCGTCTGCATCGGATAGCTTTTCCACGGCTTTGGCGAGTCGTTCAAACGTATCGCGATCAAGCGACTTTGGCGGCATCTTGTAAAAATACGGATGCGCCAGAAACTCCGCGATAACATCGTCGTTAATGGTTCCCGCAGCAGCAAGCGCCCCGCCCTCGTCCCGCGCCTTGCCCAAACGCTTGAACATGGCGTCGTCCAGCAGCGCATTGGCCGGACCGGTATCAAAGGCCAGCAAAGCGCCGTCCTCCTCTGGCCGGGCTTTGCCGGGATCAATCCACGTCAGATTGCCCACGCCGCCAAGGTTCAGGAACGCGACAGGTGCATCAGCCTGCATCCAGCGGGCCAGCGCAAAGTGATAGAACGGTGCCAGCGGCGCACCCTGCCCGCCCAATTGCACATCAGCGCTGCGGAAATCCCAAACCACGGGCCAGCCCAAACGATCCGCCAAGGCCGCGCCGTCGCCGACCTGATGCGTGCCGCGCCCGCCCGGATCATGCGCCAACGTCTGGCCGTGAAAGCCGACAAGCGCGATATCCTCGAACCCCGCCAGCAAGGAATAATGCCCATGTTCCACCACCTTGGCGGCCTCTGCCACGTCGTCGTCATGCCACAGCCCCAGCGCGCTGCGCAGGCTGGCGCGTTCGCGGTCAGAGTATTCGCGGTAGTCGGTTTCGCCAAAACTGGTGATCGTTTCGCCGTCGGTGACCAGCACCGCGCCATCAATTCCGTCCAGCGACGTGCCTGACATCGCCCCAAGTGCCCTGATCGGCCCTTTGATCTTCATGGTTATTTCCCTTAGCCTCTGGCCCTTAGCCACTAGCCCTTACCAGAGCGCACCGCTATTGATGCCCGGATTATTGATGCCCCGCCACGAGAATGGGAACAAGACATGACCTACCACCCGAAATCAGACTTCATGGCTGTGATGATGGAGCGTGGCTTTTTAGCCGATTGCACCGACTATCAAGCCCTTGATGACGCCCTGAGCAACGGTGTGGTTCCCGCCTATATCGGCTATGACGCCACGGCGGCGTCGCTGCATGTTGGCCATCTGATGAACATCATGGTCCTGCGTTGGCTGCAAAAATGCGGCCATAAGCCAATCACCCTGATGGGCGGCGGCACGACCAAGGTGGGCGATCCGTCCTTCCGCAGTGACGAGCGTCCCTTGCTGGGGCCAGAGCAGATTCAGGCCAATATCGACGGCATGGGTCAGGTTTTTGCCAAATACCTGTCCTACGGCGACGGCGCGACCGATGCGATCATGCTGAACAACGCAGAATGGCTCGACCAGCTGAACTACCTCGATTTCCTGCGCGATATCGGGCGGCACTTCAGTGTGAACCGGATGCTGGCGTTTGAATCGGTGAAATCGCGCCTCGACCGCGAACAATCGCTGTCGTTCCTTGAATTCAACTATATGATTCTGCAGGCCTATGACTTCCTAGAACTGAACCGTCGCTATGGCTGCGTGTTGCAGATGGGCGGATCGGACCAGTGGGGCAATATCATCAACGGTATCGACCTGACGCGCCGTGTTCTGGATAACGAGATTTTTGGCCTGACCACGCCGCTGCTGACCACCAGTGACGGCCGCAAGATGGGCAAAAGCCAAGGCGGCGCGATCTGGCTGAACGGCGACATGCTGGCCCCCTATGGCTTCTGGCAGTTCTGGCGCAACACGACGGATGCGGACACGGCGAAGTTCCTGAAAATCTTTACCGAACTGCCTGTCGCGGAATGCGACCGTCTGGGTGCCCTGCAAGGCGCTGACATCAACGCGGCAAAGATCATCCTTGCCAACGAAGTCACCGCCCTGCTGCATGGCCGCGCCGCAGCCGAGGCCGCCGAGGCGACCGCCCGCGAAGTGTTCGAGCAAGGCGGCGTCGGTGACGATTTGCCAACGCTGGACCTGACGGCAGCAGAGCTGGGTGATGGCATGTCCATCGCCCAGATCATCGTGCGCGCCGGCCTTGCCGCATCCGGCAAAGAGGCAAAGCGCCTGATCGCCGACAACGGTGCCCGCCTGAATGATGAGCCGCTGACAGATGCAGGCCTGATGGTGACGGCAGACATGCTGGCTGCGCCGATCAAGCTGTCGGCTGGTAAAAAGCGTCACGCGCTGGTGCGGCTGGCCTAAGTCAGCAGCACATAGATCAGAAGCGGCAAACAGGTTGCGGCGGCTAATATGGCCGCCGCAATTTTTGTCAGACGCGGCGCTGCGGACGCGACGCCGTGGATTTTGCGCGGTCTCATCATGGCAATCCTAAAATCATTATCATTGACGCTATTAATCGGACCTTAGGTTTCGATTGATTTAACGGCGGCCATGTTGATGCGCCCCGCCACCGATTTGATTGATCACCCCCTGCCATTGCAGCAGTCGCCGGGCTTTGCGCAGGCGCTGACCTTGCTGGGCCGCGATGCCGGGATTGAACCGTTACAAGGCTGCGGTCAGGTTCTTGTTGTGCGCCGCGCGGTGCGCGGTTTGGGGCATATGCGCTTTGCGTCGCGCGGCCCGGTGTTTTCCCCTGACTTCAGTATCTGCGACCGCGCCACAGCGCTGCGCGTGGCCCGCCTGCATCTGGTGAATGCAGGTCCCGGCGATGCAGAGGTCATGCGCCAAGCGGGGTTTGTGCAGATCATGTCCCCCGCCACCGCTGCGATCCTACGGCTTGATGCGGACCCGGACGCCCAACTGGACCGCGCCTTTGGCAAATGGCGCAACGCCGCGCGGCAGGGCATGGCGGCGGGCCTGCGGCTGCGGCAGCGGATTCTGTGCCCATCCCGCGATGGCTGGTTACTGGACGCCGATCTGGCGCAGCAACGGGCGAAGCGGTTCCGCGCCCTGCCCCATGCGCTGTCGCTCGCCTATGCGCAGGCGAATGCCGGCGACGCGCTGATCATGACCGCCAGCGAAGGCGGCACCCCAGTCGCCGCCATGCTGTTCTTGCGGCACGGCACGATGGCGACCTATCAGATCGGCTGGTCCGGTCCGCGCGGACGCGTCTTGCGCGCGCATCATGCTTTACTGATCGACGCCGCCCGCAGGTTAGCCGCGATGGGGGTGGCGCAATTAGACCTTGGCACGCTGGATACGCAGAACGCCCCGGGTTTGGCGCGGTTCAAGCTGGGCTGCGGCGCTACTGCACAGCTTTTAGGGGGGACATGGGCGCGTCTGCCGGGGTGGCGAGGGTAAAATCGCCGTGATAGGCAAGGTTAACCGCTGATCGGAGCCGCCATGTCCCTGCTGCAAATCGCCTCTACCCTGATTGTATTGGCCGGGGCCTTTGGCGCGATCAATTACCTTGTGCTCAAATTGCCGTCCGCCATCGGCATCTTGATCGTGGCCCTGCTGGCCTCTGTCATCATGATGGGGCTGGACCTGATTGTGCCGTCCCTTGGCATCGCGGACACGATCCGCGCGCAGGTTGTGGGGATCGAGTTTTCGGATGCCTTGTTGGAAGGCATGCTGGGACTGCTGCTGTTCGCTGGCGCGCTGCATGTCAAAACCTCTGACCTGAAACGCGAATGGCCGACGGTCACGCTGATGGCGACGATGGGCATCGCGATATCGACCGCCGTGGTGGGCTACGGCTTTGCCTATGTCACGGGCATGCCGCTGGTGTTTGGCGCACTGATTTCCCCAACTGATCCCGTCGCCGTGATGGGCGTTTTGCGCGAAACCAACCTGCCCAAATCGCTGGAAACCAAAATTGCGGGGGAAAGCCTGTTTAATGACGGCGTCGGTTATGTCGTCTATCTTATCCTTGTCGGTGCGGCGTTTACCGGGGCGGCGCATGGGGATAGCGACACCAGCGTAGCCTCGGCCACAGCATTATTCGCGCAAGAAGCGATCGGCGGCGCGGCATTGGGCCTTGTCCTTGGCTTTCTGACCTTTCGCGTCATGCGCCATATCGACGACTATTCGCTAGAGGTTCTGCTGACCCTTGGCCTAGCGTTCGGCGGCTACGAACTGGCGGTCGCGCTGCATGTGTCGGCCCCGATCATGGCGGTCTGCGCAGGTTTGCTGATCGGCGACGTCGGCACGCGCCTTGGCATGTCAGAGGAAACCCGCAAATACGTAGAGGCGTTTTGGAAACTGATCGACGAAATCCTGAACGCGGTGCTGTTCTTGATGATCGGGGTCGAAGTTTTCGCCATCGTCTTTGACACAGCCAACGTCATGGCGGGCCTTGCCGCCATCGTGCTGGGCCTGTTCGCGCGGTTCCTGGCCGTGGCCGTCCCGATCACCCTGCTGCGCCCGTTCCGCGATTATAGCACGGGTGTGATCCGCATCATGACCTGGGGCGGGCTGAAGGGCGGGATTTCCGTGGCGCTGGCGCTGTCCCTACCTGACGGCGAATGGAAGCCCGTGATCCTGACCGCGACCTATATGGTTGTCGTGTTTTCCATCATCGTCCAAGGTTTGACCGTCGCGCGGCTGGCCCGCCATGTGAACCCGCAACCGGAGCTGCTGCCATGACCGCATACCTTGTCTACGACGTCTTTACCGACACCCCCTTTGGCGGCAACCAACTGGCGGTTTTCCCCGACGCAGAGGCGCTGCCGCAGGACAAATTGCAGGCCATCGCGGCAGAGTTCAACTTTTCCGAGGTCACCTTTGTCTACCCCCCGGACGATCTGCGAAACACCGCCAAGGTCCGGATTTTCACACCGACGCTAGAGCTGCCCTTTGCGGGCCACCCCTTGATTGGCACCGCCATCGCGCTGGCGGATATCGGCTTTCCTGCGGATATGACGCTAGAGCTGGGGATTGGCCCCGTGCCGTGCAGCGTTGCGGATGGCCGGGCGCAATTCACCACCACGGTGCCTTTGACGCGGGACAACGCGCCGGATGTGGCCCTTGTGGCGGACGCACTTGGGCTGACGCCGGACGATATCGCGGTGCAGGTCCATGCCCCGGTGCAGGCGGGCGTCGGCGTGCCGTTTGTCATTGCGCAACTGACGGACCGTGCTGCGCTGTCGCGCTGCCAACCTGATGTGGCCGCCATGCGCATCGGTGCGGCGCGCTATCCCAGCAAGTTCGATTTCGCGGTGCTTGCCTATGTCGTGGCGGATGATCTGATCCACGCCCGCATGTTTGCCCCCCTCGACAATATTCCAGAGGATCCCGCCACCGGCAGCGCCGCGGCCGCCCTCGCCGCTTTGCTGTTTGATGTGACAGGCGCGGCGCAGGACCTGACGATCCATCAAGGCGACGATATGGGCCGCCCGTCGGTTATTCACGCCCGCGCAGACGCCGCTGGTGTGACGATCTCTGGCCAAGCCGTCCTCATGATGGAGGGGCAGTTTTTTGGACACAAATAACGAATCCTCGACCCTCACGCCGCTGTCCGCCTTTGACATCTGGGACGACGGCACCGCCCGCCCGGCGTCCGATCTGCAAGCTGTCCCGGCCAGCGGCGCGGCCTATCGCTGGCTTCATTTCGATCTGTCCGATCTGGCCCTGCCCGGTTGGTCGGCGCAATATCTGCCCGGCTTGGCGCGGCGCACTTTGCTGGCCGATAAAACCCGGCCGCGGCTAGATTACGACGGGCACGGCATGGCCGTGACCCTGCGCGGCATCAACCTGAACGCGGGCGAGGAATCCGCCGACATGGTGTCCCTGCGCATCTGGATGACCGCCGATTTGATCATCACTGTGCGCCGCCAACGGATTTTCGCGTTAGAAGACCTGCGCGCGCAGGTTTTGGATAATAACGCGCCCCACAGCCCTGGCCACATGCTCGCGCGCATCACCGAAGGGTTGGTGGAACGGCTCGAAGACATCGCCTTTGCCCGTGAAGACACCGCCGACGACATGGAAGACGATGTTTACGAGCATGACCGCGCGCCCTTGGACGATCTGGCTCCGCTACGGCGTGAAATCATCAAGTTCCGCCGCCATGTCGCCCCTTTGGCCGAGGCGCTGACGCAGGTCGCCCAACTGAACACCGACCTGATCAAGGACGATCTGCGCCACCGCCTGCGCGATACCGCCAGCCGGTGCCGCTGGGCACTAGAGGAGCTGTCAGAGGTGCACGACCGCCTGACAGCGATGTCGGACCATCTGGATACGGTGCAGAATATGCGGCTGGAACGGAACGGCTATCGCTTGTCCGTTGTGGCGGCGATTTTTCTGCCGCTTGGATTTTTGACCGGGCTCTTCGGGGTCAATGTCGGCGGCATGCCCGGCGTTCAAAGCGGGCATGCCTTTTTGCTTTTGTGCATCGGCATGGCGGTGATCGGCGTCGTATCTGCCGCCGTCATGCGCTGGCTGCGCTGGTTCTAGCTATACAGCGGCACCACGCCCATCTGGGCGTGAATGTCGTTTACATCGCCGGACCGCAGGCCAAGCTCGTCTGCGAAACCGCGCAGGAAATCGACCTCTGCGGGGTGGTCCAGATCAATCGCCATGACGGCCATGGAATAGACCTGCGCCTCTGCGCCTGCGGGGACGCGGGCAGCCAGATCGGTGACGGACATCCGCTGCGCCATGGCCTGTTCGACAAAGGCACGCTCTGCCGGGGTCGCCTCGTTCAAGTGGTCCATGATGCGGCCGCGTTCGGTGTCGTCCAGATGCCCGTCAGCCTGCGCCGCTTGCACCATGGCCAGCAACATCACAGCGGCCAGGCCTTCTTGGTCAGCGGTCGGCTCTTGTGCGGGCTCTGGCGTGGTGTCGAATTGCGATTGCAGCGCTTTGCCAAAACCGCCGCCGCTGGCCCCGCCGGCCAGACCGCCCAGCAACCCGCCAAGACCGCCAGCGCCAGCCAAACCGCCCAGCATATCCTGCAACCCGCCAGAGGACGGCTGCGTGCGCCGATCGCCGGTCTGCTTGCCCTGCAAGCTGTCCAAAAGACCGCCCAAACCGCCGCCCATACCGCTGCCAGTGGACGCCGATGTGCCGCCCTTTGGTGCCATCCAATCATCCAGCATCGTGCCGGATTTGCCCGCACGCGCGTTGCGTGTCAGGGCGCTGGCCCCTTTTGCGACAGCAATGCCGACAGCGACGCGGGTCAGTGTTTTCATTAGGCTCATGTGACGTCCTCCGGTTAAACTTTGCGGCAGGCTGGCACGGGGGCCAACACTTTGCCATGGGAATTGCAGCCAGATGTCATCACATCGGTGGCCGATCTGGCGGAATAACGCTAAGACCATAAGTCAGTTCCCGGGGGATTCCTGCCATGACAACTTCGATTTTGACCCGCGCCGCCGCAGCGGGCCTGCGCATGACCGCCCCCCGGCGGGTGATTGCCGGCGTGCTGGACGCCGCGAGCGATCACCCCGACGCCGAAGCCTTGCACGCGCGCGCCGCGCAGGTTGATCCGCGCATCTCTCTTGCCACGGTGTACCGCACGGTGAAGTTGTTCGAGGAAAAAGGCATTCTGGAAAAGCACACCTTTGGCGATGGCCGCGCGCGGTACGAGGCGGCAGACGTCGCCCACCATGACCACCTGATCGACATGGCCACCGGACAGGTCATCGAATTTGTCGACCCAGAGATCGAGGCGCTGCAGGACAAAATCGCAAAGCGCCTTGGCTATCGGCTGGTGGGCCACCGCCTGTCGTTGTTCGGCGAGCGCATTGCACCGCGAAACACGGCAAAGGTGCAAAAAAACGGCGATCCAGACTAGGCAATTGCGCGGCCGGGGCGTAACCCACCTGTAACATTCCTGAATTGGAGTCCGGCTTTGGACAATCTGCGCGGCAGCATTCTGATGGTTCTGGCGATGCTTGGCTTCGCCCTAGAAGACATGTTCATGAAGCAGATGGCAAATGCCCTGCCCACCGGGCAAATCCTAGCCATGCTGGGGCTGGGCGGCGGGCTTATTTTCGCAATCGTCTGCTGGGTCCAAGGGCAAAGCCTACTGGCCCGCGACGTGCTGCATCCGATGGTCCTGCTGCGCAACTTTGGTGAAGTCTTTGGCACTGTCGGCTATGTCTCTGCGGTGATTCTGACGCCGATTTCCAGCGCTTCTGCGATCTTTCAGGCGACACCGCTGTTTGTGACGCTGGGGGCTGCGCTGTTCTTGCAAGAATCCGTGGGCTGGCGGCGCTGGGTTGCGATTGCCGTCGGCTTTTGCGGGGTGCTGCTGATTATCCGCCCCGGTTTGGACTCGTTTCAGCCTGCGTCGCTGTTCGCCGTGCAAGGCGTTATTTTCCTTGGTATTCGCGATCTGGCAACACGGCGTATTCCCCGCTCGATCAGCTCTATGCGGCTGTCGACCTATGCCTTTGCGGTGATCGTGCCGACCGGGCTGGTGCTGATGGCGGTCATGGGCGACAGCTTTGCCGTGCCATCGGGCACCGATAGCTGGCGCATTGCCGGATCCATCGCGGCGGGCGTGTTGGGCTATTACGCGCTGGTCACCGCCACGCGGCTTGGCGACATGTCCCACATCGCGCCCTTCCGCTATTCGCGGCTGGTCTTTGCGCTGATCGTCGGCACGACCGTCTTTGGCGAACGCCCGGACCTTGCCACATTGATCGGCGCCGCGATCATCGTTGGGTCTGGCACATACACCGCAATCCGCGAAGGTCAGCGCCGCCGCGCTTCCCTTGCGGCAGCAGGCGCGATATAAACCCGTTAACGCTAACACTCACTAAATCGGAGCCTCTTATGAGCAGCATCATCGACATTCACGCCCGCGAAATTCTGGACAGCCGGGGCAACCCCACGGTTGAAGTTGACGTGACACTCGAAGACGGCACCATGGGCCGCGCGGCTGTCCCCTCTGGCGCGTCCACCGGCGCACACGAGGCGGTCGAGCGCCGCGATGGCGACAAGTCCCGCTACATGGGCAAAGGCGTCCTGGAAGCCGTCGCCGCCGTGAACGGCGAGATTTTCGAGGCGCTACTGGACTGCGACGCGCTGGACCAAGTCGGCATCGACGAGACGATGATCGAGCTGGATGGCTCGGACAACAAAGCACGTTTGGGCGCCAACGCGATCCTTGGCGTATCGATGGCCGTCGCCAAAGCCGCTGCCGATTTCACCAACCAGCCGCTGTTCCGCTACATCGGCGGCACCTCTGCCCGCGTGATGCCTGTGCCGATGATGAACATCATCAACGGCGGCGAACATGCTGATAACCCAATCGATATTCAAGAATTCATGATCATGCCAGTCGCCGCGGCCAACATCCGCGAAGCGGTGCGCATGGGCTCTGAAGTGTTCCACACGCTGAAAAAAGAGCTGTCGAACGCGGGCTACAACACCGGTATCGGCGATGAGGGCGGCTTTGCCCCCGGTCTGAGCTCTAGCCGCGAAGCGCTTGATTTCATTCTGAAGTCCATTGAAAAGGCCGGCTACAAGCCCGGCGAGGATATCTTCCTTGCCCTCGATTGTGCCGCGACCGAATACTACAAGAACGGCAAGTACGAGATGGTTGGCGAAGGCAAGTCGCTGACGTCCGAAGAGAACGTCGACTATCTGGCGCAGCTGGCCAGCGACTATCCGATCATCAGCATCGAAGACGGCATGTCCGAGGATGACTGGGACGGCTGGAAGGCCCTGACCGACCGCATCGGAAACAAGGTCCAGTTGGTCGGCGACGATCTGTTCGTGACCAACCCCAAGCGTCTGGCCGAAGGCATCAAGCGCGGCTCTGCCAATTCCATGCTGGTCAAGGTCAACCAGATCGGCACCCTGACCGAGACCCTGCAAGCCGTTGAAATGGCCCACCGCGCAGGCTTTACCAACGTGATGTCGCACCGTTCCGGCGAGACCGAGGACGCGACCATCGCCGACCTTGCGGTTGCGACAAACTGCGGCCAGATCAAAACCGGCTCGCTGTCCCGCTCGGACCGTCTGGCAAAGTACAACCAGCTGATCCGGATCGAGGAAATGCTGGGCGAAACCGCGCAATACGCCGGTCGTTCAATCCTGAAGGGCTAAGGTTTAGTCTAAGCGAAGCCCGCCGTGCAGCACTGCGCGGCGGGCTTTTTTGTGGGTGATGGGTGGTTACTCGGCAGCAAGGGTTACGGATTGGAATGCGGCAGAAAGCGCTGGTTTTCGATATCGGACTTTTGCATCTGGGCCTTTGGGATCAAGGCTATAAAGATCGGGCCGTTTTGAAAAATATGCTCGCCAGGTCTTTTCTTCAACTGCGCCAATCAGAAATCCGAATTTTGACTTCATTCGAATATTAACGTCGGTAATCTTCATCCCTTGGGCTGGGGTTTTCTGCGACATCATCATGTAGATAATATTTTGATCCAATTGGGAAATTTGCCCGAAACAGCTTAGATCTGGTAAACTTGGTTTAGGCTGTAATGCTGGAGGTTTCTCAGTTTTTATCTCTGGGCTCACGTTAGGTTTTGCCGCAGATTTCGACTGTGCACCGACCTGAACAAAATCGCTGCACGCGGTCCGAAAGGACATCGGGGCTTTCGCTTCTCCGATCCCGCAGACGGTCATTCCACGTTCGCGCAATCGTTGCACCAGATGCGTAAAATCGCCGTCGGACGTCGCAATCACAAATGTATCCCACACTCCGGTTATCGCCATTTCAATCGCGTCGATACAAAGCAAAACATCAGCTGCGTTTTTACCGCAGCCAGCATGGATCATGCGAAATCCGGGCGCGGTCAGCCAATCGGATGTCCGGTTCGCCTGTCCATAAACGCGAGAGACATCAACACGGCCACGCCGTTTGGCAGCCTTCAGAATAAGATCGGCATGTACCGGGCTGATATTGTCGCCATCAACGAATAGAGCAATGCGCGGTTCGGTCACGTCAGATTCCTGTGTCTTTTTCACCGAACACGCTAGGCGTGTATTAAGGCCGTAATTTGACGCAGCGCGTTTTTTGTCACCCCACGACGAAAAAAGGGGCGGCCGAAGCCACCCCCTCTGTCGTCAATCGGACCCTAAAGATTAGTCCCAGAAGCCTTCGTCAACGTCTTGCGCTGCTTCGATGTCTTCCTGCGTCATCTGTGTGACGAACGCATATTGGCCATCGTCGATTGCAGTCAGGCGCACGTTTTCGACGGGCATCAGGACCATTTTGTCGCCAAGGCCAAGAAAGCCGCCGACTTCACCGACGATACCGATCATCTGGCCGTCTTTGGACAGCACGATGTCTTCGATAGAGCCGATACGCTCCCAGCCTTCGCCGGTGCCTTCATAGGTGCCGTTTTCGGTCCATGTGACGTTGTCGGCCTCGGGGTCCATGCGCCACACTTCACCGCCTACGATATCGCGGGTGCGGATCAGGTTTTCCGACGTGCTCAGGTCAAAGTTCTGCATGTCGTCGACAGACTCTGCCGCGTCAGACACGGCGTTGCCGGTTGCATCTGCTGCTCCTTCGACTGACTGCTCGACCTGTGCTGCGTCGTTTTCCATTGCCTCGTCTGCGGTGACATGGCTTTCAGCGAATGCCATGGAACCAGCGACGGTCAGTGCGATTGCGGCGGTGCTTGTTTTCAGGATGTTCATTGTCATCTCCTATTGTCTTCATCTGCCATCACAACAGGGTGAAGCGACAATTGGTTGCACCTGACGCAGCGCAAACGTTTGTTTCTTTAACCTGCTTTAACGATTATACAATTTCTTAAATATCAGCTAATTTCTGGGGAACCCGATGAGCGCCGAAGCTATTATTACAGCCCTCAACCTGTCGCCCCACCCCGAAGGCGGCTGGTATCGCCAGACTTGGGTGGCCGAGAATACAGGCCGTCCCAGTGGCACCGCGATCCTGTTCTTATTGCCGCGGGGTGAGGTCAGCCATTGGCACACTGTCGACGCGACAGAGATTTGGTTTTACCACGCAGGCAGCCCCCTGATCCTGTCGCGGTCTGCGACTGACGCGGGGCCGGCCACCGATGACGTGTTGGGGCCTGACGTGCTGGCTGGGCAGTCGGCGCAGCTGATCGTGCCGCCACATCATTGGCAATCTGCGCGCAGCACAGGCGACTGGACGCTGGTCAGCTGCACCGTATCGCCGGGCTTTGATTTTGCGGGCTTTCATTTGGCCCCTGCGGGCTTTGACATTCCGCGCGCGTCTGCCTAGCACGTTGGGCAGGATGCAGGGACAGATCGGCAGACGATGAACACGATTACCGAAGGTCTTCTGTCGGCCGCAAAACTGGTCGTGACGCTGGACCCAGACCTGGTCGAGATTAGCCTGCGATCCTTGCGCGTCACCCTGACCGCATTGGTCGTGGCCAGCATCATCGCGATACCGCTCGGCACCGTGCTGGCCATCCAGCGCTTTCGCTATCGGCGCACGGTGATTGCGCTGCTCAATGCCTTTATGGGTCTGCCGCCCGTCGTCGTGGGCCTTGTGATTTATGTGCTGTTGTCGCGGGCGGGTCCACTGGGCGTGCTCGGGCTGCTATTTACGCCCACCGCGATGGTGATCGCGCAGGTCGTCATTATCACGCCGCTGATCGCCTCGGTCACGCATCAGGCGATGCGCGATCTATGGGCGGATTACCATGATCTGCTGATATCGCTGAACGCGACGAAACGGCAGCGGATCATGACGCTGATCTATGACGGGCGGCGCACCTTGCTGACGGCCGTGCTGGCCGGCTTTGGCCGCGCGATCGGAGAGGTCGGGGCGATCATGATCGTCGGCGGCAATATCGAACACGCAACCCGCGTGCTGACCACAGCAATTGCGCTAGAGACTGGCAAAGGCGATTTTGCACTGGCCCTTGGCCTTGGGTTCGTCCTGATCGGCATGGCGATTGCCGTTAATCTGGCGATCCACGCCCTGTCTGGCACAGAGCGGGAGGGACGCTGGTGAATATTCTGCCCCTGCGCCTAACCGCAGCCGAAGTGCGCCGCCGCGGCAAGCGCCTGCTGGGCCCCGTGGACCTGACGCTTGGCACCGGCGGTGTCACAGTCATCGTCGGCCCCAATGGTTCGGGCAAGACCACCTTGCTGCGCGTGATGCACGGCGTGGAACGGCTGTCATCCGGCAGCGCGAACTGGGCCGTGCCCGACCGCGATGCGCAGGCGCGGCAGGCCTTTGTATTTCAAAGCCCGATCATGCTGCGCCGGTCCGTCGCCGCCAATCTGCGCTATCCGCTGGCGCTGCACGGCGTGGCGCGCGCGGATCAGGACGTGGCTGTCACGGAATGGGCCGCCAAGATCGGGCTGAGCGACGCGCTGACAACCCCTGCCCCGCGCCTGTCCGGCGGCGAGCGGCAAAAACTGGCATTGGCCCGCGCGCTGATTGGCAAACCGCAGGTGCTGTTCTTGGACGAGCCTTGCGCCAGCTTGGACGGGGCAGCGACCCTTGCGATTGAAGGGCTACTGCGCGACGCGCGGGACGCGGGTGTGCGGATTGTGATGGCGACACACGACATGGGACAGGCACGCCGCCTTGCGGATGACGCGCTGTTTGTGTTGGGTGGCACTATCGCTGAGGCTGCATCGCGGGATCGATTCTTTGACCGCCCGCAGCACCCGGCGCTTGCATCATTCCTGAACGGAGACATCGTGACATGACACGCCCCATTTTGGCCCTGACGGCCATTGCAACCCTGTTTGGCGCACAAACGCAGGCGGAAGAGATGAAGATGGCGGTGACGACGTCGTTTGAAAACTCTGGTCTGGCCGACGTGCTGCTGCCTGCGATTAAAACCGATCTGGATATCGACCTTCAACTTTTGGTTGTTGGCACAGGCCAGGCGATCGAGCTGGGTAACAACGGCGACGTCGATGCGGTGCTGGTGCATTCGCGCGCCGCCGAAGAAGCCTTTGTCGCGTCCGGCAACGGCACCCACCGCCGCGAGATTATGTATAACGACTTTGTCCTGATCGGCCCAAACACCGACCCCGCCAGCATTGCGCAGACTGAAACCGCCGCAGGCGCGTTGCAGGCGATTGCAGCGGTTGAGGCCGAGTTCGTCAGCCGCGGCGACGACAGCGGCACGCATAAGGCAGAGCTGGGTTTGTGGAAAACCGCCGAACTTGATCCCGCCACTTTTGGCCCATGGTACAAGGCCGTCGGCGCAGGCATGGGGGCTGCGCTGAACACTGCGTCGGGCCTGAACGCCTATATCCTTGCGGACCGGGCCAGCTGGCTTAACTTTGGCAACAAGGGCGATCTGGCGCTGCTGTTTGCGGGTGATCCGGCGCTGTTCAACCAATACGCCTACATTCCCGTCAGCCCAGAAGCACACCCCGGCGTGCGCAATGATCTGGCGATGAAGCTAGAACGTTGGCTGGTCTCTGACGCGGCCAAAGACCTGATCGAAGCCTATGAAATCGGCGGCGAGCCGCTGTTTGTATTCAACGCGGCGGCTGAGTAACGCGCACCGATTTTTCGCTGAAAAATCGGTTAAGGCGGGGGGCCAGCCCCCCGTCCCTGCGGGACTCCCCCCGAGGTATTTTTGACCAGAAGAAGTTTTGGACGTGGCGCGCTAATGCTTGTGGTCGTGCCCGTGGTGATGGTCGTGGGCATGATCGTGGCCCGCGTCATCATCGGTGACGTGGATCGCGAATTGCTCTAGCCCGGCGTCTTGTGGCGGGATCGCGCGGAAGCTTTCGCGCACGCCGGATTCCGTGAGCTCTCGCGTCACGGTGAGCAGTGTATTGGTGTCGTGATCGGCGCAAAGATCGGCCATGTGGTGCAGCTCTTCTAGGGCTGTCGGGCGCGCGGTCTCAGGATTGGGTGCGCCGTAAATCGTCACAAAATGTGCGGCAAGGGCGTCTGCCAGCGTATCCAGTTCTGAAGGGGTGATCGGCGTGACAGCGACAAAGGTTGTGCGGCCATAGGTTTCGACGCCCATCCAGCCATTGGTGAAGGCTTGCCGCGCCTTGCCGACAAGGTCGCCTTGGGACCAGTTCGAAAACTCGAAGCCGCCCGGGATGCACCATTCGCCGGTGCGGGCCGGGCTGTGAAAGACGCGGGTGTCGCTTTCGTCAAAGTGGATGGCGCGGGCAAGTTTCATGGGGCGTCCTTTAACAGGCGGGTCAGCGGGATCAGGGTGGTCGTGTCGCCGGATTTGAGCAGCGCGTTCAGATGCTCATCCGTGCCAAGCAAGGTGCCCGTCTGGCCCGCGAGGGTGACGGTTTCGTTCAGCCCATGCACAAGGCCGGACCATTCGCGGTGCAGCGGCGCGGTACCTTGGTTGTCCCAAGTATCCAGCCAAGACAGCGAATGGCGCAGCCATGCCGCCAGCAAATCAGGGGCCGCTACATCGCCGCAGCCTTCGGCGTACAGCGCCGTGCGATCCGGGTCAGTGCCACCGTCGTCCCCGAGCGGGGTCAGGTCAAGGTGAAGGCCGATCACCATCCAATCCGGCACAATATCCGGATCAGCGGTGCTGGCGATCATCGTCAGCTGGCCGCAGCGGCCGCCATTGACGTAGATCGCGCCGTCCCAGCCAAGGTGGATCGCGACTACCGGCGGGGCCAGCACGCCGAGGGCGTTTTGAAAGCCCAGACCGCACAGCGGGAGCATGATCGCGGCTTCGCGCAGCGGCACCTCTGGCGCAAAGACGACGGCGGCGCGCAGGCTGTCGGGGCCTGCGTCGTGGATGACAAGGCCGGCTTCGGTGCCGCCCTGCGCAGCGTTGCAGGCCAGCGCAAGGGGATCGTCCCCCGCGCTGGCGTAGCCGTTGAACAACGGTGGAAAATCGGCGTCGGTCACGCGGATCCTGCGTCGATCAGGTGCTTGGCGACATCAAGAAATGCCTTAGCCTGCGCGCTTTCGGGATCGGACACCACGATAGGTGCGCCGCCGTCCGCGGCAAGGCGGATCGACAAGTGCAGCGGGATTTCCGCCAGCAAAGGCACGCCGAGCTTTGCTGCCTCTTTCGCAACGCCGCCATGGCCGAAGACGTGTTCTTCGTGACCGCATTCAGAGCAGATATGCGTGCTCATGTTTTCGATCATGCCGATGATCGGCACGTGCAGCTGCTGGAACATGTCGATGCCCTTGCGCGCATCTAGCAAGGCGACGTCCTGCGGCGTGGACACGATGATCGCGCCGTCGACCTGCGCCTTTTGCGCAAGGGTCATCTGCACGTCACCCGTGCCGGGTGGCAAATCGACGATCAGCACGTCTAGCGCGCCCCATTGCACCTGGTTCATCATCTGCTGCAATGCGCCCATCAGCATGGGGCCGCGCCAGACGACGGCTTGGTCTTCGTTCGTCATCAGGCCGATGGACATCATCGTCACGCCGTAGTTGCGCAGGGGCAGGATTGTTTTGCCATCGGGGCTGGCCGGGCGGCCAGATACGCCAAGCATGCGCGGCTGGCTGGGGCCGTAGACGTCCGCGTCCAGTAGACCAACGCGGCGGCCCATCGCGGCAAGCGCGCAGGCAAGGTTGGACGCGACGGTGGATTTGCCAACGCCGCCCTTGCCGGACGCGACAGCCAGAATGCGGTCAATGCCGGGGATTTTCTGCGGGCCAGAGGGGGCCGCGCGGCCGGATTTCAGGTCCGGCGGGGCGGAGGGGCTGGAATGCGCGGTCATCACGACCGTCACCTTTTCCACGCCGTCCAGCGCGCCAATCAGCTTTTCCGCCTCGGCCTGCACGGGGGCGTATTCCGCCGCCCGGCTGGCTGCGATTTCCAGAACAAAGCGCACGGTGCCGCCGTCCACGGTCAGCGCCTTGACTGCGCCGGATGCGTTGAGCGGGCCGTTCGTTGCGGGATCGGTGATGCCAGCCAGAACGGCCTGCACGTCGTCGCGAGTCACGCTCATGCGGAGGCGTCCGAGGATGCGCCAGCGATCTGGCCGGTGACGGTGTGTTCCAGATCAAGACCGTTCACGGTCAGCACGACCTTGGCCTCAAAGGTTTGGCCTTCGGTGCCGCCTTTGGCGCGCATCGCTTCTTCGATCGCTTGCTGGCTGGTCACCCCCACCTGTTTCAGGAATTTGCGCATGGACATGTTGAATGTGTCATCAGACATCTTTGTATTTCCTTAATGATCGCGGCGCTTGGACAGATAATCGTCCGTGCTACGCGGCTTTGGCCGCTCGCCGCCAGTGAAGGGGTTATTTTCAGAGTGATATTGCGCGCCAACCCGGCAGTTGTCGCACATCTGGATCATCTTCAGCGCGCCAGGGTTCGAGAACATAGAATGCCCTGTCAGCTTGGCGGTGATGTTTTCAATCGTGGATTTTACGCCGAACAGCGTGCCGCATTCGATGCAGGCAAAGGGCTCTTCTTCGTTGACGATGACCTGCCGGAACGCCTCTGGCGTCAGGTTCAGGCGCGGCTCTAGCGTGATCGCGTCCTCTGGGCAGATGTTCACGCAAAGGCCGCATTGCAGGCAGGCGTCCTCTTGAAAGCGCAATTGCGGCAGGTCGGGGTTGTCCCCCAGCGCGCCGGACGGGCAAAGCGACACACACGACAGGCACAGGGTGCAGGCGTCGGTGTCGACCAGCACAGCGCCATAAGGGGCACCTTCGGGCAGTTCAATCACCTCTGATTGCGGGCGCAGGGTGCGGGCGGCAAGGCGCGCAACCTGGCGGCGGGTGCCGATTTGCAAGGTGGGCGTTTTGACAACAGGGCCGACGACGGCGGCATACAGGTGGTCAGACAGCGCGTCGGGGTCGGTCATGTCCAGCAGGACCACGGCCTCGCGCCCGGCGATGGCATTGGCGAGGGACGTCTCGCGCACCGGTGCCTCTGTTTCCGTCTTTGGCGACAGCAGCACCGCGACATCGGCAAAGCCTGCGCCAAGGGCGGCGACGGCTTCGGCGTGGCCAAAGGCGGCCAGCGCGGCGACTTCGAGCGGGATCACATCGGTGGGCAGACCGCGGCCAAAGCGGGCGGCCAAGGCGATCATCTCGGCCCCGTGCTCTGTGTCGTGGACCAGCAAGCGCGGCGCAGTGCCGCCCGCTTTGCGGTAGGTCTGCGCCAGCGTGGTCAGGCGGGCAAAGGTGCTGTCGACGGAGGGCGCATCAAAGCTGATCGCGCCAGATGGGCAAACGGCAGAGCATGCCCCGCAGCCGGCGCAGATCATCGGGTCGATGGTGACATGGTCGCCGTCCGGGCTGATCGCACCGGTGGGGCACAGATCAAGGCAGTTGGAACAGGCGACCTGTTCGGCCCGGCTGTGGGCACACAAGGATTGTTCCAACCGGACATAAAGCGGCTTTTCGAACGTGCCGGTCATCTGGCTGGCAGCAAGGATTGCGGCGGCCACGGCTGGCTGGCTGGCCGGGTCCGCCCGCAGATAGCCGTCACGCTTAGCATCAGCGGCAAACAGCGGCCCCTGCCCGCGCAAATCAAGGATCAGATCGCACTGCGATTGCGCCCCGTTTTGCGGCGGCGTCAGCGACACAGTGCCGCGCCCGCCGGGGATGATTTGCTGCAGCGCGTCAATGCCTGCGTCGAATTGCCCCAGCGATCCGGTGGCCTTTGTCAGCGTCCCGGTGACCGTATCAAAGCCCGGGTGCAGTTCCACGTCCCAGCCTGTCGGCATCAGCAGCGTCACGCCAAGGGTATCAGCCAGCGCCAGCGCCGCATCAACGGCAACTTGGTCGCGGCCAAGGATCAGGCAGGTGCCTTCGGACACGACATCAAGGCTGCGCGCAGGGGCGATGGGCAGTAGCCCTTCGGCCAGCAGCGCGGCTTGTTTTGCGGTCGGATCACCGGCCTCTGTCCAGCCAGCACGGTCGCGCAAATCGACGAATTGCGGGACTTCTGCGCCAATTTCTTCGGCCAGCGCGGCAAAACGGGGGGCCTCTTGCTGGCAGGCGATGATGACATCGCCATCGGCCATCGCGGCGGCGGCAATGTTGATCTGACGATCACACAGGCTGGTGTGCAACCGAGAGCACGGCAGTCCCGTGGCGGCGGTAATCGCTGCGCCATCGACACGCTGACTGCCAAGGCAGTCGCAAATCATAACGGTCTTGGACATCGGCTGGCTCCTATAGCGTGCAGCGCCTTTTTCATCATCAATACACAGAAAGGTAAACTGCTAACCTAGTTTCACAGAACGCTCAAAAATGCCGCAGCGCAGCACGATTTACCGCGTAACCTGTCCTACTGCATAGAAATTTCACCTTGGCCTTCGGCGGCATTTAGCGCATGATCAACAAAAGCCGAACCCAGCCATCCAGCAAGGAGCGGGCATTGCCCTTCACTACGCCAGACAGCCAAACGATGCCGATGGGCGTTGTCATTCGCCGCAGCCCCGGGGTCACCCGCTGGGCTAAATGGGCGTGGCTGGCCGTTGACGTCTTGCCGGGCGCAGCCCCTGCCGATTGGAAGGTGCTGCGCGAGGATGGCGAGGCGACCTTGTTCCATGCAGCCACGCGCACGGTGCGCCTGTATCCATCCGATACCGAAGCTTATGTGCACGAACTGCAAACGCGCCAGCCGTCGGTCTATGTCATTCTGCGCCGCGTCGATGATCGGCCGAATGCGCCGCTCGATGTCGTGATGGTCACTGCATCCCCTTACGAGGCGCAGGACTACGCCGACTCCGGTGAAGAGCTGGTCGAAAAGGTCGTGATGCCCGCCCCTGTCTTGGCGTGGATCACTGATTTCGTTGAACAGCATCATACCGAAGAAGCCTTTATCAAGCGCCGCCGCGACCGTCAAAAGACGGACGGCGTGCAGGACGGCATCGGTGATCGCCGGATTGCGCAGACCACTGACGTTTACCGTGCGCCGACCCGGCACGAGGTGACGGAATGAGTCAGGAGCAATCCTTTTTCGCCCGCCGCCGCGCTGGCCTGAAAGCAGAGCGCGAAGCTGAACTCGTCGTTGTTCCAGAAGAGCCCGTTACGCCTGAGGAGGTCGAGCCTGACCTGTCAGAGATGTCGGATACCGATATTCTGGAACTACTCGACCTGCCCGACCCGGACACTTTGCGCAAAGGCGACAACTTTGCCGCCTTCATGGCCAAGGCCGTACCGATGCACCTGCGCAACCGCGCCTTGCGCAATCTGTGGCGGTCGGACCCTGTGCTGGCCTGTCTGGACGGGCTGAACGATTACGACACCGACTATCTGACCGGATCGACCGGACAAGGCGTCATCAAGACAAGCTATCAGGTGGGCCGCGGGTTGCTGGCCCATGTGGAAAAGATGGCAGAAGAAGCCGCGGCCAAAGACGCTGCGGCCGAAGTTGCCCTAGCAGACGCTGAGGCCGACACGCAGGACCCGCTGCGCGAAGATGTCGCACCAGTTGTTGCGTCGGTTGCAAACGCCAGCGTTCCAACCGAAGACGTTAACGAAGATACGGCAGCGCAAGATGGTGTGGACGATGCAGATGATGCAGACGCCCCTGCCGCCCGTGCGCCGCGCCGCATGCGATTTGAATTCGGAGACCGTACATGACTGCTGACACCCTGCCCCGGATTGATGCAGAGGACCGCCTGCGCGCGGATCTGTACAATTATCTGGGACTGATCCTGTCCGCCCCGCCGGAGCAGATGCTGCTAGACCAGACCGCCGGTCTGTCGGGCGATACGTCCGAACTGGGCCGCGCGATCGACCAACTGGCCGCCGTGGCAAAAGTGACCAAGCCCAAGGGCGTCATCACCGAATATAACGCGCTGTTCATTGGCCTTGGCCGGGGCGAATTGCTGCCCTACGCCAGCTACTACCTGACGGGTTTTCTGAACGAAAAGCCGCTGGCGCGTCTGCGCGGCGATATGGCGGCCCTGCGCATCGCACGGTCCGACAATGTGTTCGAGCCTGAGGACAACATCGCATCCCTGATGGAGATGATGGGCGGCTTGATCGTTGGCCGCTTTGGCGCACCAGCGACGTTAAGCGTACAGAAAGATTTCTTCGCCAAGCATATCGGCCCATGGGCTGGTCACTTTTTTGGCGATCTGACCGCAGCCAAAGGTTCGGTCTTTTACGCAGGGGTTGGGGCCGTCGGCCAAGCCTTTATGACTATCGAAAAAGAAGCCTTTCGGCTTTCGAATGAAGAACAACACACAAACGGGCCAAATACCCGGCATCTGGGAGGATCGACATGACTGATGATACCAAAGGCACAAACCGCCGCGGTTTCCTGAAACTGGCAGGCACCGCCGCGCCGGCAGCCATTGTCGCCGCCGCAACAGCCGCACCAACCACCGCTGCGGCGAACCCGGTCGATCTGTCGTCCAGCGTCATGCAGGACACCGACCACACCCGCGCGTATTTCGCCAGCGCCCGTTTCTGATCAGATGCAACACCAGTCCGGTCCTGAAATGGGCCGCGGCTGAGGGAGGAAAACATGCTTCGTAAAAAGACAACATCGACCGCGTCAAGCCGTCCGGGCATCGTTGCCCGCGACGGGGCCAAGACCGTGAACCGCCGCAGCTTTCTGGCGGGCTCTGGTCTTGTCATCGGTGGTCTGACCGCCATCGCGGCCACGGGCGGCAGCGTCACCGCAGCCAGCGCGCAAACGCAGGCGAACACCAACGCCGAGATCATCAAATCCGTCTGCACCCACTGTTCCGTGGGTTGCACCGTGATTGCAGAGGTGCAGAACGGCGTTTGGACAGGTCAGGAACCCGGTTGGGACAGCCCGTTCAACCTTGGCGCTCATTGCGCAAAAGGTGCTGCGGTGCGTGAACACGCCCACGGCGAGCGTCGCCTGAAGTACCCGATGAAGAAAGTCGGCGGTAACTGGGAACGCATCAGCTGGGAGACGGCGATCAACGAGATCGGCGACGGCATGATGAAAATCAAGGAAGAGTCCGGTCCGGATTCTGTCTATTGGTTGGGCTCCGCCAAGCACAACAACGAGCAGGCCTATCTGTTCCGTAAGTTCGCCGCCTATTGGGGCACGAACAACGTCGACCACCAGGCGCGGATCTGCCACTCGACCACCGTTGCTGGCGTCGCAAACACATGGGGCTACGGCGCCATGACCAACAGCTACAACGACATCCACAATTCCAAAGCCATCCTGATCATCGGCGGCAACCCTGCAGAGGCGCACCCCGTGTCGCTGCTGCACGTGCTGAAGGCCAAGGAAGAGAACAACGCACCGCTGATCGTCTGCGATCCACGCTTTACCCGCACCGCCGCCCACGCGGATGAATTTGTGCGGATGCGGCCCGGTTCGGACGTGGCCCTTGTCTGGGGCATCCTGTGGCACATCTTTGAAAACAAGTGGGAAGACACTGAATTCATCCGCCAGCGCGTCTGGGGCATGGATCAAATCCGCACAGAAGTTGCCAGCTGGAACCCCGAAGAAGTCGAGCGCGTCACCGGCGTCCCCGGCGAGCAGCTAGAGCGCGTCGCAAAGACGCTGGCCAACAACCGTCCCGGCACCCTGATCTGGTGCATGGGTGGCACGCAGCACTCTAACGGTAACAACAACACCCGCGCATACTGCATCCTTCAGCTGGCACTGGGGAACATGGGCACCGCCGGCGGCGGCACCAACATCTTCCGCGGCCACGACAACGTGCAAGGCGCGACCGACCTTGGCGTGCTGGCCGACACCCTGCCCGGCTACTACGGCCTGACACCGGGTGCTTGGGCGCATTGGGCACGGGTCTGGGACGAAGATCTGGACTGGCTCAAGGGCAACTTCTCTGACGCGACCTATGACGAAACCAGCATGATGAACCTGACCGGTATTCCCGTCAGCCGCTGGATCGACGGTGTCCTGGAAGATGCTGATAACATTGACCAACCTGCCAACACCCGCGCGATGGTATTCTGGGGCCACGCCCCAAACAGCCAGACGCGGATGAAGGAAATGAAGACGGCAATGGAAAAGCTGGACATGCTGGTCGTCGTTGACCCGTATCCCACCGTTTCTGCCGTCATGAACGACCGCACCGATGGCGTGTACCTGCTGCCCGCCACGACGCAGTTCGAAACCCGCGGCTCTGTCACCGCGTCGAACCGTTCGCTGCAGTGGCGCGACAAAGTGGTCGAGCCTCTGTTCGAATCCAAGGTCGACCACACGATCATGAAGCTGTTCGCAGACAAGTTCGGGTTCACCGATCGTCTGTTCCGCAACATCGCGATCGAAGGCGACGAGCCGAACATCGAGGACATCACCCGCGAATTTAACCGCGGCATGTGGACAGTCGGCTATACCGCCCAGTCGCCAGAGCGCATGAAAATGCACATGGCAAACCAGCACACATTCGACCGCACAACGCTGCGCGCGAATGGTGGCCCGGCTGACGGCGATTTCTACGGCATGCCATGGCCAGCTTGGGGTACGCCCGAAATGAACCACCCCGGTTCGGCGAACCTGTATGACACGTCGCTGTCCGTGGCCGAAGGCGGCCTGCCCTTCCGCGCCCGTTACGGTGTGGAACGTAACGGCGACAACCTGCTTGCCGAAGGCAGCTTTACTGTCGGGTCCGAAATTCAGGACGGTTACCCTGAATTCACCATGGCGATGCTGATCGAACTGGGTTGGGACAAAGATCTGACCGCCTACGAGCGGAACATGATCGAATGGGTCGCGGGCTTCCGTGACACCCGTCCGGGCACCGAAGAAGTCGGCGAGACCAGCCAGACCGGAGAGATCCCGTCTGACTACGTCGACAATGTCGGCGGCGTGAACTGGAAGACCGACCTGTCGGGCGGCATCCAGCGCGTTGCGATCCTGCATGGCTGCGCCCCTTACGGCAACGCCAAGGCCCGCTGCGTCGTCTGGACCTTCCCCGATCCAGTCCCAATCCACCGCGAGCCGCTGTACACCGCGCGCCGCGATCTGGTTGCCGACTATCCGACCTATGAAGACAAGAAGTTCTGGCGTCTGCCCACGATGTATAAGTCCATTCAGGAAAACGACTTTTCCGAAGGCTTCCCCATCGTGCTGACCTCTGGCCGACTTGTTGAATACGAAGGTGGCGGCGATGAAACCCGGTCCAACCCTTGGTTGGCCGAGCTTCAGCAGAACATGTTTGTCGAAATCAACCCGCGTGACGCCAACAACCTTGGTGTGCGCGACGGCAAAGATGTCTGGGTCGAAGGTCCTGAGGGCGGCAAGGTCAAAGTTATGGCCATGGTCACCGAACGGGTCGGCGAAGGCGTAGCCTTTATGCCATTCCACTTTGGCGGCGTCAGCGAAGGCGTTGATCTGCGGGACAAATATCCCGAAGGTGCAGACCCCATCGTGCTGGGCGAATCCACAAACACAGCGCAGACATACGGCTACGACTCGGTGACCCAAATGCAGGAAACCAAAGCCACCCTCTGCAAAATCAGCGTAGCGTAAGGAGCACTATATATGGCACGCGCAAAATTTCTCTGCGACGCTGAACGCTGCATCGAATGCAACGCCTGCGTTACCGCCTGTAAAAACGAGCATGAGGTGCCTTGGGGCATCAACCGCCGGAAAGTTGTGACCATTCAGGACGGCAAGCCGGGCGAACGCTCGATCTCTGTCGCCTGCATGCACTGCTCTGACGCGCCTTGCATGGCCGTCTGCCCGGTGGATTGCTTTTACCAGACCGACGACGGTGTGGTTCTGCACTCTAAGGACCTGTGCATCGGTTGCGGTTACTGCTTCTACGCCTGCCCGTTTGGCGCGCCGCAGTACCCGCAGGCTGGCAACTTTGGTAGCCGCGGCAAGATGGACAAGTGTACCTTCTGCAACGGTGGCCCCGAAGAAAACCACTCCGAGGCAGAGTTCCAGAAGTACGGTCGCAACCGGATCGCCGAAGGCAAGCTGCCGATCTGCGCCGAGATGTGTTCCACCAAGGCACTGCTGGCCGGCGACGGCAATGTGGTGTCGGAAATCTACCGCGAACGTACCGTGGCCCGCGGCTTTGGCGCTGGCGCATGGGGTTGGGGCACGGCTTACGGCCTGAAAGGCCAGTAAGGTTTGTGCGGGGCGGCCAAGTGCCGCCCCTTTTCCCTTTGTGATCCAGACAGGAGCCTGCCCATGCTGCGCGCCCTCACTGCCCTTTTGCTGACGATCGGCCTGTCCGGGCCGGCGTTGGCGCAATACGTCGACCCCGATGTTCTGCAGGCCCCGGTCGCGGAGGGGGCAAGCGAAGCCGCCCCGCGCGCGTCCACCGGCGGGGCCACAACGCTTGAAGACATCCTTGCCCGCCAAAACGGCGAGGTTGTCGACGACAGCTATCGGTCCGAAAACCTTGGCCAAGATAAGCCAGTCTATCCAACCGATAGCCCGCTGTTCACACGCGGCGGCCCGTCCGATGCCGATCTGTGGCGCGCCATGCGCTATGACGAGGCGGACATCCGCACGCAAAACAACGGCCCCGCATCACATACGCTGATCCAAGATGGCGGCATGAGCTGGCTGGAATTCCGCAGCGGTCCTCTGCTGTTTTGGGGTGCCATCGGTCTTGGCGGCACGCTGGCCGTGTTGGCGCTGTTCTATTTGATCCGCGGCAAGGTAAAGCTCGATCACGCGCCGCAGGGCCGTTACATCGAACGTTTCAAAGCGATTGAACGTTTCGCGCATTGGCTGCTGGCCGCGTCCTTTATCACGCTTGGCATCACCGGCTTGCTGTCACTGTTTGGCCGCAAGGTGTTCATCCCGATCTTTGGCCACGACGCCTTTGCGGCTGTGGCTGGCGTGACCAAGTGGGTGCATGACAACATCTCTTGGGCGTTCATCATCGCGCTGGTCATGATCTTTGTGTTCTGGGTCGCGCATAACCTGCCGGACCGGACTGATATCAAGTGGATCCTGCGCGGCGGCGGCATGTTTGGCGGTGGCCATCCACCGGCGAAAAAGTTCAATGCCGGGCAAAAGCTGATCTTCTGGTCGGTGATCATCTTCGGCACCTCGATTTCCGTCTCTGGCCTGTCGATGCTGTTTCCGTTCCAGATCAACCTGTTCGGGCACACCTTCGGCTTGCTGAATGATATCGGCGCGCCCGGCTGGTTCGGTCAGGGGCCCCTGCCCGTGAACCTTGCCCCGCAAGAGGAAATGCAGCTGGCGCAGCTTTGGCACGCCATTCTGGCGTTGGTCCTGACGGCGATCATCTTTGGCCACATCTATATCGGCACGCTCGGTATGGAAGGCGCGTTTGACGCGATGGGCAAAGGCGAAGTTGACGTCGAATGGGCACGCGAGCACCACTCGATCTGGGCCGCAGAGGTCGAGGCCGAGACAACACCACGGCGAAAGGTTTAAGCGATGAAGGTTTTCCTACTCTCTTGTGTCGCCGCCGTGGTTGTCATGGTTGGCTCGCATTTCATCTTGCGCGACGCGGTGCCTTTGTCCTCGCAAGAGGCTTATACCGTGGGCAGCAGCGTGCGTGTTGGCGATGCAGATAGCGTCACAACCAAAATCGACTGACGCCAGTTCAAACCTATAAAAACAGGCGCGGCACCCATCGGTGCCGCGCCTGTTTTGCATTTAGCGCCCGATCTATTTTCGGTATACCGACGTATACCGCCTTCCCGAACGCTAAGTTTTCCGCTAGGAGGAGTGCAATCGCAACGTGCCAACCGGAGACATCATGTCCAAGATTAAGGTAGCTAACCCGATCGTCGAACTCGACGGCGACGAAATGACCCGCATCATCTGGGATTTCATCAAGCAAAAGCTGATCCTGCCCTATTTGGACGTGGATCTGCTGTACTACGACCTGAGCATGGAAGAGCGTGATCGCACCGACGACCAGATCACCATCGACGCTGCCCACAAAATCGCCGAAGTCGGCGTTGGCGTCAAATGCGCGACCATCACCCCAGACGAGCAGCGCGTCGAAGAATTCGGCCTGAAGAAGATGTGGCGCAGCCCGAACGGCACGATCCGCAACATCCTTGGCGGCGTCATCTTCCGCGAGCCGATCATCTGCAAAAACGTGCCCCGCCTTGTACCCGGCTGGACCCAGCCGATCATCGTTGGCCGTCACGCCTTTGGTGACCAGTACAAAGCCACCGACTTCCGCTTTCCCGGCAAGGGCAAGCTGACGATCAAGTTCGTCGGCGACGACGGCCAGACGATTGAACACGAAGTGTTCGACGCACCCGCCGCCGGTGTCGCGATGGCGATGTACAACCTGGACGAATCGATCCGCGACTTCGCACGCGCCTCGATGAACTATGGCCTCAAGCGCGGCTATCCGGTGTACCTGTCCACCAAGAACACGATCCTCAAGGCCTATGACGGCCGCTTCAAAGACATCTTCCAAGAGATCTTTGACGCCGAGTTCGAGGACAAGTTCAAGGCCGCTGGCATCACTTACGAGCACCGCCTGATCGACGACATGGTCGCGGCCTCCATGAAGTGGTCCGGTGGCTACGTCTGGGCCTGCAAAAACTACGACGGCGACGTGCAGTCCGACACTGTGGCACAGGGCTTCGGCTCGCTTGGCCTGATGACGTCCCAGCTGATGACCCCCGATGGCAAAATCGTCGAGGCAGAAGCCGCCCACGGCACCGTGACCCGTCACTACCGTCAGCACCAGGCTGGCAAGGCGACGTCCACGAACTCTATCGCGTCGATCTTTGCATGGACCGGCGGCATCAAGCACCGCGCCAAGCTGGACGACAACTCACAGCTGATGGCCTTTGCCGAGACGCTGGAAAAAGTCGTCGTGGATACGGTCGAATCTGGCCAGATGACCAAAGACCTGGCCCTGCTGGTTGGCCCGGACCAAAAGTGGCTGACGACCGAAGGCTTCCTTGATGCCGTCGATCAGAACCTGCAAAAAGCGATGTAAGCTTAAATTACAGGCATGACCCACCGGTTATGCTGACGTGGCGGCCGTTCCTGATAGGAGCGGCCGTTTTCGTCTAGACAGGTCAACTTTGCTGTCCTATCGGCAAGACATGTCACCAGCCAACAAACACTCCCTCCTCGAAGATGCGCAAGGCATGGGCCTTGGCGTGTTCCTATGTGCCTTGGGTCTTGCGATCCTGACCTCTGCGGGGTTGATCACAGGCCAGACGGCGGGCGTCGCGGTGATCATCGCCTATCTGACCGGTTGGTCCTTTGGCGTTGTCTTCTTTGTCATCAACATCCCGTTTTATGTGCTGGCATGGTACCGCTTGGGCCGCGCCTTCACGATCAAATCGCTTATCTCGGTCACGGCGCTATCGGTCATGACGACCTTAATCCCCCGCGGCATGACGTTCGAGGTCCTGAACCCCGCCTTCGCCGCCGTCACCTTTGGCGCGATTACCGGACTGGGTCTGCTGGCGCTGTTTCGTCACAACGGCAGCCTTGGCGGCTTGGGTGTTGTCGCATTGCTGGTGCAGGACACGACCCGTTTCAAGGCGGGCTATGTGCAACTGGCAGTCGACGCCGTGATCTTTACCGGAGCGTTGTTCCTGTTCCCCGCGACCATCGTGATGTGGTCACTGCTGGGCGCGGTTGTGCTGAACCTGATCATCACCTTCAACCACCGCCGCGACCGTTATATCGCGACCTGAACGCGGCTGTCAGACGCCCAGCGAACCCGGCCTTCTGTCCCACACAGGTGGCTTCGGAAACGGTTGCTTGGCGAACGGCTTGTCCAGCTTAAACCAGCGGACATTATCGCAGGAATACCTGCCTTCTCGACACGCTCGATTTTGGGCAGCATACAGATGCATCAGGCAAATGTTGCGAAGTGGATCAAAAATGACCGGCGAGACAAATTTGGACGAACTCGTTAGGTCCATGTCGGCCGTCCTTGTTGAAGGCTTGTATGTTTTCGTGACCGTTCAGCACGATAAAAAGCTGGACGGCATTAAGCCGCGTATGACCTTCAGAGAAGCAGAAGGAACCACCTATATCCTTCTAAAGTCCGAGGCAGAAACGCATGGGCTATCTTACGAATTTCCATGCCGGATGATCACGCTCAATATTCATTCGTCCCTAGAGGCTGTCGGCTTTATGGCGCGCATTGCGACGGAACTTGCAAAGCATGACATGGGCGTAAATCCAGTCTCTGGCTACTTCCACGATCATCTATTTGTGCCCGATGGACGTCAGGACGACGCGATGAAGGTGCTAAACGAAATGGCCAATACCTAGACCCTTAGCGTGATTGCCGGCCCTCCCGCGAACCAAACCCTCTGCTTTCTTAAGCCAAACGTCAGGTTCAGGGCTAACGACACAGACGTTTCGCGGCTTAGTCCTCGGCGTCGCGCTAATTGACAAGCCAAGCCCGCCGCGCGATGCCTAGCCGATGCCATATCATTACATCGCCCTGCTGATCGCCATCGTCGCTGAAACCATCGGCACCATGGCGCTGCAAGCCAGCCAGCAATTTACCAAGCCCCTGCCCGCCGTGATTACTGTCGTGTTCTATGGCGCGTCGTTCTATTTCATGGCGCAGGCGCTGCGGGTCATGCCCGTGGGCGTCGTCTATGCGATCTGGTCCGGCCTTGGCATCGTGCTGATCGCTGGTTTTGGTTTTGTGATCTTTGGCCAGCGCCTAGATGTGCCCGCGATGATCGGACTTGGCCTAATTATCACAGGAATTGTGGTCATCCAGCTTTACTCCACCGCGTCACCGCACTAAGGGACTAGCCTTTGCTGCATATGCATTGTATTCGCGCGGCAACTCCGGACAAAGGCTGATATCATGGACATTCGCAATATTGCGATCATCGCGCACGTTGACCACGGCAAAACCACGTTGGTGGACGAGCTTCTGAAGCAATCGGGCGTTTACCGCGAAAACGAGGCGACGACCGAACGCGCCATGGACAGCAACGATATCGAGCGCGAGCGCGGTATCACCATTCTGGCCAAATGTACCTCGGTCGAGTGGAAAGGCACGCGCATCAACATCGTTGACACGCCCGGCCACGCCGACTTTGGCGGCGAAGTCGAACGCATCCTGTCGATGGTCGACGGCGTTGTGCTGCTGGTTGACGCGGCCGAAGGCCCGATGCCACAGACGAAATTCGTGCTCTCCAAGGCGCTGGCACTGGGCCTGAACCCCATCGTCGTCGTGAACAAAGTCGACAAGGCCGACGGCGAGCCTGATCAGGCTGTCGACAACGTGTTCGACCTGTTCGCTGCATTGGAAGCCAACGACCAACAGCTTGATTTCCCAGTGATGTTCGCCTCTGGCCGTGCTGGCTGGTGCGACAACGAACTGGACGGCCCACGCGAAAACCTTGACGCGCTGTTCGACATGGTCCTCAAGCACGTCCCGATGCCCGCCCAAATTTCCCGCCGCGAAGAGCCGTTCCAGATGCTGGCAACGACCCTGTCCGCTGACCCCTTCATCGGCCGCATCCTGACCGGCCGGGTCGAGGCTGGTACGCTGCGCGCAGGCGAAACCGTCAAGGCGCTGTCGCGCAATGGCACCAAGATCGAACAGTTCCGCGTGTCCAAGATCCTCGCGTTCCGTGGCCTGTCCCAGACCGCGATTGACGTGGCAGAAGCTGGCGACATCGTCACGCTGGCCGGTATGACCAAGGCAACCGTGGCCGACACGATCTGCGATCTGTCCATCGACACCGCGATCCCTGCCCAGCCCATCGACCCGCCCACCATCACCGTGACCTTTGGCATCAACGATTCGCCACTGGCCGGTAAGGACGGCAAAAAAGTGCAGTCCCGCGTCATTCGTGACCGCCTGATGAAAGAGGCTGAAGTTAACGTCGCAATCAAAATCGCCGACACCGAAAAAGGCGACGCCTTCGAGGTCTCTGGCCGCGGCGAATTGCAGATGGGCGTTCTGATCGAGAACATGCGCCGCGAAGGTTTCGAGCTTTCGATCTCTCGCCCGCAGGTTATCTACAAAACCATCGATGGCGTCCGGATGGAGCCAATCGAGGAAGCGACAATCGACGTTGATGACGAGTACACCGGCGCCGTCGTCGAAAAGCTGACAGGCCCCCGCAAAGGTGAGCTGGTCGAGATGAAGCCAGCTGGCGCAGGCAAGACCCGCATCATCGCCCACGTCCCGTCGCGCGGCCTGATCGGCTACCACGGCGAATTCCTGACCGACACCCGCGGCTCTGGCATCCTGAACCGCTTGTTCCACGGCTGGGCCCCTTACAAGGGCAAGATCCAAGGCCGCCGTCAGGGCGTTCTGATCTCGATGGAAAACGGCACGTCGGTCGCCTTCGCTTTGTGGAAGCTGGAAGACCGCGGCAAGTTCTTCATCGGCGCACAGGAAGCTGTCTATCAGGGCATGATCATTGGCGAGCATTCGCGCGATAACGATCTGGAAGTGAACCCGCTCAAGGGCAAGCAGCTGACCAACGTCCGCGCCTCCGGCACAGACGAAGCGGTCCGCTTGACGACCCCCGTCACGATGTCGCTAGAGCAGGCCATCGCCTATATCGACGATGACGAGCTGGTCGAAGTCACGCCAAACGCGATCCGCCTGCGTAAGCGCTACCTTGACCCGCACGAGCGTAAGCGGAACGCAAAGTCTGCCTAAACACATAAAAAGGCCCGCTCCGACATCGGAGCGGGCCTTTTTGTATTTAACGTCTTCTTCTGGTCAAAAATACCTCGGGGGGCGTCGCGCAGCGACGGGGGGCTGGCCCCCCTCTGACCGATACTATGTAAAAATACGTCGCCCTCAGCCCGCCGCGACTGTATCCCCGACCCGCAGTATTCCGCCCTGCACGACAGAGGCATACCAGCCGCCATGCCCGCGCACGGCGTTATAGCCGCCGGGACCAAAGGTTTCCTCCATCCGGCTGCACGGCGGACAGGGTCCTTCGATCAGCAAGCTTACCTCGCCGATCCGCACCGCCCCTTTGCGCAGGGCGGCAAGGTTAATGCCTGAAATGACAAAATTACGTCGCAGGTCAGCGGCTGCAACATCATCGCGCCCGATCAAGGCAGCAATGACGGGCAGATGCTCTGCCTGTATCAGCGTCACCGCGCGCTTGCCGGGGCGGCCGTGATCGCCATCAAGGCCAGCCTCAGTCACTATGGCGCGCAACGTGCTCTCGACGTCGCCCCGCCGTACGGCGCGCAGGCCGATCCAGTCCAGATGCCCCGCCTGCGCATGGCGGGACATCATAGCGCCAAGTGCGCCTTTCAAAGCTCTTCGATGATGCTCAATTCACGCTGCGCCGCGCCTTTGGCGTGACCCAGTGCTTCTTGGTAGGCATCAGAATAATAGCAATCATGCGCCGCCTGCATCGACGGAAACCGTGCCACCACATTGCGCGGACGGTCTGGCCCTTCCAGCGTCTCATAGGCCCCGCCACGCGCCAGAAAGACGCCGCCATGGTCCGCAATCGCGCCCGTCGCGAGGGCTGCGTATTTCGCGTAGGAATCGTTATCCGTCACGGTGACGTGGGCCACCCAAAGCGCTGTTTTCATGCCAATTTCTCCATCACTGCACGTGCTGCCGCGATGGCAGCCTCTGCATTTTCAACCGAAGCACCGCCGCCCTGCGCCATATCGGCGCGGCCGCCGCCGCCTTTACCGCCCAGCTCTGCCACGGCGGCCCGCAGCAGGTCCACGGCGGACAAACGGTCCGTCAGATCCGCCGTCACGCCCGCCGCAACGGCCGCTTTGCCGCCCGCTTCGGCGATCAGCAGCACGGCGCCAGAGCCCATGCGCTGCTTCATATCGTCGATCAGCGCGGGCAGATCCTTGCCCGTGACGCCCTGCATCACCTGACCTTGAAACGCGATGCCATTGACCTGCTCGGCACTGGTATCCGCGCCGCCGCCGCCCATCGCCAAATCGCGGCGCAATTGCGCGACCTCGTTTGCAAGCGCTTTACGTTCATCCATCAGGCTGCGGACGCGGTCTGCGACCTCTGCCGCAGGCGCTTTCAGCGTCGCTGCCACTTGGCTCAGCACCGCATCCTGCGCGCGCAAATGGTCCAGCGCTGCCTGTCCGGTCAGCGCCTCGATCCGGCGCACACCGGCGCTAGAGGCACTGTCGCCCAGCACCACGAACGCGCCAATCTGGCCCAGCTGGCGCACATGGGTGCCGCCGCACAATTCCAGCGAATAGGTCTGACCATCCGCGCCTTTGCCGCTGCCGGGCTTGCGCCCCATCGACACGACACGCACTTCGTCGCCGTATTTTTCGCCAAACAAAGCCTGCGCACCAAGGGCGCGGGCGTCGTCCGGCGTCATGATCCGCGTCTCGACCGGGGTGTTCTGCCGGATCATCGCATTGACCTCCAGCTCCACGCTGCGCAGATCATCCACAGACACCGCCGCGTTGTGGCTAAAGTCGAACCGTAACCGATCCGGCGCGTTCAGCGATCCACGCTGGGCAATGTGATCGCCAAGCGTCTCGCGCAGTGCCTCGTTCAGCAGGTGCGTCGCGGAATGGTTCGCCTGCACGTCACCGCGGCGATCCGTATCGACCTGCAACTGTGCACCCTGCCCGGTGCTGATTTCACCCATCGTGACCTGCGCGATATGGATGAAGACACCCGCCACCTTTTTGGTGTCGGTGATCTGCGCCATGCCGGTTTCCGTCTTGATCGTCCCAGCATCGCCAACCTGACCGCCAGACTCCGCATAGAACGGCGTCTGGTTCAGCACGATCTGCACCGCGCCTTTGGCGGTGGACGCGACTGCACCGTCCACGACAAGGGCCTGAATTTGGCCTTCAGCCGTCAGCGTGTCGTAGCCTAGAAAATCGGTCAGGCCCTTGGACTCCGCCAGATCAAACCAGACGGAAGCATCGGCTGCCTCGCCCGTGCCGGACCAAGCTGCGCGCGCCTTTTGCTTTTGCTCGGCCATCGCGCTGTCGAACCCATCGGTGTTCACGCCGCGGCCCTGTTCGCGCAGGGCGTCCTGCGTCAGGTCCAGCGGGAAGCCGTAGGTGTCATAGAGCTTAAACGCCGCCTCGCCGGGCAGGTTTTCACCGTCGCCAAGGCGCGAGACTTCGTCGTCCAGCAGTTTTAGACCCCGGTCAAGGGTCTGGCGGAAGCGGACTTCTTCGTTCTTCAGCGTCTCTTCGATCAGGGTGCGGGCCTGGCCAAGTTCCGGATAAGCCGCGCCCATTTCATGCACCAGCGCAGGCACCAAACGGTGCATCAGCGGATCCTGCGCACCCAGCTGGTGGGCATGGCGCATGGCGCGGCGCATGATGCGGCGCAGCACATAGCCGCGACCGTCGTTGGACGGCATCACGCCGTCAGCAATCAGGAACGACGTAGCACGCAAATGGTCGGCGATGACGCGGTGGTGCACTTTGCCCGGGCCGTCCGGATCGCTGCTGGTGGCATGCGCGGACGCCTCAATCAGGGACCGCATCAGGTCGGTGTCATAGTTGTCGTGCTTGCCCTGCAGCAGCGCGCCGATCCGCTCTAGCCCCATGCCAGTGTCGATGGACTGCATATCAAGGGGGCGCATGGTGCCATCCTCGAACTGCTCGTTCTGCATGAACACAAGGTTCCAGATCTCGATAAACCGGTCGCCATCTTCCTCGGCAGAGCCCGGAGGGCCGCCCCAGATTTTGTCGCCGTGGTCGTAGAAAATTTCGGTGCAGGGGCCGCAAGGCCCCGTCGGCCCCATCCGCCAAAAGTTGTCGTCAGTCGGGATACGAATGATCCGGTCGTCACTGATGCCAGCGACCTTTTTCCAGATCGCCGCGGCCTCGTCATCGGTGTGATAGACGGTGACCAGCAGCTTGTCCTTGTTCAGGCCAAAATCCTTAGTCAGCAGTTCCCACGCAAAGGCGATGGCGTCGTCCTTGAAATAGTCGCCAAAGCTAAAATTTCCCAGCATTTCAAAGAAGGTATGATGCCGCGCGGTATAACCGACGTTGTCCAGATCGTTGTGCTTGCCGCCGGCGCGCACGCATTTCTGCGCAGATGTCGCCCGGTTGTAATCGCGCGTTTCAACGCCCGTGAACAGGTTCTTAAACTGAACCATGCCAGAGTTGGCGAACATCAAAGTCGGGTCGTTGCGCGGCACGAGCGGGCTAGAGGCGACGACCTCGTGCCCGTTGCGACCGTAGAAGTTCAGAAATGTCGAACGGATATCGGAAAGAGAGGTCATATCAGGGCCTTCAATGCAGTGGTTTGGGATGAAATAGACCCCTAGCGCCGCACCGTAAAGCGATAACGAAAAAGGGTGCAGCCTGCGCCGCACCCTTTCCCGGATATTGTCCGCGCATTGCTGCGCGTCAGGCGTTTCTGGTGTCGCCCCGCACCGTTCGAAGTGGCTTACATTTCAACCAGATCGTCGTCTGATCCAGAATCGTTATCCGACATCGCGAAGTCCAAGCCATGAGCCGCGCGAATTTTGTCTTCAATTTCGATCGCGGCTGCAGGGTTATCCTTCAGGAACTGCTTAGAGTTCTCGCGGCCCTGCCCCATACGCTCGTCGCCATAGCTGAACCAAGCGCCGGACTTTTCGACGACGCCAGCTTTGACGCCCAGATCCAGCAGCTCGCCATTTTTGGAAATGCCTTCGCCATACATGATGTCGAATTCGACCTGCTTGAACGGCGGCGCGACTTTGTTCTTAACAACCTTCACGCGGGTCTGGTTGCCCACAACCTCGTCCCGGTCCTTGATGGAACCAATGCGGCGGATGTCCAAACGCACGGAGGCATAGAACTTCAGCGCATTTCCGCCGGTTGTCGTTTCGGGCGAGCCGAACATGACGCCGATCTTCATCCGAATCTGGTTAATGAAGATCACCATACAGCCGGAGCGGTTGATCGAACCGGTCAGCTTGCGCATCGCTTGGGACATCAGGCGGGCGTGCACGCCAACGCTGCTATCGCCCATATCGCCTTCGATTTCCGACTTCGGTGTCAGGGCGGCGACAGAGTCGATCACCACCAAGCTGACCGCGCCAGAGCGGACCAGTGTGTCAACAATCTCAAGCGCTTGCTCGCCGGTATCGGGCTGCGAAATCAGCAGCTCGTCCAGGTTGACGCCCAGCTTCTTCGCATAGGCCGGATCAAAGGCGTGTTCGGCATCAACAAAGGCGCAAACGCCGCCTTTTTTCTGCTCTTCCGCGATGGAATGCAGGGTCAGCGTCGTCTTACCCGATGATTCCGGACCATAAATTTCAATGATGCGGCCCTTGGGCAGGCCACCAATGCCAAGCGCGATATCCAGTCCAAGCGATCCAGTGCTGGTCGCTTCGATGTCGCGCATCTGGTTTTGGCCGCCAAGGGTCATGATGGACCCCTTGCCGAATTGACGTTCGATTTGCGCCAGCGCGCTTTCCAGCGCCTTTTGCTTGTCGGCGGTTTTCTTGTCAGTCATTTTCAGAAGTTCTGCCGTTGCCATGTCAGTCGCGTCCTTATGTCATGCCCGGTGGGGGGGCCGCAATCGCCGGTATGTGTTCTTGATATGTTCTTAACGCTTTATATGAGACCAAAGCGAGAACATTTCAACTCATTTCTTAACCAAATTAAACCTGCACCCAGAGTGGTTAAAAATTTGTGCATGAATTAGGGTCTGCCCAAGAATAGCGAAACGGAGCCGCCATGCTGGTCTTTTGGAAAGAAAACTTGGTCTTTTTGGCCGTGCCAAAAACCGGCACCACCGCGATCGAGGGCGCGCTTGGCCCCAAGGCCGCGATGGTCCTGCGCGATCCGCCGACCATCAAGCATGCGCCAATTTACCGCTATCGCCGGTTTCTGAAACCGTTCTTTGTCCAGGCGGGTGGGCAAGAACCAGAAACGATGGCCGTCGTGCGTGATCCCATCGACTGGCTGGGCAGCTGGTATCGCTACCGCGCGCGCGCCGATCTGGACGGGCATCCGAACAGCACCAAAGACGTCAGCTTTGACGAATTCGTGCTGGAATACGTGAAGGGCAAGCCTGAGCCCTTTGCCAATGTCGGCAGTCAGGCAAAGTTTGTCTGCGACGGCGAAGGCCAGATCGCGGTCGATCACCTGTTCGCCTACGAGGACCAGGATCGCCTGATTGCGTTTTTAGAACAACGGCTTGACGTGACCTTGACCCTGCCCCGCCTCAATGTCTCGCCCCCGCGCGCGGCGGTCCTTAGCCCCGCGGTAGAGGCAAAGCTGCGCGACAAGCGGGCGGCGGAGTTTGAGGTTTGGCAGGCCGCGCGTCAGTCGTCCTGATCGTTTGGATCGTCCGGCAGCGGTCCTTTGAAACCGGTCGCGACGACGAACTTTTCCGAACTGTCAGACCGCGATGCAGGCGGTTTGACGTTCGACACTTTCTCGAATCGCGATTTCAGAAGCTTTTGCAAATTGCCTTCTGCCCCGCCCGCCAAAACCTTGGCAACAAAGGTGCCGCCCGGCGTCAGCACGTCGAAGGAAAAATAAGCCGCCGCTTCGCACAGCGCGATGATTTTCAAGTGGTCGGTCTGCTTGTGGCCCGAGGCAGAGGCCGCCATGTCGGACATCACCACATCGGCTTGGCCATCCAGCCACGACATTACCAACTGGTCGGCACCGTCATCCAGAAAATCAAGCTGGTGAATTTCAGCGCCAGCAATCGGCTCGACCTCTTGCAGATCGACGCCCAGCACGCGGCCCACGGCCTTTGACGTCCGCTCGCCCAAGGCGTTCACGCGGCGCACAGCGACTTGGCACCAGCCGCCGGGCGCACACCCCAGATCGACGACGCGCGCGCCGGGGATAAGAAAGCGATATTTATCGTCAAGTTCCAAAATCTTGAACGCCGCCCGGCCGCGATAGCCTTCGATCTTGGCTTTCTTCACGTAGGGATCGTTCAACTGCCGCTGCAGCCAACGCGTAGACGACAAAGAGCGGCCCCGCGCGGTCTTGACCTTGACCGTCAGATCCCGCTGTCCGCGGCCCGATGAATTTTTGCTGGGTGTCTTTGCCATGTTCGTTTCTTCTCAATTCCTACCGTTTGCCACCGGAAGACCTTTCACTTGAAACGTCTTCATCTGCGATTTTTCGCACGAAAAATCGGCCGGCTCTCAATACGGCGCGTCTTCTAGTACCCCATCTGCCGACATCTGGGCATAAAGCAACCCCTCGCGCAGGCCCCGGTCCGCCACAGACAGGCGATCCGTGGGCCAAAGCCGCATCAAAGCCTGCAAAATCGCAGCCCCTGACATGATCAAGGCCTGCCGGTCGCGCCCAATGCGCGGATCACTGCGCCGGCCCAGCGGGCCAAGCGTCAGGTAATTGCGAATCACAGTGTCGATCTGATCCGTCGTCATCCGCAGCCCGTCCACCTTGGTCCGGTCATACCGCTTCAGCCCCAGATGGGACGCCGCTACCGTCGTCACAGTGCCGCTGGTGCCGATGATCTGGAAATTCTCTCGCGCCTGCTCTGACCCATAGGGCGAAAAGTTCGCGAGGTTTTCCTCGAAGAACCAGCTCATCAGCGCAAAGCGCGCGGCGTCGTCTTCCACATCGGCGAACTGATCGCGCAGGGTGGCAACGCCAAGCGGCACGGAAATCCAGTCCACCACCTTGGCCGCGGCAAAGGGGCCGGGGTCAGCGGTAAAGCCCGCATGCAGCCGCATAATCGCGCGGGGACGTTCGCGCGCGGGGACATGGCTGATGTCGATCCAAACCAGTTCGGTCGAGCCGCCGCCGATATCGACGACCAGCAACTGTTCGGTCTTGGTGCTGACCAGCGGCGCGCAGGAAATGACGGCAAGGCGCGCCTCTTCCTCTGGCTTGATTATCTCGAGCTTCAGACCCGTTTCGCGCCGCACCTGCGCCACGAAATTCGCGCCGTTGCGCGCACGGCGACACGCTTCGGTCGCCACAAGCCGCATATGCGTGACGTTGTGACGTTCCAGTTTTTGCTTACAGATCCGCATCGCCGCAATCGTGCGGTTCATCGACGCGCGAGACAGCTTTCCAGTGCTCTCTAACCCCTGCCCCAATTGGACGGATTTAGAGAAGCTGTCGACCACATGAAACTGGCTGCCCTTCGGTTGGGCAATCAGCATGCGGCAAGAGTTGGTCCCCAGATCGAGGGCCGCATAAAGCGTGGCCGGATCAGGAGGTTGTGGCGCGGGGGTATCGACCGCTTTCGGGTACGCGCCCGCACCAAAGGGACGCTTGGGCGCCATAGTCACGCCCTCCATTTCGAGTTGCCACCACGCTATGCTGTTGGACGCATACTGGCAAGCGAAGCCTTTGCGTCATGAGGTCGCCTCACCATCATCATGCGGGATATGAGGGTGCGCGGCGCTGGCATCGCGGCGGGCCTTGGGCGATACCCGTCGCGCAAGTGCTGCGTTATGTCGAAAACCGACCAAGCGCCGCGCCGCGCGATGCTAGAAGCGATGAAACGCCGCACCCTGCGGAACAAGGATAACGAAACAATGCCCGACGTCACGATTATCTATTGGCGCGATATGCCTGCTCAGGTCATGGTCGGCCGCGGGCGCAAGGCCAGCAAAATCCAACTGCCAGAACGGTTTGAGCAAGCCATCGACCGCGCTGCGATGAAATCCGGTGCCGCAGGCACAGACGAATACCTGTCAGGTATGCGCCGGGGCGACCCTTATACGCTGGACGGTGAAGACGCCGCAGTGGCGCAGGCCGAGGCCGCGCGCCTTGATGCGGAATTCACGCCAGATCGCCTGCGTGCCTTGATCGAAAACGACGGCTGGACGTGACCCAGCCGCCGCCCCCCTTGCCTCATCGCCTAAAGGAGACTGCCATGTCGCTAATGCCGTTCCTGCGTAAGAAACCCGCACCTAGCGCGGCACCGGATAGTCAGGTGGAGGCATTCCTGAAGGATTATTCGATCGAGGTGATGCCGCGCACAGCGGAAAAGATCGTCGATTTTCAATCGCTTCTGCCCGCAGGGACACGCGTTTATATCGCCCATATCGACGGCACACCGATTGACGACATGGTCGCGACGGCCAAGCGGCTGGCCAATGACGGCTACAACGTCATGCCGCACTTTCCGGCACGTATTATCAAAGACCGCGCCACCCTGACTGACTGGATCGCCCGCTACCGCGGCGAGGCTGGCGTCGATCAGGCGCTGCTGCTGGCGGGCGGCGTCACCCTGCCCCACGGCGACTTTGAAAACTCAATGCAGCTGCTGGAAAGCGGCGCTTTTGCTGATTTCAAACGCCTGCATGTTGCTGGCCACCCCGAGGGGAACCGCGATATCGACCCCGACGGCTCTGACGCAAATGTGACCGACGCGCTGCGCTGGAAGCAGCGATTTAGCGACACGACGGACGCGCAGATGGCGCTGGCGACTCAGTTCTGCTTTGAAGCGGACCCGATCATCGCTTGGGCTGATGCGCTCAAAGACGCCGGCATCACCTTGCCGATCCATATCGGCATCGCTGGCCCTGCCAAGCTGCAAACCATGATCAAATTCGCCATGGCCTGCGGCGTCGGCCCATCCTTGCGCGTCTTGCAACGCCGCGCCATGGATGTGACCAAGCTGCTGCTGCCCTATAACCCGGACGAGGTCATCACGGCGCTTGCCGCCCACAAGGCCGCAACCCCCGATTTTAACGTGACCAACGTGCATTTCTTCCCGCTTGGCGGGATCAAGACCAACGCCCAATGGGCCATGGACAATGGTGGAGCCTCTGCCCGTCCGGCCAACCCGCAAAAGGACCCCGCATGACCCGTACAATCGTCGAATCCAAGACCAAGACCGCCATCATCGGCTTTGACCAGCCGTTCTGCGTCATCGGCGAACGCATCAACCCGACGGGGCGCAAGATTTTGGCCGCCGAGCTGGAGCAAGGCGACTATTCCCGGGTCGAGGCTGACGCCATCGCACAGGTCGCCGCTGGTGCGACGATGTTAGACATCAACTCTGGCGCGGTTTTCACCAACAAAATGGCGACCGATCCGCGTTATGCCGACAATAACTTTGTCGAACCGATGCTGATGCCCGAACTGATCCGCCGCGTGCAGGCGATCGTCGATGTGCCGCTGTGCATCGACAGCTCTGTCCCTGGCGCGCTCGAGGCTGGCCTTGCCGCCTGCGAAGGGCGCCCGCTGCTGAATTCTGTCACCGGCGAAGAAGAGCGTCTGGAACTGGTGCTGCCGCTGGTCAAGAAATACAACGTTCCGGTCGTGGCGATTTCCAACGACGACACCGGTATTTCCGAAGACCCAGATGTCCGCTTTGCTGTCGCGAAAAAGATCGTCGAACGCGCCGCTGACTATGGCATCCCCGCCCATGATATCGTCGTTGACCCGCTGGTTATGCCGATTGGCGCGATGGGCACTGCTGGCCTGCAGGTTTTCACCCTCGTGCGCCGTCTGCGCGACGAACTGGGCGTGAACACGACCTGCGGCGCGTCTAACATCAGCTTTGGCCTGCCGAACCGCCACGGCATCAACAACGCGTTTCTACCGATGGCGATGGCGACGGGCATGACCTCTGCCATTATGAACCCGGTCGCCCTGCCCGTCAGCCTAGCCAAGATCGAGGCGAAAAAGCTGGAACTGGCCGCCGCTGGTTTCATCGTGCCGGACGATATTGATCTGGAAATCTTTTGCCAGCTGACCGGGCTTGGGTCGATGAAATCCCGCGCCGGATCGGAAATGGAAGCGATCCGCGCCGCGAACTTCCTGACCGATAACGACCCGTCGGGTGGTGAATGGATCCGCTTTAACCGCGCTGTCGTCGCCCCCGGCGAAGGCCGCGCGCGGACAGGTCGCCGCAAGCGGAATTAAGTCGGTCTTTACCTTGTCGTGCTGAGATGCGGGTCATGAATATCATGACCCGCACAACCCCGCCTCTGAATTGGCTGGACCAAATCTTTGCTGCGAAAGCGGTCCAATCCGGCGGCGTCATCCGACGCAGATCGGACTGGATTACGCGTGAAATTGGCCGCGACAGGTTCGAGGCAGAGGTGCGAAGGCGCGGTTTCCACCTGATCGAAACCGGTCCCCACTTGATTGTCATCTGCCATTCCGGCGAAATTCGGCTGCTGTTCTAGCCAAATTTTCGCCGAAAATTTGGACTCTCCGATTTTTCGACGAAAAATCGGCTAGCGCGCATCTGTGCGATCCAGCGCCATGCAGGCCTGCCACGGCCCCAAATACAGCCAGCCGTCTTCGTTAATCGTGGCGCTGCCCAACTCTTGCCCCACCGACCGCCAGTCGCCATCCGGCATGTGAAAACTGCTGGGGCTGTCCGAGACGTTGAAGACGCAGAACAGCTTTTGCCCTTCGGTTTCCCGCGTGAAATAGATCACATCGCCGTCCGCTTTCAGCCCATCATGGCTGCCCACACGCAGGGCAGGATGATTGTGCCGGAACGCGATTGCCTTGCGGTAATGGTGCAAAATGGCGCTTGGGTCGTGTTCCTGCTTGTCAACGGCAAGGCTGCGGTGCGCCTCTGCAATTGGCAACCACGTGCGCGGCGCATTTGAAAAGCCGGCGTTTTGCGCGTCGGCATCCCAGACCATCGGTGTGCGGCAGCCGTCGCGGCCTTTGAACTCTGGCCAGAATTCGATGCCGTAAGGGTCCTGCAAGTCCTCAAACCGCACCTCTGCCTCTGGCAGGCCCAACTCTTCGCCTTGATAAATGCAGACCGACCCACGCAGCGCCATGATCAGCGTAATGAACATGCGCTGCGCCCCGGTGGACAACTGCCAGCGGCTGACATGGCGCACCACGTCGTGGTTGGAAAACGCCCAGCACGCCCAGCCATCGCCGGCGACGCGGTCCACGTCCTCCATCACCTCGACGATGCGGGCGGCTGTCGGCTGGGTGTTGGCCAGGAACTCGAAGGCATAGCACATGTGCATCAGATCGTCGCCGCGCGTATACTCGCCCAAAATCTCGAGCCCGCGCTGCGCATCGCCAACCTCGCCCACGGCGGCGGCACCGTAAGGCTTCATCTCGGCCCGTAATTTACGCAGGAAATCAAGGTTTTCTGGCCGGTTCTTATCGTAGATATGCAGCTGGTGGTTATAGGGGTTCACCGCCGGGGCGATGTTCGCATTGCGCTGATCCTTGGGCAGCGGTGGGTTGTCCCGCAGTTCGGAATCGCAGGTGTAAAAGTTGATCGTATCCAGCCGGAAGCCGTCGACGCCCCGGTGCAGCCAGAACTGCGCGACCTCGAGCAAGGCATTCTGCACCGCTTCGGAGTGGAAGTTCAAATCAGGCTGGCTGGTCAGAAAGTTGTGCTGGTAATACTGCTCGCGCCGCGGCGACCACTGCCAGCCGCTCCCGCCAAAGATTGACAGCCAGTTATTCGGCGGCGTTCCGTCCGGCTTGGGATCGGCCCAAACGTACCAGTCCGCTTTGTCGTTCGTGCGGTCCTGCACACTTTGCTGGAACCACGGGTGCTGGTCGCTGGTATGGCTCAGCACCAGATCGATCAGCACGCGAATGCCAAAGCGGTGCGCCGTATCGATTACCGCATCGAAATCGGCCAGCGTGCCAAACATCGGGTCCACGTCGCAATAATCGCTGACGTCATAGCCGAAGTCCTTCATCGGGGACGTAAAGAACGGCGAAATCCAGATCGCATCCACGCCAAGCGACGCGATATAGGGAATGCGCCCCACGATCCCCAGCAAATCGCCGATCCCGTCGCCGTTGCTGTCCTGATAGCTGCGCGGATAGATCTGATAGATCACGGCCCCCCGCCACCAGTCGGGGTTCGCCACATTGTCGATCCTATGTCCGGTCATCATCACTATCCTTGTCTGGCTATGTCTTTTGCTAGCAACGCGCATGTTTAAACGCAACAAGCCACACGCGCCCGGCCTTGTCATTCGCGATAGCCTGCGTAAAAGTTACCGCTAACAGGAGGAGCCGTCATGAAACTGTCCCGGTCCGATTTCCCAGCAGGTTTTCTGTTCGGGGCCGCCACCGCTGCCTACCAGATCGAAGGGTCATCTTTCGGCGGCGCAGGTTCGACCCATTGGGACACCTTCGCCAAAGGCCCGGGCAATGTCGTGCGCGCAGAAGACGGCGCAATCGCCTGCGACCATTACCACCGCATGGACGCCGATCTGGACCTGCTCAAAGACGCAGGCATGGACGCCTACCGCTTTTCCACCAGCTGGGCGCGGGTGCTGCCCGAAGGGCGCGGCCAAGTGAACCAAGAGGGCCTCGATTTCTATGACCGCTTGGTCGATGGCTGCCTTGATCGCGGATTAAAGCCGTTCCAAACGCTGTATCACTGGGAAATGCCATCTGCTTTGGCGGACTTGGGCGGCTGGACCAACCCCGATGTCGCCGACTGGATGGCGGACTACGCCGAGGTAATCACCAACCGCATCGGCGACCGGGTCCATTCCATCGCAACCATTAATGAAAGCTGGTGCGTCGCCTACCTGTCCCACTTTCTGGGCCACCACGCCCCCGGCCTGCGCGACATCCGGGCCGCTGCCCGCGCCATGCATCATGTGAATAAGGCTCACGGCCGTACCATGACCCGCCTGCGCGATCTGGGCATGAAAAATTGCGGCATCGTCCTGAACTTCGAGGCGACAGAGGCGGCCACAGACAGCGCCGCCGACACCCGCGCCGCCGCAACGCAGGACGCCACCCATAACCGCTGGTTCATCGAGGCAATCACCAAGGGCACCTACCCCGCAGAGGCGCTGGTAGGGTTCGGCCCCCACCTGCCGCAAGGCTGGCAAGACGACATGGCCGAGATTAGCCAGCCGATCGATTTTCTAGGCGTCAACTACTACACCCGCGGCCTTGTTGCAGCTGATCCGGATGCGACCTGGCCCGCGACCAAACCCGTCACCGGCCCGCTGAGTAAAACCCAGATGGGCTGGGAGGTTTATCCCGAAGGCCTGCAACGTACCCTGACCCGCATGGCCCGCGACTATGTCGGTGATCTGCCGATCTTTGTCACCGAAAACGGCATGGCGTGGCCAGACGAGGTGGGCACCGACGACGATGTGCGCATTGATTTTATCGACCGCCATATGCAAGCCATGCAGGCCGCAATCACCAGTGGCGCAAACTTGCAGGGCTTTTTCTATTGGTCGCTGCTCGACAACTATGAATGGGCCTTCGGTTACGAAAAACGCTTTGGTCTGGTGCATGTCGACTTCGACACGCTGGACCGCACGCCCAAAGCCTCTTATCACGCGCTGAAGTCCGCCATTGCCCCGCGAAAGAACGATGTATGACCTTGCCTGCTGCTAACTCCTATAATCTGGTCGCCGATATTGGCGGCACGAATACCCGGATCGCATTGGCCGAAGGCCGCACCGTGCTGGCCGACACAGTGCGCCGCTATCAAAACGTCGATTTTCCCGGACTTGAAAGCGTGATCCGCCAGTACGAGGCGGACTCCGGCGGTCTGGATCCCTACGCCGCTTGCGTCGCGGTCGCGGGTCCGGTGCGCGACGGTCAAGCATCGATGACCAATCTGGACTGGGTGATCGACAAAGACACCCTCGCGCGCGCAACCCGGTCACATACCGTGGCAATTTTGAATGATTTGCAGGCGCAGGGCCATGCGCTGGGGTTTCTGGCACCGCAGAACGTCCTGCCGATCCTGACCGGCCCCGAAGGTAACGAACACGCCGCCAAGCTGGTGATCGGCGTCGGCACCGGATTTAACGCGGCCCCCGTGTTTGACACCGAACACGGCCGCCTCGTCACCCCTTCGGAAAGCGGCCACGCCAACCTGCCGATCCGCACCGAACAAGAGCTGCGTTTGTGCCAATACGTGTCCAATGCGCATGGCTTTCCAGCGGTCGAGGACGTGCTGTCCGGCCGCGGGCTAGAGCGCGTCTATGCCTTCTTGGGTCAAGAGGCTGGCGATCCGCGTGAAGAGCGGGCGCATATGATCATGGCCGCCCTCGCCGATGGCCGCGATCCGCGCGCCGTTGAAGCAGCCCAGATTTTCACCCGCATTTTGGGCACCGTTGCCGGCAACCTGTCGCTGATCCAGCTGCCGTTCGGCGGTGTTTATCTTGTCGGCGGCGTCGCACGCGCCTTTGCCCCCTACCTGACCCAGTTCGGCTTTGGTGAAGCGTTCCGCGACAAGGGCCGGTTTGCCGGGTTTATGGGCAATTTTGCGGTCTCTGTGATCGAAGACGATTACGCCGCCCTGACCGGATCTGCCGCGCATTTGGTGTCGCTGGCGAACGCGGAAACTTAAATCAAGTCCGGCCACGTCAAAGACTGGTTTTGAAGCCTGCACCTTCCACCTGATAGCAGGCGGAAGGTGCAGGCTTTCGCGCAGCGATTTGGGCCTGAACGGCTAACCGTTAGGCCAGCTGTTCCTGCACCGTCGATGTCAGCTCGTTCAAAGAGAATGGCTTCGGCAAGAACACCGCATCCGGTATACGTGCGCTTTCGTCAGAGTGCGTATTCCGGGGTGATCCGCCCACCGATTCCGATTTGATGCGCCCACCCGTTCCGATTTCATCCGCCCACCGATTCCGGGGTATGCGCCCACCCCTGTGACGTGCTGCTACGAGGCAATCTGTA